>Ga0307966_1004091_pt1 | contig 10901 bp, 10 predicted proteins | sample OrgLakmetagen646_FD_203141 | JGI IMG/M metagenome (GOLD analysis project Ga0307966, IMG submission 203141) | Saline water microbial communities from Organic Lake, Antarctica - #646 | ecosystem: Environmental > Aquatic > Non-marine Saline and Alkaline > Saline | place: Antarctica: Organic Lake... | reverse complement strand
CAGCACCGTCCAGAATACAACGCTCAGCGCCAGGTCAATTACATTCTGTTTATCAGTAAATATAGCCAGGATCTGATCATCAAACAGCCCGTATGCAATAGATCCAAACAGGCCAATCGAAAGCCCCCATGCTAAATTGTAGTAAACTGCCTTTTTCAGAAGCGGTAGATCTTTTGCCCCTTTGAAGCGCCCCACCATACTTTCTGCGGCATAGGCAAACCCGTCGATACCATAAGAAGCAACCATCCAGAGCTGAAGCAGAATGGTGTTTGCTGCAAGAATCAGATCGCCTTGTTCCGCAGACTTTGCCGTAAAAAAGGAGAATGTAAATATGAGACAGAGTGTGCGGATAAAGATGTCGCGGTTTACAGAAAAGAACTGCCGAAGCTCCCTGGTGTTTATCAGCTCCTCCATCACAAAATGCTTAAAATAATGGCGGTATCGATAAAGAAAGAGCCCAACTGCAAGAGATAGCGCCAGGTAGGTTGAAATCAGAGTTCCATAGGCTACACCGTCAACATGCATGTCCATTCCATAAATAAACCAAATATTCAGTATGATATTCAGCAGGTTCAGGACAACCGTAATGATCATAGGGTATTTAGCATTTTGCATGCCCAGAAACCACCCGTTTAGCCCGTACAAAGCTAAAACAGCCGGTGCGGTGTAGATCCGGATATCATAATATACAAGCGTATAGCGCTCTACTTCAGCACCGCTTTCGATAACCCAGAAACTCAGGTCGGAGACAGGCTGCTTCAAAAGTAAAATTAAAACACCTATCAGGAGGGCCACCAGCTGCACGCGGGCCAGCATCATCATAATTCCCTGTCTGTTGCGCCGGCCATACTCCTGAGCCGTGAGGCCGGTTGTCCCCATCCTTAGAAAACCGAACCCCCAAAACAGGAAATTAAAAATCATACCGCCCACAGCAAGGGCGCCAAGGTAATACACCTCATCAAGATGGCCCACAAGAGCTGTATCAACCACACCCAGAAGAGGTACAGACAGATTGCTGATCACATTAGGAATAGCGAGATTCAGAATCTTTTTATTCACACTAATACAGGTATAAGTTGATTAGAAACAAGCTTTTCAGGCGGGTCGCTGGCCAACTTAATCGTCGAATTAAAGGCCCACAACTATATTTTAAAACCTGGATATACTCTTTCATATTGTTTTGGGTAGCGGGCTGTACTTCATATCAAATAAGTTTTAAACTTCTTTGGCAAAGAGAGTACCGCCCGATAGATTATTACTTTGTTTCAGTATTGTAAAACCTTAAAAAGTATTGTTTAATTTAAGATCAGTCCAAAAATAATTTAACTTTATTGGATTGATGCGGATTGATTTTTGAGCAAACTTATTCGTTGTTCTGCCCATAAGGATATCGCTTATACTCATTAATTTTTGGGTTTGATGTGTGAGAAGCAGCACAGATTCTATACCAGCACGTATGAAGTCGCTCGGTGCGGTCATATTTTGAGTATTAATAACGTGCAAGCAAAACGAGCCCGACAGCCATCACATCCGGAGGCATATTTTAATCCCTTGTAGCGGTTCAATTGCGAAAAAAATTGAGATTAAATTACGATAAATAAAACCTGCAGTGACATATGGAACTCAGCTATTGGGAAAGCCGCTGGAACAAAGATAAAACGGGATTTCATATGCCCGACGGGTATCCGGGCCTCCGGGAATGCTGGCCAGCTCTTGAAATACAACCAAATCCACGCGTACTGGTTCCACTGTGCGGTAAGTCGGTAGATCTGATATTTCTGGAAGCAGAAGGCGCGGAAGTAGTGGGTGTTGAGATTTCTGAAAAAGCCATCCTCTCGTTTTTTAACGAACACGACAAACATTTTGAAACCAGTAAATTTGCAGAGTTTACCATATACAAGTCGGGGAAAATTGAATTCTGGCAGGGCGACTTTATGAAATATCCGCAACAAGACACCGGTTTCGATCTTATTTACGACAAAGCCGCTCTTGTGGCTCTCCCACCCGGTAAACGGAAAACGTATGCTGATAAACTGCTCACTCTCACCGGTGCCCGGACCTCCATACTGCTCCATCATTTTATATATCCTCAGGATGAGATGGTGGGGCCGCCATTCAGTGTAGAGAGACAGGAAATCGATGATTATTTCTCTGATCAGTTTACAATAACTCAGTTGAAAGTTAATCAAATACCATCCAAACAGTTCTTACCATTCCGGCGCAGGGGTTTAAAAAGTCCGCTCAGCGAACATTTGCTCTTTTTAAAACCGCGCTAATAGCCTCATATATGGTATGTTACTCTGTTTTTACTTCTTTTTTCCCCGTTCTCACACAGAAAGTTGCATGTAAGGCTACCTGCATTTATTTTCCTTTTTGTTTTCATAAACCGCGTAACACGTAACTCACTATCTCATGGACATAGATAAGCGTAATCAGCTGTTAACAATACTACTTGGTGTCATCATAATTGGGATGGGCTACTATCTGTATACTTCCATTGTAGGCCCATATCAGGCAGTCCTGGAAGAAGAAGAAATGGTTGAGCGCGAACGTCACCGTATGGAAGTTGCGCGAGATGGAATTGTTCAATATAACCGCCGGCGCGGAAATTACCCTCCTACCGAGGGCGGGTTAGACAGTCTTGTAGCTTTTCTTAAGCAAGATTCTTTGATGGTGGCTAATGGCGCATCTCTTTTTGAGTTTCGACCACCTTCAACATACGACCCGGACTCCGTTGTATACTCACCTCGTCCACCTCACTCCAAATTCGAATACACGTTGAACGACACATTACGTCCTCAATTGTATCTGCTTGAAAATCCCAATAGTGAAGATCAAATCGGATCGCTTGAGAGGACGACAATGCTAAATGCCCCTAACTGGAATTAACAATGGCCGATGAGGATGTTTGTCTTGGAATCTCTTACTCCGATAATCAGATCTACTATTCGGTAAACGATCACGACCAACCATCCTCAGCGAAACATATTGGTGCATTCGACTTTAACTTCAATATTAAAAGTGCTGTGGTGCACGGCTATGACGATGCATTTTCAGGCATCAAACGCTCCATAGCAGATCTCAAGGAAAAATTTAACTGCACCTCCGTGCGGATTCTTTCCCCGGCCGATGAAGAGTGCTGGACTGTTCTCCCGCGCTATGTCTATGAAAATTCGGATGAACGGGAAGCCCATATTCGAATTCTCGCACAAACTGTACCGCGTGAAGATTTGCAAATCACCTGGTACAATCTCAGTAATGCCGATCACCGCCTCATGCTTGTACGCAACTCCAATGCCATGCAGGGATTTAAAAAACTGTTAGGCGATGTGTCGCACACGGAGTACATATCCGAATTTGAAGTTGGCAGCGAATGGCAGGATCATACAAATATTAATGGGTCATTTCTGACCATCCACTGTGGCCGGAATTATATTTCTGTGAGCTCATTTCTACTGGGCAAACTTAGAGGGGCTACCGTTATTTCATTTGAAGACATCAACGACCTGCCCTACTACTGGAAGCTATTTGAAAAAAGAAATCCCTGGATGAGCGGCATCCATGAGCAGATCTATTTTTACGGATATCAGGCTGATAACATCCGGAAAGTACTCACGCCGTACTGGGATCCATCGGGGGAGCATATCATTATGAATACACTTGAAAAGATGCATATTTCAGCCCCGGAAGAAACATATGGGTTTCCGCTCGAGCGCGCATTTCCGGCCATTTTGCTAAGTATGAATTTCGATCATCAACCTGCAAAAGAATATCATGAGAATCATAACGGGAACTCTTAAAGGGCGAAAAATACCGGCTCCAAAAACCGACCTTCTCCGGCCAACCTCAGATCGTACAAAAGAAGGAATATTCTCGGTGATAGCAGCCCGGCGGTATTTCGAATCAACCCACGTACTCGACCTGTTTGCCGGCAGCGGTAACCTTGGGTTTGAAGCCATTTCGAGGGGATCAGAAAGCGTTTTGTTTGTTGACAGAGAACCGGAACACATCAGCCATATCGAAAAAATCGCCGGTACATTTGGTGTTGAAAACCAAATTTCAAGCCGGGTTATGGCTGTTGAGGAGTACCTGGAAAGTCCGGGGCAATCATTTGATTTTGTTTTTGCCGATCCGCCTTATGATTATTTCTTCATGGATGGGATTATTGAGATGGTTCTTGAGCGGGATGTACTGAATGACAGCGGCTGGTTTATTCTTGAACACGATAAGCGGCACAATTTTACAAAACATCCAAACTGCGTCTCTACCAAATCATACGGCCGTACGATAGTATCCATCTTTATGAATGATAACAGCGACTTTTAACTCATACCGCTATGGCAGCATCGAAAAAGATTGCAATCTATCCGGGATCATTCGATCCGTTTACTAACGGCCATATCGATTTAGTTGAAAGAGCCACACGTATTTTCGATAAAGTGATTATTACCGTTGCAGTGAACAGTAAAAAAGAGACCTTATTTACCGGACAAGAACGAGAAGACCTTATCCGTGAAGCCATAGAGGAGATGCCGTGGCGGGATGTTGTGGAAGTGGAGCAATTTACCGGCCTTCTGATTGATTTTGCAGAAGAAAAGAGTGCGACGGTTTTACTGCGGGGCGTCAGACAAATCTCCGATTTTGAATATGAGTTTCAGATGGCACTGACCAATCGCCGGCTTGCACCGGATCTTGACACACTCTTTTTGATGCCGGATGAGAACCACGCCATTACCTCCTCCTCAATCGTTAAAGAGGTGGCCCGATGGGGTGGAAACATATCCAGTTTTGTTCCGCCAAATATTCATACGGCGATTCTTAAGAAAATGGACGCGATGTGATTAGGTATGAGTTTTGAGTTAAATTTTTATTCCAATTCAAAATATTTCCCTGATACCCATTACAAAAACACCCAATTCATCAATAACCTAATTCACCATTCCCCCCTCTTCTTTGGCAGAAATTTGGTATCATTCATTACATTTGAAACAGGCATTTCAGCATTTAAATTGATTATCCATGATATCTAACCGCGCAGCCAATCTTTCGGAATCTCAAACGCTAAAAATATCAGGGCGTGCTAAGCAGCTTGCCCGTGAAGGCGTTTCCGTCATTTCACTGAGTGCCGGAGAGCCCGACTTTAAAACACCTTCTCATATCTGTAATGCAGCAATTGAAGCCATTACAGACGGTTTTCATGGCTACACTATGAATACAGGTATGCCGGAACTACGTGAAGCGATCGTAGAAAAACTCAAACGGGATAACGATCTTACGTATAGCGCCGACCAGATTGTACTATCGAACGGTGCCAAGCAGTCTATAGGATTTTCGCTTCTGGCAACCATAAACCCTGGAGATGAAGTACTTATCCCTGCTCCTTATTGGGTATCCTACCCGGAAATGGTAAAAATGGCACAAGGCACTCCTGTTCCTATTCGAACGTCATTTTCTGATCAGTTTAAAATGACTGCCGAACAGCTTCGGGAGCATATCACGCCAAAAACAAAAGCACTTATTCTCTGTTCGCCATCCAACCCCACGGGCACCTGCTACACATTGAAAGAGCTGAAACAGATCGCGGAGGTTCTGAAAGAGTATCCTGACATACTTATTTTTTCCGATGAAATTTATGAGTACATCGTATTTAACGGTGACCACGTCAGTATTCTCAATGCAGCCCCTGAACTTCAGGACAGAACAGTAGTGATTAATGGCTTTTCCAAGGGGTTTGCAATGACAGGCTGGAGGCTCGGTTTCGCAGCGGGGCCCAAACCTATTATTAATGCTCTTGCCAAAATTCAGAGTCAGGAAACGTCCGCCCCGTCTTCAATTTCTCAAAAAGCAGGGTTGGCTGCATATACAGGCACAATGGCACCCGTAGCACGGATGAGAGACGCTTTTTTAGAACGACGAAACTACATGGTGAAAGCACTCAATGAAATAGACGGTGTTGACTGTTTTACGCCCTCCGGTGCTTTCTATCTGTTCCCCGATATTCGCGCCTTCCTCGGCCGAACCACGCCTTCAGGAACAACCATCAATAGCTCAACGGATCTCTGCCTCTATCTATTAGAGGATCATGGCGTGGCTGCTGTTCCCGGTGATGCATTTGGTGAGCCCGGCGGATTGAGAATCAGCTATGCCTCATCAATGGAACAATTAAAGGAAGCTATCCATCGTTTGGAAAAAGGGTTCAGCGCTCTTAAATAATCCGCCATATTGTACCTGAACACAACTTTGGTACATTTTGTGCAATCAGACTACGAAATATTTTAATATTTAATTTACTCAGTATGCCTACATACGAATACAAAAGGGAAGATGGTACTACGTTTGAAGTTCTACAGTCAATGTCCGAAGAGCCCCTTAAAGTGTGCCCGACTACCGGTTAACCGGTAAAACGATTGATTAGTGGCGGTTCAGGACTCTTATTTAAAGGGTCCGGCTTTTATGTAACCGACTATAAGAACGGGAATAGTAAAGCAAAAGGCAGTGCTAAGAGCGACGAAAGCTCGCCAAAAAAGGATTCATCTGAAACGAAGCAGCCTTCGTCTGATACAACAGATTCAAAGTCCGGATCCAACAAAGAAACTGATTAAGCAGCGAATGTCTGAACAACGATCAAGCCGGTATGAGCAAGCGTCTGAGCAATTTGTACTGCTCTGGGGTGAAATGGCATCAGCCTGGGGCATCAACAAAACGATGGCGCAGATCCACGCTCTTTTATATGCAGAAAACGAACCGCTTGATACCGATACGATCATGGAGCAGCTGCGCATTAGTCGTGGCAATGCCAATATGAACCTTCGAAACCTTGTGCAGTGGCAGCTTGTAAATAAAGTTCACTTCAAGGGGAAAAGGAAAGATTTTTACACGGCTGAAAAAGATGTCTGGACTATTGTTGCTGTTTTAATCGATGAGCGTCAGCAACGGGAAATTGCCCCTATCCAACAGAACCTGGTCGATTGCCTCGAGCTTTTTAAAAATGGAGAAGAGCTTTCAGACGAAGAAGAGGAGTTCAAGGAAAGGATAGAGAATTTCATAGAATTTCTTGAGATGTTCGACAGATTTACAAGAGCCATGTTGCCATATATCAATAAGAAGAATTTAAAATTTTTGAAAAAGTTGGTGAAACTGGCTGAGGCCCACCAGTCACTCAAAGGAGAAGCCAACACCATATCAGCCAACGACTAAGATCATTATGTCTAAAACCGGCCGGCAAATTGGAGATGAGGGCGAAGAGATTGCAGCAGCCTACCTGGAATCTAAGGGGTGGCTGATATTAGACCGCAATTACTATTTCGAAAAAGCCGAAGTAGATATCGTCGCGTATGATCATACACAAATAATCTTTGTTGAAGTAAAGCTTCGGTCAGATACCTATTTTGGCCGCCCTGAAGAGTTTGTTACGTCTCAAAAAGAGTCTTTCATAAAAAAAGCTGCTGAAGCCTGGGTTTATGAACGCAAGATGGAAACTGCCTTGGTGAGGTTTGATGTCGTCGCTATCGTTCAAAAGGCTAAAGAAGCACCAGACATCACTCACTTCGAAGATGCTTTCCGATAATTAATCATACGTGTATGAAAGCGAGTCCGGAACAACTGCTGCGAACATCACTCTCGATGGTGATCTTTTTTTTACTGTTGCTCCTTATTACTCCTCTTGTGCTTTTCATGCTTGTTATCTCTCTGGGCCGCCTCACCAACTTCATCATTGAAAAAATTGCACCTCTGCTCGCTTACCCAGTGTTCTTTGTCCTGGGCATCCGATTCTCAATAAAACAACATGCAGATACACTGCCGGTTCCGGCTGTTTTCATTTCTAATCACAGCTCTACTCTCGATCTATTTACAATTCTTGCACTCGGGCTTCCCCGTGCCCGGTTTATTGCAAAATGGGAGCTTCAGTACAATCCGCTATTTTTCATTCTCGGGCGCCTTACCGGGCAGGTCTTCATCAAACGGCAAAATTCAAAGGAAGCAGTAGCCACGCTGCAAAAATCCTATTCCAGAGTTAAAGAGAAAGAACTCTCAATTTTTGCAGCTCCTGAAGGATCCAGAAAGCATAAGGGCATAATCGGTCCGTTTAAAAAGGGGCCATTTCGTACAGCAATGGATCTGGGCTATCCTATTGTCCCCATCTATTTTGAAGGAAATCAGCGCCTGAGTGATGGTGGTTCACTTGTGACTCGTAAAGGTAAAACCACCGCGCATATCTATCCTGCCATACCTACGGACGACTGGACCCTGGACAATCTCGAAGAGAACATAGAGGGCGTTCGGTCACTCTACCTTCAATGGGCATCATCAGACTATGGGCTCCCAATTGATGACGTTGATGTCTGAACTTGCTCTATTTTATCGGAATTTGATATATAAGCAAAATCAATTCGTTTTTTAACATTCAGGAATTATATTAAGCTCTGTTGGTAGCGGTTTTTTGAGGGCCTAAGCTAATTTTTTGGAGTAATGTACTGATAAAATGCGTCGGGCTGATTAAAGCCACTGATGTAATCATATTAACGGCCTACAATTACGTTGGGGTCTAATTCATTTAATTCCAGCTGTCTTTTTAAGTTAAAGACAGCAAAATTACCAACATCACAGCTTTAGGGATACGAACAGGCCCTGCTATCTACCATAAATAGTTCCCAACGAGTTACCAGTTTAGCCACATTAATTATGGATCAGACAATAGAATACCAGAACGAAAAAACACGTGAATTTTTATTTGATATCCGGCCGGACCTCCAGCAGCCACTCACTTTTCAGCGTGCGCAATCTCTCGTTTCCAAAATGGGCTGCACAGTTCTGAATGAATCAAGCGCTCAGTTCTTTTTTTGGAATCCGGAATTTAAAGAAGCCTCTCTGACCATTCTTGAACTGTTTATCCCAAATTCATATCTAAACTTTGACAAACCTGAACAACATGCGTCTTTTCGTTACTTCTCTTTTCCCATACAAACAGAGGGTGAATTTGCGGCGGCTGTAGTTGATGGCATACCCGTTGGAACAAATGATCGTTTTGGAGCACTCTATCAGGTAAAAAACCGGTATCCATCCGGGCGTGAGGAGATCATTCGCGATCCCTTTGCTGTATCAATGCCGTACGGTATTCATGCGCCTTCTGAGGTATACAATCTTGATCAGGTGCTGGCCAATAGAAAAGACCATCACTATTTCGAAACGCTAAAAGACTCACTCAAATCAGAGGATGAGTATCGTGTAAAACCATCTGTTAACCTTCTTGAAATACATGTTCAGACTGCCACTAAAACGGGGACTTTGCACTCACTAACCCAGCGCTTTAAACAGATCGCGTCAAAGCTGGAAAATGGAACCGAACTCACATCAGACGAAAAAAACTTAACCGGATTCGATGCGATTCAACTTATGCCAATTGATCCGGTTATTGAACATCCCGAAGACCACAAGTTTTGGTATCCCGTAAATACACCCTCTGATAATGGTGAGGAAATTACCGTCAGGCTTCGTAAACCTGATGTTCTAAACTGGGGGTATGATGTACCTATTTTTGGAGCAGCATCTGTCAACCCCTCGCTTCTAACTACAGGCCGGCCGAATGAACTAGTCGCTTTTCTTGAGACTATTCATAATTTTCCGCACCCCATGAAAGTAATACTTGATGTGGTTTTTGGCCATGCCGACAACCAGGCTCTCGACGTAATGCCTGATCAGTTTTTCAGCGGCCCGAATATGTATGGACAGGACATAAAGTTCAGGCACCCCATCGTACGTGCCATGATTCTTGAACTGCAGCGTCGAAAAATTAACTTCGGGTTTGACGGTGTAAGGGTTGACGGCGCCCAGGATTTTAAATATTACGATAGCACACGGGAAAAACTGCTGCATGACGATGACTTTCTTAAGGAGATGAGTAACATCATGCAAAATGTAAATGGTGTGAAATATCGCCCGTGGATGATTTTTGAAGACGGGCGTCCCTGGCCTCGTGATGACTGGGAGCTTGCCTCTACCTATCGCGAAGTAACGGGTGATCAACCCCATGCATTTCAGTGGGCCCCCATGATCTTTGCTTACAACACGCCTTACACATACACTTACTGGGTATCAAAATGGTGGCGGCTTCGCGAAGTTTTTTTAATGGGTGAAAAATGGATTGGCGGTTACGCAAACCACGACACAATGCGCAGAGGTTCACAGGCTAATCCGGAGCCACTAAATGTCAACAGTCAGCTGGGTAACTCCCTGAAGATGATCATGGATAATGCCTATAATAACCCGGCGACAACACTTTTAATGAACGGTTTTTTACCTGGTGTTCCAATGGATTTCCTTCAGGCACTTGGAAGCACTCCATGGAGTTTTATTCGTGATACAGACACAACATATGCTATCAAAGTTGTTGCGGAAGAGGCTCATTTTCTTGACTGGCAAGTTACCGATAATGAGTACAGGCAGTCCCGTTTTTTTAAACGACTGAAGCATTTTGGCTTTGATTCCCTCGATCAGCTAAAGTCTTTCTCAAACACACTCCTTCATTTGGTGAAGGCGACGAATTATTCTGTAGATAATATAGTGACCATGCTAAATAGTTCTCACCTTGCCAGCAGTGAGAATCCATGGACCCTTGATAGATTGAGCGATTTTTGCAGGGCCTGGATGAGAGATATAAATGACTACTGCACTGTTGATTACCACGCCAGTTATATTAACAGTAGAAAAGCGTCTTTCAACCTAAATGTTAGAAACTTCAGGCTAAAGAATCCATGGCTCATCAACAACTTCGAAGAATCTGATACCCTATCTTATTTAGAACCGGTAAACGGGAGTGTTATTTACTACGGATATCGTAAGAATATCAATGACGGGCGTGAAATTGTAGTTGTGCTAAATATGGAGGGACAGCCTAAACAGGT
>Ga0307966_1004088_pt1 | contig 10903 bp, 7 predicted proteins | sample OrgLakmetagen646_FD_203141 | JGI IMG/M metagenome (GOLD analysis project Ga0307966, IMG submission 203141) | Saline water microbial communities from Organic Lake, Antarctica - #646 | ecosystem: Environmental > Aquatic > Non-marine Saline and Alkaline > Saline | place: Antarctica: Organic Lake... | reverse complement strand
GACAAAAAAATGCCGAAAGGCGCCAAAATGCTGACAGTAAAACAGGGGAGAGCGACCGTGGAAATTCAATCCGGGACTTATCGCTTCACTTCGAAGATCTAACCTTACATAAAAGTCCGTCACTTACTTAAAGTCTACGTAGCAGCGGTGCTGCAATCAATCATCGGCTTTACGAACCGATGCACTTGCAATGTTCATCGGCCTTACGGACCGATGCTACAATCAATCATCCTAAAATCGGCAGTTAAAGAGAAGAGAATTTTTAAAACCGTTAATTTACATTAATTAACGTTAATAGGACACTCGCCTAATTGGCGGCAATAATACTCGCTAAAAAAACTTTTAAATAGGGTGTAAAGTGCTTATTTAGAAATACTTACCAAATTATAATTCACGTAAATTCACGTGAAAACTCATTTTTTAGGTTTAAAAAAAGCGCAGCCCCTTGCAAGGCTGCGCTTTTTAATGATCGGCTGGCGGGGGACTCAACCGGTGAGTTGATTGATAATTTCGACGATCGGGAGGAAGAGCGCAATCACGATAAAGCCGACCACGACGGCGAGGAAGACGATCATGACGGGCTCGATGATGGAGGTGATGCCGGCGACGGCATTATCCACATCTTCGTCGTAGTTGTCGGCAATGCGGTTGAGCATTTCGGATAGTTCGCCGGTCTCTTCGCCCACATCTACCATGCTGGTGACCATATTGGGAAAGACGGATTCACGCTCCATGGGGGCCGCCATGGATTCACCGTCGCGCACACAATCGTGAATACGACTCAGGGCATTCTCGTAAAAGATGTTACCGGTGATGTCCTTCGTAATCGTTATGGATTGAAGGATCGGCACACCACTGGAGAGGAGCGTGCCGAATGTGCGGGTGATCCGGGCGATATTCACCTTGCGCACAAGATCACCGACCTTGGGTAAATTGATAGAGCACCAGTTAAAGGCCTTTGAACCAATCTTGGTTCTCAGCAAAAATTTGGATGCAAAGATGGCCGCCACAACGATACCGATGGAGAGAAAGATATTATCCCGCATGAAGTTACTGACACTGATGACGATTTGCGTCGGCCCCGGCAGGGCGGCACCGTCGAGCATCTCGTCAAAAATCGTCTGAAACTTCGGCACAACCACAGTCATGAGGAGCGCGACAATGGTAATGGCAACGCCGACAACAACAACCGGATACACCATAGCGGACTTGACCTTTTTCTTGGTCTTCAAAGCTTTTTCCATGAAGCCGGCCAGACGTGATAGAACGGTATCCAACACACCGCCGGCCTCACCCGCGCGCACCATGTTGACATAAAGCCGGTCAAAAATCTTCGGGTGTTGAGAAAGACCGTCGGAGAAAGAATTACCGGACTTCACCTGATCTGCGATTTGCTGCATCACCGCTTGAAAACGAAGGTTTTTTTCCTGACGAATCATGACTTCAATCGCGCGCAAAAGAGGAAGACCTGCTTCCAGCAGCGTGGCGAGCTGCCGGGTAAAGATGGCTAGGTCCTCCTGCTTGATCACCTTACCGAAGCCCATGGCTTTCTTCTTTTTATCTTTTTTGCCATCCCTCTTTCGGGTGGCGGTTGCCCCGCCTCCGCCACCAGCGGAAGATACTTTCGTCGGCATCAAGCCTGCCGCCGAGAGCTTGGCATTGGCATCGTCCTGATTCTCGGCCTCAACCGTGCCGGTCTTTTGCTTACCATTTGCGTCGATCGCTGTATATTTAAATTTTGCCATGGGGGTAACGATGTTAAGTGTATTTAAGGACTTCCTCAATGGTGGAATTACCGTCAAAAATGGCACGCAGGCCGTCATCACGCAAGCTTCGCATGCCTTGTTGCAAAGCTTTTTGTTTAATCGACAAAGTCGGTGCGCGCTGGTTGATGAGCTCGCGAATCGAATCGGAGACGACAATCATCTCAAAAAGGCCGATACGACCTTTGTAGCCAGTGTTACTACACTCGGGACAACCGTCACCGTAGAAGAAGTCTTTGTCGGCAATTTCGAGGGGATCGACATCAAGCATATCAATTAGCTCCTGGCCTGGTTCGTAGGCAGTGCGGCAATGCTTGCAGATGCGACGCACCAGGCGCTGGGCCAGTATCGCTTCCAAGGACGCGGAGATCAGAAACGGCTCCAGCCCCATATCAATCAGACGCGTGACGGCACCAGACGCATCATTGGTGTGCAGCGTGCTGAGCACAACGTGTCCGGTCAGTGAGGCCTGCACCGCAATCTGAGCGGTTTCCAGGTCGCGAATTTCCCCGATCATGATCTTGTCCGGGTCCTGCCGAAGGAAGGCACGCAGGGCACGGGCAAAGTCGAGGCCGACCTGGTGGTTCACGGCCACCTGCATGATGCCATCAATCTCGTATTCGACTGGATCCTCGGCAGTGAGGATTTTCGTTTCGACGTCGTTGACCTCACGCAGGGCACTGTAAAGGGTGGTGGTCTTGCCGGAGCCGGTGGGGCCGGTGACGATAAAGATCCCATTGGGGCGATCAACCAGGTCGCGAATGGTATGGAGAATATCGTCTGGCAAGCTAAGCGCCTCCAGATCGAGGTTCACCACCGATTTGTCGAGAACCCGCAGCACCACACTTTCACCAAACTGGGTCGGTAGCGTCGAGACACGGAGATCGACGGGCCGTCCCGCAATGGTCATCTTGATCCGACCGTCCTGGGGGATTCGCGTCTCCGAGATATTCATGTTTGAGAGCACCTTCACCCGGGACGTTACCGGAATCGCGAGGTTACGCGGGGGGGGGGCCATCTCGTAGAGCGCTCCATCAATCCGGTAGCGAATACGGAACTGGTCTTCAAAGGGCTCAAAGTGAACGTCGGACGCTTTGTCCTTAATGGCTTGCTGAAGCACCAGATTAACAAAGCGGATAATCGGCGTCTGATTCGCCATATCGGTCAGATCGCCTTCAGAGTGCTCTTCGCCCTGATTCGAAAATACGTCGCCAATATCACCGAGAATGTCATCGATCGATGAGTCTTCCTCGCCATAGGTCGCCGTAATCAGATCGTCGATGTAGCTCGGATCACAGACGATGATCGTGATGTCCTTATTGAGCGAAAAAGTGAGGTCATCGATGATGGCGGGGTTGAAAGGGTCCTTCGCGAGAAGGGAAATCGAGGTGTCGTCGACTTCATAAGGAACCACCGCATACATTCGGGCGACACTGGGCCGAACCACAGAGGCCACCTCTTCGGAGATTTTATTGGGGAACTTCTCAAGGTAGTCGTAGCCGAGATACTCGGCAACCGCAGAGAGGATAGCATTGCGGTCGATGACTTCAGAATCCACCACCGCATCGGCAAGCGATTTGCCGGTATGCAAATGAGATTCGTTCAGCTCGTCGAGCTGTGCTGCATCAAGCAGTTTGGCCGACTTGATGATTTCGTAAACGGTATCGTTGTGATCTTCGAACATCAGGGGTATCTACACGGAGTCAAAAAAATGGAAAGTTGAACTTATTTATTAAATACGGCCCCGGATTCGATCAGCTTTTCGCGCATCGGCCCGGGAGTTTGAGATTTCGTTAGCGCCTCCTCGGCCGAGATGAGGTCCCGGTTGTAGAGGCTAAGAAGATGGGCATCCAGACCGATCATGCCGTAGGCTGCACCCGTCTGAATATCAGAGCCGATCCGATAGGTTTTATTCTCGCGGATGAGTTGAGCAATCGAAGTCGTTGTCACCATAATCTCGAAAGCGGCGATACGCCCTCCGCCCTTTTTCTTACAGAGAACCTGAGAAATGACTGCGACGATCGAAGAGGCGAGCTGGGTGCGCATCTGATCCTTCATGTCTGAGGGAAATGCGTCAACGATACGGTCCACCGTGCGGGCGGCACCCGTGGTGTGAAGGGTGGCAAAGACGAGGTGACCCGTCTCCGCCGCACCGACCGCCGCTTCAATCGTCTCGAGGTCGCGCATCTCCCCGACGAGGATGACATCCGGGTCCTGGCGCAAGGCTCCGCGTATCGCATCCGAGAAGGAGCCGACATCGACGCCGACTTCGCGCTGGGTCACGATGCACTTTTTATGCTCGTGGAAATATTCGATCGGATCTTCGACGGTAATAATGTGCCCATCGTGGTGCTCATTGATCCAATTAACCATGGAGGCGAGCGTGGTGGACTTACCGGAACCCGTCGGCCCGGTCACCAGAATGAGCCCACGTGGCCGACTAATCAGTTCTTTAATCTTATCGGGAAGCCCGATTTGGCTCAGGCCAAATATGTCGCTGGGAATCTGCCGCAAAACCATGCCATAGGCACCTTTGGCCCGCAGAACGCTGACCCGGAACCGGGACTGCCCCTTGAAGGCAAAACCAAAATCGGCTCCGCCCGTCGTTTTAAGCTTCTCTTGATTCGCGTTTGAGGTAATCGCCTTCACCAGATCCTCCGAGTCCTTAGCTGTGAGCGGCGGCCCATCGACGGGTGTCATGGAGCCGCTGATTCGAAGAGTGGGTGCTTGCTTGACTTGAATGTGCAAATCCGATGCGCCCTGATCTACCATCAGTTCGAGAAGGTCATTCATTTCGTAGCTCATCGGAATAGAATCGGAATAGAATAGAATCGAATTTAAATTGAATCAGAAACAGTGGCGTGGAGCACCTCACCGGGCGTAGTGACACCAGCGATAACTTTGCGCACGCCATCTTCACGCATGTTCCGCATCCCCATCTCACGTGCTTTGGTGCGCAGGGCGACCAGACTTGCATCTTCGTAAATCATTTGCTGGAGCTCCTCGTTGACGTTAAACATCTCAAAAATCCCCACACGCCCTCTAAAACCGGTGCCGTTACACTTGGGGCAGCCTTCACCCTTCATGAAAGTCGCGTCGGCGGACTGGTCCGGCCGAATGCCCAGGGAATTTAATAATTTTTCATCCGGCTCGGTTGAGGCGCGGCAGGCGCGGCAATTCTTGCGCACAAGGCGCTGAGCCAGAATGGCCCGCACGGCAGCGGCGACGAGGAAAGGCTTAATACCGATATCAATCAGACGACTGATCGCACTCGGCGCGTCATTGGTATGCAGGGTGCTGAAAACCATATGGCCAGTGAGCGCTGCGTTAATCGTAATCTCCGCCGTTTCCTTATCACGAATCTCCCCGACCATAATAATGTTGGGTGCTTGGCGCAGCATCGAGCGGAGGGCGGCGGCAAAAGTCATCCCCACCTCACGCCGCACCTGCACCTGATTCACTCCGGAGAGTTCGTATTCAACCGGGTCCTCCACCGTGATAATTTTACGGTCGGGATGATTAATATAGTTTAGTGCCGAATACAAGGTGGTGGACTTACCGGAGCCGGTCGGCCCGGTCACAAGAAAGACGCCATCCGGCAGGGCAATGATGCGTTCGAATGTCGCTTGGTCGTCGCTAAAAAATCCAAGTTCAGGCAGCCCAAGATTCAGGCCCTCCTTATCGAGGATACGCATGACGATGCTCTCACCGAAAGCGGTCGGCAAGGTCGACACACGCAAGTCGATCACCTTGGCCCCCACCTTGATATTGATCCGCCCGTCCTGAGGGACCCGCTTCTCCGCGATGCTGACATTCGACATCAGCTTAATGCGGGAGACGATGGAAGGTTGGAGCCGCTTGGGTGGGTTCTCCACTTCGTGCAGCACCCCGTCGATACGATAGCGCACGCGGAAGCGCTTCTCCAGCGGCTCCATATGGATGTCGGATGCCCGCCGCTTGAGCGCTTCGGAGATGACCATATGGACGTATTTGATAATCGGCGCTTCTTCCTCGGTCGCATTCTCGGCCGAAGGCAGGTCAATCTGAGACGGGCGCGCATCAGGGTCTTCTTCTCCGGAAAAAATTGCGTGCACCTTATCCGCTTTCGCCCCTTCGTAATACTGATGAATCGCCTTTTGGATATCAACCAATGGAGCGACCCGGCAGACAAGCGAGCGCTGGATCACGTGGCTGACGCTGTCAATCGCATCCATATCGAGCGGATCGGCAATGGCGAGTTCGACTTCGCCCGCATCCGCCTCTAATGGAATTACCTTATAGCGGTTCGCGAGTTCGTAAGGCACGACCTCAAGGGCCTCGGATGAAATGCGGACATCGCTCAGGTCCACCACTTCCATATTAAACTCCTCCGCGAGCACCTCTGCGATCTGCATCGGAGTCAACGTATGATCTTTAACCAGCGCCTCAAGGATGGCGGTATCTTCGTTTATGTCGTCGCCACTCTTGGATACTTCCAAGCGGGTATCCTCGATTTTGGCAGTATCGACAATACCTTTATCAATTAAAAGTTGTAGGACAAATTCGTCTGCAGAAGTCACGGGGGTATTAAATAGATTGAATTGAGTCGCAGAAGTAAACTATCGGGCAACACTCATCAAAAACTCAGCGTTTGTATTTGTTTTCTTGATGCGCTGAATGAGCATTTCCATAGCATCTGTGGAAGGTAGGCCTTTCATTGCTCTACGCAATGAATAAATTTTCTGCATTTCATCCGGATGGTAGAGCAATTCCTCTTTTCGGGTGCCGCTCTTATCCATACTGAGCGCCGGGAAGATGCGCTTATCGGAAAGTCCCCGGTCGAGGTGCAGTTCCATATTACCGGTGCCCTTGAACTCTTCAAAGATCACCTCGTCCATCTTGCTCCCGGTTTCGACCAGAGCCGTCGCGATAATACTGAGGCTGCCCCCATCTTCGATATTGCGCGCCGAACCAAAGAAGCGCTTGGGCTTTTGTAGCGCATTGGCCTCCACACCACCGGAGAGGATCTTGCCGCTATTTGGCATGGTCGTATTATAGGCGCGGGCCAGGCGGGTGACCGAGTCGAGCAGGATGACCACATCTTTACCAATTTCGACCATGCGGCGAGCCTTCTCGATCACCATTTCAGCGGCGTGGACATGACTCTCCGCCGATTCGTCAAAGGTCGAACTGATGACTTCGCCGTGCACTTGGCGACGGAAGTCCGTCACTTCTTCAGGGCGCTCGTCGATGAGCAAAATGATCAAGTGCGCCTCCGGGTAATTTTTTTGAATGGAGTTGGCCATGCTCTGCATGAGCATGGTCTTGCCCGTCCGGGGCGGCGCAACGATCAATCCCCGCTGACCAAACCCGACCGGAGTCAGACAATCAACAACCCGCATGGAAAGGTTATCCCATCCGGCAGCACCATCCGATTCCAAGAGGATACGGGAGGTAGGGTAGTAAGGCACGCGCTCAGTGAAGGGCACGATCTCGCTGAGAGTTTCAGGGTCGCGGCCCATCACCTCCTCGACATGGACCACAATTGGGCAGGACTCGCCCTCACGGTGGGGATGCAGCTGTGCGCTCACCATGTGCCCGCGCTTCAGACCGTAGCGTTCGATAAAGATCTGCGGAACATAGGCGCTGAGCGGCTTTATGCGGTAGTTGTCCCGCTCGTAAACTAGCAGCCCGCCCTCGTCATCCTCGAGCAGTTCCAGGACGCCAAGGGTTAAGATCGCGCTTTTGGCCTTTGCCGCTTGTTTGGTGATCGCGTTAATCAACTGATCGCGATTCGGGGCATGGTGACCGGTATCAACCGCGAGCGCGGCCGCCTCGCCCCGCAGCTCAGTTAAGCCCATGTCGTAGATACGGTTATAATGAAGGGCCTCGCCGCCACCGGATTTCAAGTCGGTAGCTAGAGCCTCAACTTCATTAAAATTCTCGAGGAGTTCCCATTCCATGAGCTGGCCGAATTCGATCGACGTCTCTTCCTCACGGTCCCTTCGGTTTTTACTCTGCCAGGGCTTGTTCTTCCCGCGCGGCTTCCCGCGCTTATTATTTTTGTTTTTGAATTTATTACCCTTCTGCCGGTCATGCGGGTGCGGTCCGCCCCGCTGAGGCGGGCCCTTCTTCTCAGGGGCGGCATCCCCCGGCGCGGCCTGGGCGCCTTCCCTGGGCTCTCTTTGGCCCCATGGCTCCCTGCGCTGCTTTGGCTCCCTAGACTGTTTTGACTCCCTCGACTCCCTCGGCTGCTTTGGCTCCCTCGGCTGCTTTGGCTGCTTTGGCTCTTGAGCCTCTTTGGGCTCATCCGAATTGTCCACTACGATGTCCGCACTGAAAGTCACTTCATCGCCATCCGTCTGCACTGGCTTAGGAGTCTCCTTCCTCGCCGCTGTCTTCGACACGCGTTTCTTCGCGGCTTTCTTAGCAACTTTTTTGGTGGCTTTTTTAGCAGCCTTCTTACGGGGTGCTTTGACTACAGGCTCATCCGTATGAGCATCGTGGGTAGGTGCTTCGTCTTCTTGGGTCATGAGGGATTTGGATAGGTATCAGTCTCCTGAAATTTGTGCGATCAGGCGCATGGTTTGATCTTCTAAAAATTCTAAGCTGCCCGCATTGGTCATAACAAGGTCGGCACGTCGCATCTTCTCATCAAGTGGCATCTGTCGCTGACGTCGGCGTTCGACTTCTTCACCGGAATAAGCCCGGGACGCCATTCGAAGTTCGACCACATCGGGTGGACTGGAAACACAGACAGTTAAATCGAAGGCAGTTTCAAGCCTTTTTTCAAATATCAAAGGAATCTCAACCAGCCAGTTCGCGTCGGGCGCCGCCACTAACGCCCCCTGCCAGCTCTCTCTGACGCGGGGGTGCAATAGCTGCTCCAACCAGCGAAGCTCCTCCTCGTCTTGAAATACCTTATTGCCAATCGCCCGGCGGTCCACTTCTCCGCCACTGGCAAACACCGTATCTCCCCACCGCTCTCTCAGCGCCGCCTGAACGTCTGTATCGCCGGACAAAAGGTCAGCCACAATTTTGTCCGACTCCAAAGTCCTCCAGCCCGCCTCCCGAAAGAAGCCCACAACCGTGGATTTACCACACCCGATGCCACCCGTCAGACCAATCTTCATGAAGTTAAAGAGTGACATAAAAAGGGTATACGTTCTTATACAGTTTTATTGAGTTAGACTATGCTAAGTATCACACATTCTGCGGCCCTGATGGGCGTTCACGCACAACGAGTCCAAGTAGAAGTGAATACGGGCGAAGTGGGCGAGCTTAAATTTGTGCTGGTTGGACTACCGGACAGCGCGGTCAAAGAATCACAGGACCGTGTCTTTTCTGCGCTGGCCAATAGTGGCTACCGAGCTCCCGCCACCCGAACTACCATCAACCTCGCCCCGGGAGACCTACGCAAGGAGGGCCCGGCCTACGATCTACCGATTGCCATCGGGATTCTTGCTTCGATGAAAAAGTGCGAAGAGGACCGCCTCGACCAGTATTTGATTGCGGGCGAGCTCAGTCTCTCCGGACAGACGCGCCCCATTAAGGGCTGCCTCGCCATGGCACTTCTGGCCCGGGAGTCCGGGCGCCGCGGCATTATTGTCCCGGTGGAATCCGCTCAGGAAGCGGCCCTAGTCGAAGGCATCGAAGTTTACCCGGTAGCGAGCCTCGATGAAGCGGTCCGCTTCCTCAATGGCAAATATGCCATCGCGCCGCTGCGCAGCGAGCAAAGCAGCTACATTCAAAAGCCGCCGGAAAATCGCCGGCTGGACTTCGCCGAGGTGAAGGGTCAGCACGCGGTGCGGCGGGCCGTGGAGATCGCGGTCAGCGGCGGGCATAATCTCCTGATGCTTGGGAGCCCAGGCTCGGGAAAATCGATGATTGCGAAGCGCATTCCGACCATCATGCCGGAGCCGCAACTGGAAGAGTTCCTGGAAATCCTCAGCGTTCAGTCGGCCGCCGGATCGACCCTCCGGCAGGAGCATCACTACTTCCAGCGCCCCTTCCGCTCGCCCCACCACACCATTAGCGATGTTGGACTACTCGGTGGCGGCACGATCCCCGGCCCCGGTGAAATCTCACTGGCCCACAACGGCGTGCTCTTCCTCGATGAGCTGCCCGAGTTCAAACGCTCCGCCCTCGAGGTCCTGCGCCAACCACTCGAAGATGGGCAAGTCACCATCTCGCGTAGCGCAGGGAAGATTTCCCTGCCCTGCTCCGTCATGCTCGTCGCAGCGATGAACCCGTGCCCCTGTGGCTACACTGGCGACCCATCGAGGGAGTGCCGCTGCACCGTGCCACAGATTCAGCGCTACCGCTCGAAAATCAGCGGCCCACTCCTCGACCGGATTGACCTCCACATTGAAGCCCCCTCACTGCGGATCGAAGAACTCCGCAGCACCCAACCCGGCGAAAGCTCCGAGGTCATGCGTGCACGCTGCAAAGCCGCCCGAACCATACAAAGCGAGCGCTTCCGAGAAACTGACCTCGCCTCCGATCGTTGCAATGCCCGCATGTCCCACTCCCAGATCCGGAAACACTGCGCCATCAACAAAGAGCAAGGCGATCTTCTCCAACAAGCTATGGAGCAACTCTCCCTCTCCGCTCGCGCCTACGACCGCATCTTAAAAGTCGCCCGCACCATCGCCGACCTCGCGGGCACTGCACAAATCGAAACGCCCCACCTCCTCGAAGCCATCCAATACCGCAGCCTGGATCGTAATTTGTTTTATTAAGGGAAAATTACAGGTTGTAAAAACGTAAAATCTACTTTCAGTTCAATACTTCCATCACTAATGCGGTCCGTCACGGGTCGCCATAAGCGAAGCTGAGGAGAGATGGCAGAGTGGCCGAATGCGGTAGTCTTGAAAACTACTGAGCCGAAAGGCTCCGGGGGTTCGAATCCCTCTCTCTCCGCCAGGCTTCGTCTGCAACTCGTTGCAGCTACGAAGCCTGTCCCGGCGTATCGTAGAGAAGCCGGACTTCATGACGCCCCGGTGAACTACGCCCGGGCAAGCCATCACAGAGCCGATCCAGGCTTCGTCTGCAACTCGTTGCAGCTACGAAGCCTGTCCCGGCGTATCGTAGAGAAGCCGGACTGCAATACGCCCCGGTGAACTACGCCCGGGCAAGCCATCACAGAGCCGATCCAGGCT
>Ga0307966_1004087_pt1 | contig 10904 bp, 12 predicted proteins | sample OrgLakmetagen646_FD_203141 | JGI IMG/M metagenome (GOLD analysis project Ga0307966, IMG submission 203141) | Saline water microbial communities from Organic Lake, Antarctica - #646 | ecosystem: Environmental > Aquatic > Non-marine Saline and Alkaline > Saline | place: Antarctica: Organic Lake... | reverse complement strand
CCGACCGGGACGCCACGTGGACTTCTCCGCCGTGCGCCGCAACCACGGCCGCAACGATCGCGAGACCGAGGCCCGTGCTGCCCGTGGCGCGGGAGCGCGACGTATCAGCGCGAGCGAATCGCTCGAAGAGAACCGGCTGGACCTCGTCAGGGATTCCGGGACCGTCGTCGGCGACGCGCACGATAGCCTCCCCCTCCACCGAAGCGACCGACGCCGCGACCGACGTGCCTGCCGGAGTATGGATTCGCGCGTTCGCGAGCAGATTCGCCAGCACCTGGTGAAGTCTGCCCTGATCGCCGCGCACTATGACTTCCTCTGGTGGAACCTCGACGCTCCACACGTGGTCCTGACTCGTCGCGCGCGCATCGGCGAGCGCGTCGGCCACGACACTGCCCAGATCCACGGGGTCGGACCGCAGCGCGCGGCCCTCATCCAGGCGAGCAAGCAGCAGTAGATCATCGACCAACTCCGTCATGCGCACGGATTCCGATTCGATGCGACCGAGGGCATGCCGAATATCGTCGGGCAATTCGTGGCCGCTGCGCCGGGTGAGTTCGCTGTAGCCGCGAATCGCGGCGAGCGGCGTGCGGAGCTCGTGACTGGCATCAGAGACAAATTGGCGCACTTTGCCTTCACTAGCCTCGCGCGCCTGGAGAGCAGACTGCACATGGTCCAGCATTCGAGTGAAGGCGGCACCGAGCTGACCGACCTCTGTTCCCGGGTCGGAGTCGATGGGCTCGAGTCCGTCCGAGAGCGCGACCGCACCTCGATCCAGCGGAAGTTCGGTCACCCGCGTCGCGGTCTCACGGATCCTGGTGAGGGGTCGCAAGGCGACGCGAGCCACCCCGCGGCCCAGGGCAGCCGCGAGAACGAGGACACCGACTAGTACGACCGCAATGGTCGCACCAAGCCGCGCGGTCGTCACCACGGCCTGACGCGTCGAGAGCCCCACGATCACGACGGAGTTGTCGGCAAGAGGTGCCGCGAGTACGCGATACTCCCCCAGCACCCCGGGCAACCTCACCGTGCGAGGCTGCTGAACACTGGCGGCCGCGAGCAGGCGCTGCTGCAGGACGGTGAGGCTTCTCACCTCGGCATCGGAGTCCAGATACGCGGCGGCGACAACACCCTGCGGGGTCACGATAGCGACGAGCGACCCGAGAGGGAGACCCGGCCTCAAGAGGCTGCGCTCGGGATTGCCCGGCGAGGCCTCGGTACTCGTCACGACCCGCTGCGTCGTGGTGCGAAGTTCATCGTCCAGCTGATCGATGAGGGCCGAGCGCAACGCGAACGTGCTCACCACCCCGATCATGAGAGTCGCGACCGCGAGCAAGGCGAGGATTCCGGCCACGAGCCTCTGTTGCAGTGACCACCCGCGTACCGTCACGTGGTCGCCGTCACGGTACCGGCTTGATCATGTAGCCCACGCCGCGCACAGTGTGAATCATGGCCGGGCCGAGGGTATCGATCTTCTTCCGCAAGTACGAGATATAGATCTCGACAATGCTGGAGCGGCCGCCGAAGTCGTAGCTCCAGACACGGTCGAGAATCTGCACCTTGCTCAAGACCCGGCGCGGATTGCGCATGAGGTACCGCAGCAATTCGAACTCGGTCGCCGTGAGCTCGATCTCAGTGTCGCCTCGGCGCACCTCGTAACTCTCTTCATTGAGCACGAGGTCACCCACCCGGATCTCGGGATCGTCGCGTTCGCTCACCACGAGAGCGCTGCGTCGCATGAGCCCACGCAGGCGTGCGACAAGCTCTTCGAGGCTGAACGGCTTGGTGACGTAGTCGTCTCCGCCCGCAGTGAGTCCCACGACACGATCATCGACGGCGTCCTTCGCGGTGAGGAAGAGAACCGGCACATTGCTGCCCTCGGCCCGCAGACGGCGCAACACCTCGAGGCCGTCGAGGTCGGGCAGCATGATGTCGAGCACGACGATGTCAGGGCGGAACTCGCGGCCGTGAGCCAGCGCCTCCTGCCCCGTGGCAGCGGTACGAACATCCCATCCCTCGTAGCGGAGGGCCATCGAGACCAGGTCTGCCAAGGACGGCTCGTCGTCGACGACGAGCGCCCGGACGGGCGACCCGTCGGGGTGAGTGAGTCGGGGTGAGTCGGAGTGCTCGTCTCGGGCCATGTCTCCAGTAGTGCCGATGAACCTTGGTGCTTGCTTGGAGTCGGCCCTGACGCAAGCGGGCCCCGACTGTCCCTTGGGGGAAAAGGACAGTCGGGGCCTCCGTTGCACTGCGGATTGCGCGCTAGGCGCGGTGTGCTCCGCGAGCCTTGCGACCCGTGCCGGCAATTCCAGCAATGAGGCCGAAAAAGCCCACGAGAGCGATGATCATCAGGAGGGGGAGAGAGATCATGAGGGTCCTCATCGGGGTCGAACGGGGAATCGTCAGGGGCGCGAGATTCGGTTCTCGTGTCCTCACTGTGGGGGACCGGGGTGTCCCCCAACAACCAGTGTGCGTTAAGCGAACATTCTGCGCAGGCCCCCCTCCGGGGGTCATCGAGTCCCCACTTAGGGGGACTCGTGGGTTCACTTTTCTGTACCCCGTTCTGTACCCCGCTAGCACCCCTGAGACGATGCTGCGCGCGCCGACCACGCGGGCAGTCGTGGAGAGTTTGCCGCTGTGTGACACTCCCGAAACATGGGCGACCCTCAGGGGGGATTGACTGGGCGCAGCACGGGGAGGGAACCGACGATGACGACACAGGCGATGACGACGACGATGCACGCCATGGTGGTCAATGAGTGGGGCGCGCCCGATGTGCTCACTCCCGCCGATGTGCCCCTACCCGTGCGCGCCAACGCCGAAGTGGTCGTCAAAGTGATGGCCGCCGGCGTGAACCCCATTGACGCCAAAACTCGCGCCGGGCGCGGGGTCGCTGCGGCGACACGCTCACAGCCCACGATTCTCGGCTACGACCTCTCGGGCGTCGTCGTCGAGTCGCCCTATGAGGCCCACCCGCTGGCCGTCGGTCGCGCGGTGTACGGCATGACCATGGTGCCCCGCATCGACGGCAGCTACGCCGAGTATGCGACCGTGCCCGAATCGGCGTTGTCGCCCAAGCCCACATCGCTGAGCTTCACGGAGGCGGCGGCCGTTCCCGTGGCGGCGTTGACCGCGTGGGGCATGGTTGTCGACGTCGCGCGCGCCCATGAGGGCCAACGGATGCTCATCCACGCCGGAGCGGGGGGCGTCGGGCATTTCGCTGTCCAACTGGCCGCCTACTTCGGCGCCCACGTCACCACGACGGGCTCCGCACCCAATCAGGGCTGGCTGCGCGAACTCGGAGCATCGCAAGTGATCGACTACACGGCGACCCGCTTCGAGGAGCACGTGCAGGGTGTCGACGTCGTCATCGATCTCATCGGCAACGTGCACGACGACACCGGCACGCGGTCCTTGCGCGTTCTGCGGCCCGGTGGCCTGCTCATCAATGCCCCCACTGGCAGCTGGCCGACGATGAGCGATGACGCGCTCGAGGCGGGTGTGCGCGCGACCGGCTATAAGGTCTCCCCGAGCGGCGCGACGCTCGCGATCCTCTCCCGACTGTTCGAGTCGGGAGACCTGAGGGTCAACGTCGACCGTGTGCTTCCTCTCGACCAGGCAGCCGAGGCTCACCGCCTCCTCGAGCAAGGGCACACGCGGGGCAAGATCGTGCTTGAGGTGGCGCGGGAGTAAAACCTCTCACGGCGCCGTAACCTCTCACCCCGCCGTCAGGGGGCGCTCGCGCACCCAGTCGTCCTCATAAACGTCACCCACGAGGAATCTCTTGCTACCCACGGTCTCGAAACCGCTCTTGGCGTAGAACCGATTGGCGCGCGCATTGTGCTGGTTCACGCCCAGCCACACGCTCACTGCTCCAGCGCGAGATGCGCTCGCCACCACCGCCTCGACGAGGTCTGAGGCCACTCCCGCACCGTGGTGCACAGGGTGCACGTAGAGCTTGCTCAACTCTGCCGTGGGCCGACCCCGCACGGTACGGGCCACGTCCGGGTCAGCGGGCTCGCCGTACACGACCATGGCGTACCCGACCAGTCCCTCCCCCTCGGCGACGATGATCTCACGGGCCGGGTCGGCGAGGTAGCCCTCGAACGCCGCACCACTGAGGTGCTCGGCAATAAACGCCGCCTTCGAGGCCTCCGTCGTGGAGGGCGGGCACGCTAAGGGAAAGGTCAGTGCAGCAAGCTCGTGAAGGGCCGCGGCCTCCGCCGCGATCGCAGGCCGAATGCGCACAGACATACCCCCATTCTGTCGCGGCCCACGGCATCCGGCGCACACGACGATGGCCCCGCCGAAGCAGGGCCATCGATGACGTGCGGGGTGAGGCTAGAAGATGTTGACGTCGAGCGGAATGCCCGGGCCGAAGGTCGTCGAGACCGTGGCCTTCTGCACGTAGCGGCCCTTCGAGCTCGACGGCTTCAACCGCACGACCTCGTCGAGGGCGGCGTGGATGTTCTCCGACAACTGTTCCTGCGTGAAGCCCGTCTTGCCGACGATGAAGTGAACGTTGGCGTGCTTGTCGACGCGGAACTCGATCTTGCCGCCCTTGATGTCGGTCACCGCCTTCGCCGGGTCCGGCGTGACGGTGCCGGTCTTCGGGTTGGGCATGAGGCCACGGGGGCCCAGCACCTTGCCGAGTCGGCCGACCTGGCCCATGAGCTCGGGCGTCGAGACGGCCGAGTCGAACGAGGTGTAGCCGCCGGCGACCTTCTCGATGAGCTCAGCGCCACCGACCTCGTCCGCTCCGGCAGCGATCGCCGCTTCGGCCGCGGGGCCGGTCGCGAACACGATGACGCGGGCGGTCTTGCCCGTGCCGTGGGGAAGGTTGACGGTGCCGCGCACCATCTGGTCGGCCTTGCGCGGGTCGACCCCGAGCTTGAGGGCGACCTCGACGGTGGAGTCCATCTTCTTCGAGCCGGTCTCGCGGGCGACCGCGACGGCCTCGTCGGGGGTGTAGAACTTGCCGGCCTCGAGCTTCTCGGCCGCGGCCCGGTAGGCCTTGGACTTGGGTGCCATGGTGTGTCTCCTAAACGTGAGGAACGCGGTTGACGAGCCTGGCTGGCTCTCCCGCTGAAGAAAGGTGAGTGGGGTCGCTTACTTGTCGACCGTGATGCCCATCGAGCGCGCGGTGCCGGCGATGATCTTCTCGGCGGCGTCGATGTCGTTGGCGTTGAGGTCAGACTGCTTCTGCTCGGCGATCGCGCGAACCTGCTCGCGCGTGATCGAGGCGACCTTGACGGTGTGCGGGGTTCCTGAACCCTTCTGCACACCGGCAGCCTTCTTGATGAGCTCCGCGGCCGGCGGGGTCTTGAGGATAAACGTGAACGAGCGGTCCTCGTAGACGGTGATCTCGACCGGGATGACGTTGCCGCGCTGCGACTCGGTCGCGGCGTTGTAGGCCTTGCAGAACTCCATGATGTTGACGCCGTGCTGTCCCAGCGCCGGCCCGATGGGCGGTGCGGGGTTGGCGGCGCCGGCCTGAATCTGCAGTTTGATCAGACCCGAGACCTTCTTCTTCGGTGCCATATTTTCTTTCCTTACTGTCGTGCGGCAACCGGAGTGGATGCCGCGCTCCCGCTCACGCGCCCTGTGCGCGCCGCGGTCAACTGATGAGTCTAGGGCGTGGTGCTAGAGCTTGGTGACCTGGTCGAACGACAGCTCGACGGGGGTCTCGCGCTCGAACAACGACACGAGCACCGTGAGCTTGCCGCTCTCGGGCTTGATCTCGTTGATCGTGCCGGGAAGACCCGCGAACGAGCCCTCCTTGATGGTGATGGTCTCGCCGACCTCGAAGTCGATTTCGGCGGGGATCACACGCGCGGTGAGCCCGCCCGACTTGGCGCCGCCGGTCTTGGCGGGAGCCTCGACGACCTGCACGGTCGACTTGAGCATCTGGAACGCCTCATTGAAGCGCAACGGCGTCGGGTTGTGGGCATTGCCGACGAAGCCGGTCACGCCGGGCGTGTGGCGCACGACCGACCAGCTGTCTTCGTTGAGGTCCATGCGCACGAGCACGTAGCTGGGAATCCGCACGCGGTTCACGAGCTTGCGCTGGCCGTTCTTGATCTCGACGACGTCCTCCATCGGAACCTGGACCTCGTAGACGCTTTCCTCCATGTTCATCGAGATCTTGCGGTTCTCGATGTTCTGTTTGACGCGCTTCTCGAAGCCCGCGTAGGAGTGCACGACGTACCACTTGCCCGGCTTCATGCGCAGCTCGAGCTTGAACTCCTCGTAGGGGTCGACCTCGGGCTCTTCTGCGTCGTCCTCGTCGTCCTCCACCTCATCGTGGGTCGCCTCGGCGGCGGCGTCCGCCTCCTGCGCAGAATCGATGTCGAGGGCGTCATTCACCACGGCGTCCGCTTCGGGATCAACGGCAGCATCGAGCGCGTCGAGCAGGCCGTCGAGATCGGGTTCGCGAGTGTCGTCATCGACGACGTGCATGGCGTTGTGCTCAGCCGGGTCGGCAGCGTGCTGTTGCGAATCGAGCACGTTGCCTTCTTGAGCCTCGTCCTCTTCAGAGGACTGCTCGGCGGCGGTCGCGAGATCGATATCCCGCGGCAATTTCTCAGACACTGCTTCTCTTTCCGTAGATGTTCGTCGTGCGTACCCGTCAAGCGGGGTGTCAGCTGGTGGGGACGATGTCGCCGGTTCCGAAGAGGAAATTCACGAGAGAACCGAAGACGATGTCGAGCCCGGAGACGATCGCCATCATGATGATCACGAACACGAGAACCACGAGCGTGTAGGTGATGAGTTCGCGGCGGGTGGGTGTGACGACCTTGCTGAGCTCGTTCATCACCTGGCGGATGAAGAGGGCGAGTCGACCGAAGGGTCCGCGCTTTTCGGCGCGTTCCCGCTTCGCCTTGGCGACGACGTCTTCGCCGCCCGGTTCGTCGATCACATTGGTCACGTGATGCTCTACCTTCGTCGCTCGAATTCTTGTGGATGGATGGTGCTGACCGTCATGTTCGGCGCACACCCTCACCACTGTGTCGGGATGGTACGCGTCGAACCGACGACTGTGCAGGGCGGACAGGACTCGAACCTGCAACCTGCGGTTTTGGAGACCGCTGCTCTACCAATTGAGCCACCGCCCTTTGCGGCAGATTGCTGACCTGCGGGCATGCAAAAGCATGGCAGAGATCAACTACCTCCCCCAGTGTAGGCGACCATCCGGGGAGCGCCAACTGAGCGCCTGCGTACAATCAGGGGCGTGACCGCCGACACTTCTCATCGCATCGCCCACCGCATCGCCGCCATCAGCGAATCGGCGACCCTCAAGGTCGACGCCCAGGCCAAAGCACTCAAGGCTGCCGGGCGGCCCGTGATCAGCTACGCGGCAGGCGAACCGGATTTCGCCACACCCGACCACATCGTCGAGGCCGCCGTGGTCGCGGCGCGGGATCCGAAGAACCACCGGTACACGCCCGCGGCTGGCCTCCCCGAGCTACGGGAGGCGATCGCGGCCAAGACGCTGCGCGACTCCGGCCTCGAGGTGCCCGCGAGCCAGGTCATCGTCACCAACGGCGGCAAGCAGGCCGTCTACGAAGCGGTCCAGACGATCGTCGATGACGGCGACGAGGTGCTCTTGCCCGCCCCCTTCTGGACCACCTACCCCGAGGTCGTCGCGCTCGCGGGCGGCACTCCCGTCGAGGTCTTCGCCGGCAGCGATCAGGAGTACCTCGTCACGGTCGACCAGCTCGAGGCGGCGCGCACTCCGCGCACGAAGGCGCTGTTCTTCGTGAGCCCCTCCAACCCGACCGGCTCGGTCTACAGCCCCGAGCAGACTCGCGCGATCGGCGAGTGGGCGCTCGCGCACGGCATCTGGGTCATCACCGACGAGATCTACCAGGAGCTCACCTACGACGGCGCCCGAGCGGTGTCCATCGTCGAGGCGGTTCCCGAGCTGGCCGAGCAGTGCATCCTCGTCAATGGCGTCGCCAAGACGTACGCCATGACAGGCTGGCGAGTGGGCTGGATGGTCGCGCCGAAGGACGTCATCGCGGCAGCCTCCAACCTGCAATCCCACCTCTCGAGCAACGTCGCGAACGTCTCGCAGCGTGCCGCTCTCGCCGCGCTCACGGGACCGCAGGACGCCGTGGCGACCATGCGTGAGGCCTTTGACCGTCGCCGCCGCGTCGCCGTCGCCGAGCTCAATGCGATCGAGGGGATGCTCACCCCCACCCCCACGGGAGCCTTCTATGTCTACCCCGACGTCACGAGGCTGCTCGGCCGCGAGTGGCACGGCGTCACGCCGACAACCTCGCTCGAGCTCGCCGGCCTCATTCTGGAGAAGGCCGAGGTCGCGGTGGTCCCCGGCGAAGCCTTCGGGCCCAGCGGCTACTTGCGCTTCAGCTACGCGCTCGGTGACGCCGAGCTGCTCGAGGGAATCCAGCGCCTGCAACGCTTCTTCGGCGCAGGCTGAGCCGCGCCTGCACCTCTAGCGCTGCGCGGCAGCGTACGCCTCGCGGATCTCGGCGGGAATGCGACCGCGGTCGCCCACCGTGTAGCCGTTCTTCTGCGCCCACGCGCGCACCGCGGCGGTCTCGCCGCCGCCCGTCGTGCGCTTGCGCGGCGAGCCGGCCGACCGGCGGCCCGTCGACCGCGATTTGGCGATGAACGGCGCGAGAGCATCCCGCAACGCACGCTGGTTGTCGCGACCGAGGTCGATCTCGTACTGGGCGCCGTCGAGCGCGAACGTGACGGTTCCGCCGTCGCCAGAATCGATAACGGTGCCGTCGAGGTCGTCGACTATTTCAGTGGTAATGCGTTTCACGTGAATTCCCCCCAGATTAGTGCGGATAAACGATGAGCTGATTATGCGCCGTTAGTTTATGCCCTTCGAGCGAGTCCACCGGTCGGTGGACGCAGAAATAGGCCGAATGGCCGTTGTCGTCAGAGCGGTACGCGACGAGAGTAGTGACATGACCACACACGAAAACGTTGTCGAGGTGCGAGGGCTGCGCAAGACCTATGGGTCCTTCGCCGCCGTCGACGGCATTGACTTTGATATTCACCGCGGCGAGACCTTTGCCCTTCTTGGCCCCAACGGTGCCGGCAAGTCGACCACCATCGAGATTCTCGAGGGCTATCGCGACCGCACGAGCGGCGACGTGCACGTGCTCGGAGTCGACCCGGGTCGCGGCGGCCTCGACTGGAAGGCGCGGCTGGGCATCGTGCTGCAGTCCTCCGGCGAGAGCGGCAACGTGACCGTGCGCGAGCAGCTCACCCAGTTCGCCGCCTTCTACCCGAACCCGCGCAATGTCGATGAGGTCATCGCCGCCGTCGGGTTGCAGGAGAAGGCGGGCACCCTCATCCGCAAGCTCTCCGGCGGCCAACGTCGTCGCGTCGACGTCGCGGTCGGCATCATCGGTCGGCCCGAGTTACTGTTCCTCGACGAACCCACGACGGGCTTCGACCCGGAGGCGCGGCGCCAGTTCTGGCGGTTGATTCGCGAGCTGCAGACTGAGGGAACCACGATTCTCCTCACCACCCACTACCTGGACGAAGCAGCCCACCTGGGCGACCGCGCGGGCGTGATCGCGGGCGGTCGCATGGTCGACCTCGCTCCCATCGATGAGTTGGGTGGTGCGGATGCGCGCGTCCCGGTCGTCCGCTGGCGTGAGGCGGGCGAGGCGCGCGAGCAGCGCACCGATGCGCCCGCCGCCCTCGTGGCGGCCCTCATCGACCGGCTCGGCCCCGAGCCGGAGTCCCTCGAGGTGATCCGCCCGAGCCTCGAAGACGTCTATCTCGATCTCGTCGGCCGCGAGCACGCGGACGACCTCGCCCTGCCTGACACCGGAACGGATGTGCCCCGATGACGACGACAATCCCCACCGCAGGGCCTCCCGTGCGCGGCGCCTCCCACGCGCTGGGCGGCAGCATCGCCCGCGCGATCCGCCTCGGCGGAGTGCGCATCGCGTATGAGGTGCGCGCGTACTTCCGTCAGGGTGACACGGTGTTCTTCACCTTCCTCTTTCCCGTCGTCATGCTCACCATCTTCTCGGTGTCCTTCAGCGAGGCGAGCTTCGGCCAGACCGCCGACGGCGACGAGATCACCGCGGCCTGGTACTTCTTGCCCGCCATGCTCGCCGCCGGTGTGCTGCTGAGCGGGCTCCAGAACCTTGCCATCGACATCGCCATTGAGAAGGGGGACGGCACTCTCAAGCGGCTCGCCGGGTCACCCTTGCCGATCGTGAGCTACTTCATCGGCAAGCTCGGGCAGTCCTTCGTGACCGGCTCCCTGCAAGCGCTCGTGCTGCTGCTACTCGGCTTCACCGTGTTTCAGGTGCCACTGCCCGAGGAGCCGGGCAACTGGGCGGTCTTCGCGTGGGTCTTCGGTTTCGGGGTCATCACCTCGGCCATTCTGGGCATCGCCCTGAGCTCGGTGCCCCGCAGTGGTAAGAGTGCGACGGCGGTGGTGATTCCCATCACCCTCGTTCTGCAATTCATCTCGGGCGTCTACCTGCAGTTCAGCGTGCTGCCCGAGTGGTTGCAGAACGTCGCGAGCGCGTTCCCGCTCAAGTGGATGGCCCAGGGCATGCGCAGCGTGTTCCTGCCCGACGAGCTCGTCGTTCTCGAGCAGGGCGAGACCTGGAATCTGGACGGTGTCGCGATTGCGCTGAGCATCTGGCTCGTGGTCGGTCTCGTCGTCACTCGCCTCACGTTCCGCTGGATCCGCAAGGATAGCTAGGTGACCGCAGCACGCTGGTGGAGCACGGCCGTCCTGGGGACGGTCGCGCTCCTCGCCGTGTTCCTCGTGCTCGCGGGGTTGCCGAGCTGGCGCCTCGCGCTGGGCATCACGGGGCTGGGCATGCTCGTCCTGGGCTGGTTCGACTTCGGATACAGCCGAGCCGATGACCCCCGGGGCTCTCCCGCACTCGTCGTCG
>Ga0307966_1004086_pt1 | contig 10906 bp, 10 predicted proteins | sample OrgLakmetagen646_FD_203141 | JGI IMG/M metagenome (GOLD analysis project Ga0307966, IMG submission 203141) | Saline water microbial communities from Organic Lake, Antarctica - #646 | ecosystem: Environmental > Aquatic > Non-marine Saline and Alkaline > Saline | place: Antarctica: Organic Lake... | reverse complement strand
CTGCTGCCTTCGGCGGTCAAAAGCAGTGCTTTCTCTCTCTTTGGAGCAACCGACCGAAGGGAGCTCACAGCCTGTCCCGGGAAATCGGGAAACACTTTTAAAATAAACAAAAGTGAGTAATGCGAAAAAGAAAAGAAGTTAATTTTTGCAGTAAAGCTTGTTTGAAAGGCTATCTTGGGGAAACAAACGGATAAGCATTATTATTTATTAACTCTTCATCAAACATTTTAAGTAATCTACTGTACTCATCTGTCCATGAACTGGTTGTTTTAAACCCGTGTCTTTCTAATGGGTAACTTACTAAATCCCAATTTGTTTTACCTAATTCAATAAAGCGTTGGTTTAATCGAATTATATCTTGATATTGAACATTGTCATCTATCATTCCATGAAATAAAATTAAACGGTCTTGAAGTCCATTGGCGTAATAAATAGGACTACTCTTTCGGTAGGCAATAGGGTCCAATTCAGGCGTATTTAGAATATTAGATGTATATTCATGATTGTAATGCGCCCAATCAGTTACAGAGCGCAAAGCTCCGCCGCAAGCAAATTCTCCTGAATGTTTTAACAAGGCCATTAGCGTAATAAATCCACCATACGAACCACCATAAATGCCAACTTTATTTTTATCAATTCCATGTTGATTAATCAAGTAGGAGCGTCCATCTAGATTGTCACTTAAATCCAAGCCTCCCATATCTCTGTAAATGTCTGTTCTGTGTTCGCTTCCATATCCTTTACTAGCGCGGTAATCGATATCTAAAACTGTATATCCTTTCTCTACCAACAGATTATGAAACATGTATTCACGGTAATAAGTGCTCCACCAATTGTGTGCGTTTTGCAAGTATCCAGCACCGTGAACAAAGATCACAGCAGCTTTATTTTCATTTAATACATTTGGTTTGTACAGACGCGCAATTATTTCTTTTCCATCATTTGATTTAAATGAAACAAGTTCGGGTTCAATCCATTCTATATTATTAAATGCATCTTTAGTTGAATCGGTGATTTGAGTCAATTCAGCATCTTTTTCTGTAGGTGCGATGTATAGTTCCCAAGGTTTGTTTTTATAGGAATATTTTACTGCCATCCATTTTTCGTCTGGACTTAATTCAACTTGATGATTTCCAGCTTTTGTCAATAGTGGAGTCCATTCTTTTGTTGCAATTGTTAATTTATAAAAGTCTCGATTTCCAGGATGTGTTTTATTAACCGTAATATAAAAATCTCGTCCTGACTGACTTAATTCTACTTTATGAATTTCAAATTTACCACTTGTTAAGGCTTTTGTAGATTTGTTTTTTCTATCATAGAGGTATAAATGACTATATCCTGTAGCTTCACTTTGGAAATAAACTTGTTCTTCATTATTTATCCATCCCATATTTCCTTTGACAGCATTCCAACCTGAAATCCCTGGTCCACCAATCCATGACTCATTATGTTGGTGTTCAATTTCTTTAACTGTATTGCCTTTGAATTCGTAAATTGCTATCCAGCGGTCTTTATTGTCTTGACTTTTTATTGAAATTAAAGCAAGATCGCCAGACATAGAAAAATCTACTTTATGAATCATTAATTTTTTATCGTTTTCCAAGTCTTCTTTTAACCCATACACTTTTTGATAAGCTGGACGTTGACGAATTCCAGATAAGAAGCTAAAATCTAGTGAAAAAGATGTGTCTTTTTTTAAGTCATAAATGTTCAATTCAATATTATCTACGTTTTTAGTACCCACTTTTGGACGCGCATTTTGATATTGCGTATATCCGTCTTTTGAAATATAATGCGGGACTTTTGTATAGTTGACATCTGATGATAGAGAGGTCCTGTAAACAATAAACTCTTCATTTGGTGAAATTTGAATTGAGTTTAGACTTTTATTATCCACTGAAATAGAGAAATCATTGCTTTCAGGTAAACTCTTTAATTTTTGTTGGCCTTTGTAATAATCAAATAAAACGGATTGCTCTTTAGTGAAGTAATCAGATTTCTCCTCCTTTGTGTTTGAATTTTTAATAAAATTCGTGATTTGTTTAAAACTTCCAGTAGAGTAGTCATAGCTGAATAGATTGTTATTCTGCCTGAAATACGTTTTTTTGGAATTACTAACCTGTTGTAATTCACTTTTGCGCTGGTTGGATTTAATTACAGAAATCTTTTTGTTCGTTTTTGAATCGCAGTAAAACAATTCATTCTGATGTAATTGAAAAGTAGAATTGGTGAATTTATTCTCCACATCAAAATAGTTTAAATCTTTGCGCTCTTCTATTGAAGTTAAATGCGTCTTCTTAGATTTTAAGAAATATTGATAGATCTGTGAATAGTTGGTTGAGTCGGTATCCACAGAATAAAAAATAGAATTACCGTCGGCAGACCATTTTATATCAAAGGGTTGGTGACCAATAAAAGAATTTCCAGACATAATTTCTTCTAATGAAATTGTATTTGATTCTTGAGCGACTATTCCTAATTGAAGTGTTAAAGTAAAAGCAATAAGCAGGATTATATTTTTCATGAACTACAGATTTACAGCAATATATCAATAGCGCTGAAATTAAATGAAGTTATGATTAAAGAGTTGTCCCAACTTTTCAACATTGAAACGAGGAGGAATAAAATTAAGAAGCGTTACTCACTTGGTTATTAGATTGATTCAGAATAGAAATTGGGCGAATTGCTTTTCGGATATTGGTCCATTTTTCAGGATACTGCTGAAGTAAATAAGCGATTTTAGTTCTCTTTTTCTTAATCGCATCGGTTATCGCCGGGGGAGTTACAGGTGGATCTAATTGAGCAGCAACATTTTTACCGTTGATGGTTAAACCAAACGCTAAGGCCCGAACAGCTGCCTCTTCATATTTATCAAGTAAGGTCGCCGTTTTCCCATCATTCATTGCAGATGTTGTTTCAGGTTTATTCTTGATTTGCTGCAATTTATCTAGTTGAATATGATCAATAGTAATATGAATAGATTCTTCAGAAACATTCAAATTATAAGCTAAATAAACAGCATTTTTTATAGCTAGCTCGATATTTTCAATATCCAATCTTTCTTTGGCTAATTTGAAAATAACTTGATTGCTGATCACAAATGTTTTATTGAGTTGCTTTTCTAATTTATTTTTAAAATCATTGATAATATTGCGAATCGAAGAACTGTATAATTGTTCTGTAGATTTTAAATCATCTGTCAGTTGTTTAATACGTCCATCTTTTTTGCGATTAATATACTCCACACTTGCTAGAAAATTTCTTTCTTCAATAGTTCTTTTGTGTTCAGCGGAAAAAATAGAAGTCAATACATTACTCAAAATATGTTTTTCTTGTGCGCTAATTCCTTTGAATTTAGCGTTAAGACTTTTTAAAAAAACATTTTGAGGAAAAGCAATCAGAATTAAATCTTTAAAATCATCAACAGGTGAGGGGAAGTAGAGTTTTAGAACATTCAATGCATCTTCATCCTCAAGACTCAACTGACTTTTTGTTTTATTTATCTCTGGAAATAAGTCCATATTAGTAGACCATTCAGAATTAAGCTTTGTATTTCGGATCTTTTGAGCCTTTACTTTAAGATAGTCGTTTAGCGGAATGGTCTCGTTTGAAGTGCAGATTTGCTTGTTATAATCTAGCCAAATAGCAGATGTGACAGTAACACCGGGCAAATACTCAGTAATCCTTTCGATAAGGTAAGGAATGGGGTGATATGTACCAGCAAGTCTCATGAGATAGCAAAAATAGAAAAACTTAACTTAATCTGCAGCTTAATCTACTTAATTAAGTTGAATGAATTCACTTAATGTTAGTATACCGCTTAATTGCCCAAAAAGTTACATCAATCTTCAAGATATTTGTACCCAACAACAATTATAGTCATGCAAATAACCATTTCAGAAGAGAACAGAATTGTATTAGAGGAACTCAAAGAAGAGGCAATTCAAATTAAGCAAGAAGCAACAGAATTAAGTATATCCTTACTTATTCAATTAAAGACACTTATGTTTCAATTTCTATTAAGCTACAATGAATACTCCTTAACCAATATCAGAGAACATGGACTTGCTGAGATTCTAATGAGCCGTGCAATGCGTTTTTTCAAACTCGACCAAGGGGATGAAAAACCTAAAAGACCTAAAGAGAAGCCTAAATCTAAATTCAGTTTCAAAATAAAGTCAAGAAATGGAAGGGAAAGAAATAAAATGAATTCACAAACATATGTAAACTCGAAAATAAATATAAAAAAGCATCCAAATAATAAAACAAAAAAAGGGGGGAAGCTGATCACAAAGAAAACCATAAAAGTGATATTGTTTCCATTTTATATTCTCATTTTAATTTTCAGAATACCCTTAGAATCAAAAAGTAAAGTAAAAAAGAATAAAAATGTAAAAAACTCATACAATATATAATCATTTAATAATCAATTAATTATAGTTGTTTGGTTAAATAAATAATTCACAAATCAGTTTAACAATGTCAATTATTATTCACATAAATGTAACCTACTGATTAAATGTACGTAACAATAAAAAGGTATTTTAATTAGAAAGATATGATGAATAGATATGTTATAGCACTTAATCGTGTGAAGATTGCTAAAAATCAGCTAACAAAGCACCACCTACAAGGAGTTGAAAGTAAGCTGACAATATTTGAAGTTGCAAAATTAATGGATGTAGTACGTAAATATCCAGCAGAGAAAATTGAACATGATGATCTATTTACTTGTGGATTTTCAAAAAACTAAAATCGATTTACTTTTGTTCAATGGTTTATAGTTTAATGTTGTTTTATATAATTAAAGAGGAGTTATGGCTCCTCTTTTTTTGTGCTTAAAAGTGAGTAATTGTCATTGATATTCGATATAGTTAAGATAGGGGAGCGCAAAAAACTAGAAGATATAAGCGGATATTGAAATTAAATTATTCTTCAGGGTGTAAATGGTAATGGTTATAAAATCAACTGACCGACTGCGAGAACAAATTTGCATCACTAACGCTTAGGATATCATAAACATCATATACTTGACGAGCGATGGCACAAAAATTAAGCAATCATTAAATTTATAGCGTAATTCAAACTAATAGAGTAACATTTTCGTTGTTTACAAAAGTAACATTAGACTCCCTCTGTTTAATTACAAAAGTAAACATTTATAAAAAATAAGTATTTACTTATGTAATTATCGAAACAATTATATTACTTTAGCAGTAAACAAATGTATATGTCAATTAGCGAAAGGTTACAAATGGTAATAAAAATGAATGGAATGACAAATGCATCCTTCGCAGATGAAATTGGCGTACAACGTTCTAGTATATCTCATGTTTTGGCAGGCAGGAATAAGCCTAGCATTGATTTCATTCAAAAAATCTTAACTACATTCCCCAAGGTTAATGCTGATTGGCTAATAACAGGTAAGAAAATCGGGCGAACTGCTGAATCAGAGGAAAAGAAGGAGGAAGCGGCATTCAATAGTCCTCATGAATCAGCTAGTCAATTAGAACCAACTATAAGAGAAGAGGAGCCTAGAGGATACAATAACGATTCAGCTTCTACGACTTATGATAATTCGTTGATTAAAAATAAAAATGTACGCAAGATTAAAAAAATTATAGTTTTTTACAACGATGGTACATTTGAAGAAACAGTTCCTAAACACTAATTACACCAGACCCTAGTAATTCGTCTGCATTGTCATAAAAAGCACAAAACTGACCAGGCGTTATTCCACGTTGCAACTCATCAAATAAAACATAGGTAAAATCTTCCTCACGCAAAACTTTGGCTTTCTGAAGAGACTGGCGATAACGCACACGTACCATGACATGTATTACTTCATTTAACTTAAACTTATTATTTATATTGGTATAACTAAATGACTTGTTATCAATTTTTAAAGCAGGTTTATTTAAACCTAAGTGGGTATCTTTTTGACCGCTGTAAATGAAGTTGTTTTTGGTATCTACCTCAAGTACGAATGATGGGTTTGGCCTTCCTCCAATATGCAATCCTTTTCTTTGTCCAATAGTGTAAAAATGAGCTCCTTGGTGCTCTGCAACTTCAATTCCATCAGTTTCCTTAAAGTGAATTGTTTTAACTAACTCTTCTATATGATCAAAGTCAAGTGGAATATCATGAAATTCTTTAAGAACAGGCAGATTGTCTGGTATTTCAATGACTTTACCTTTTTTTACTTTAAGTTGTTGCTGCAAAAACTCTGGTAGACTGACTTTACCAACAAAGCAGAGTCCTTGTGAGTCTTTTTTATCTGCAGTAACCAAGTCTTGTTCTTTAGCAATACGTCTCACTTCCTCTTTTTGAAGATCTCCAACAGGGAAGAGGGCTTTACTAATTTGATTTTGATTTAACTGACACAAAAAGTAAGATTGATCCTTATTGCGGTCTAAACCAGCCAATAAACTAACCGTTCCATCTTCATTGTCTTTTCTTCTACAATAGTGGCCAGTAGCTACATAATCCACACCCAGTTCAAGTGCACGGTCCATGAAGACATCGAACTTAATTTCGCGATTACATAAAACATCCGGATTAGGCGTCCGACCAGCAGCATATTCAGCAAACATGTATTCAACTATGCGCTCTTTGTACTCCATACTCAAATCAATCACTTGAAAAGGTATTCCCAATTTATTTGCGACAAGCAAAGCATCGTTAGCATCATCAATCCATGGACATTCATCAGAAAGTGTAACCGATTCATCGTGCCAGTTCTTCATAAACAAGCCAATAACATCATATCCTTGTTCTTTCAATAGATAGGCTGCTACGCTTGAATCTACACCTCCTGATAATCCTACTACTGCACGTTTCATTCTTTAATTTTAAGAGTGTAAATTTACGTAAGTTTTATGGCTAAACAAAACAATACTATTTAACACTAAAATAAAAGACAGTTGTTTACAATTGTATAGTTTATAAATAAGTTAAATAAATTACTAAGTTACAAATGTACATCATTAAGCAGGAGGACAGCCGGTAATGGATTACAAAAGTAAACAGCTGCTCTTTTATAAAATGAATTTTTAATTACAAATGTAACTAATAAAATTAATCGTTTTTTTTCAATATATTTACAATCATGAAAAATTTAGCATTTTTGTTTGCATTAATTTTTGGAAGTTTATCATTTGTTCAAGGACAATGTGAAGAGATTTATTTGAAAGGATCTGTTCGCGATACTGCAATGGCACAAAGCTTCTATAATTTAATGGTTATTAATGTATCTACACAACAAGGTGTGTTTGGACGTCCAAATGGCGAATTCTCTGTTTATGTGCGTCCTGGTGATAGAATTGCTTTTTCTGTTAAAGGTTACGGAAAGAAATTCATTGATATTCCAAATCAGTATAAATGCTCCATCGATACAATAATATATTTGAGTCCGAATATTCAAAGATTTGAAGAGATAATTGTATATCCTATTAAGTCGCTAGAGAAAATTAAGGCAGAAAGAGAAGCCTTAAGTCAAAGGGAAACAAGAACTGTCACAGGAGTAGATGTTTTTAAAAGTCCTATTACAGCATTGTATGAACGTTTTAGTCAAACTGCAAAATCTAAGCGTTTGGTTTCCAAAATGGAGCACCAAGACAATATCAACTTAATCGTTAAAGAACTATTGCGAACTTTTGTTTCTTATGATGTTGTCTACCTAGAAGAAGAGCAGTTTATAGGTTTTATAAATTTCTTAAATATTGATGAGCACTTTCTAATAACAGCCTCTGATTATGATTTGATTGTTTATATCCAAGATAAACTTGAACATTACAAAGTACTTCATCCTGAATTATTCAATTAGAAATAATAGGAATTACTGTTTCAAGTAGTGGAGTGAATTGGAATAAACGAAATAGTCTCTATAAATAATATTAAACTTTAAATGGGTGTGAGGGTCATTTTTGAGGTAATAGCTCGTTAAAATTAGTCTTCGTTTTTCTTTCTTCGGGGTCTCAAAACTCTTCTTTCAACTGTTTTCACTTCTTTTACGGGCTTGGTTTCAACTACTTTTCTTTCTTCTCTTGGGGCTCTTGGCATAGAAATTTCATTCTCATTTTGTTTTGGTTTAAGAACGTTTTGCGGGCGTTTTTCTTTTGGAGTAGCTAGTTTAACATCCAAGACCCGACCGTTAACATCCATTCCATTTAAAGCATTGATCGCAGTATTGGCTAATGATAAATCTTCCATCTCAACATATCCATAGCCTTTAGACTTCTTTGTTTTGTTATCATATACTACGTGCGAGTATGATACTTCGCCGAATTGTGAAAAAGTTGCTTTGAGATCATCAGATGTGACTCCAAAGTCTAGGTTGGCAATAAAAATATTCGTCATGGTCAAATTTGTTTTCTAAATATTGAGAACAAATTTACATTATACATTTTAAAAATCACAATGAAAAGTGAATATATGTATATAAATTGTTAAAATAATCTCATTCTATAACATCATTGTATCTTTAAACCTTATTGTTTGTCTTCTAGAGACTTCGATTTCTATCTGGTCGGTAAGTTTTACTTTTAAGCCGCCATTAAACCAATTTTCTATATTTTCTATATGATGAATGTTGATTAAGTACTTTCTATTCGCTCTAAAAAAATCTTCCGTTGATAATCTTTCTTGAAGCGCATTTAAACTTCTTAAAATCATTGGTCGATCAGTATTAAAAAATACACGAACATAATTTCCTTGACTTTCAAAATAACGTACATCTTTCAACTTTGGGAAAAAACATTTTTCTCCATCTTTTAAAAAAATATGATCTTGTATAGTTAGTTTCCTTTCAGAACGATCGTTTTCAACAAGCGAGTAGAAGTCATCATCTCTGTTGTTCTCTAATTTTTCAATTGTTCCTTTTAACAATTCAGGATCAACAGGCTTTAGAAGATAATCCAGTGCATTGACTTTAAAAGCTTCTATTGCATAATCGTCATAAGCGGTAATAAAGATAACTTTGGGGATTTCCTCTAAATGCTTCAACAGCTCAAATCCATCCATTTCTGGCATCTGGATATCTAAAAAGATTAAATCCGGTGATAATTCTTTAATTAATTCAATGCCCTCTCTGGCATTGTTGGATTCTCCAATTATAGTGATGGTCTCTTTATGTGCGTCGAGCAAGTGTTTTAACTCTTGCCTTGCTAGACGCTCATCGTCAATGATTATTGCTTTCATGTTTTGTTTCTATTAATTGCACTTTATTAATCCAAATATGAGTATGCACTTTATTTTGAATGTTTTTAATTTCAAATCCAGCTGCTTTACCATATATGATCTCTAACCTTCTTTTGGTGTTTTTAATTCCTATTCCAAAATTTTGCTTTTCGTTATAGTTACCATCATTGATCACTTCCAAAATTAAGTTGTTGCTTTCGAAGCGAATATACACCTTTATTTCTCCACCTTTGACTTTTTTGGAAATTCCATGTTTGATAGCGTTCTCAACCATACTTTGAAGCAGAAAAGGAGGGATGAAAATTCTACTTGTTGCTTCATTAACTAAATCGTAGGTTAATCTTTCTTCGTAACGAATTTTCTCAAGTTTTAAATATTCCTCTACCAGTTGCATTTCTTCTTGCAAACTAATCAATGACTTTTTTCCTAAAAGCAAAGAGTTTCTTAGCAAACTTGAAAGTGTTGTAATAGCTGACTTTGCTGTTGAAGGTTCTATTTCTATTAATGCACGAATACTATTTAATGAATTGAATAAAAAATGAGGATTTAGCTGATCTCGCAACGCTTTCAATTCGTTTTCTGTGTGACTAGCTTGTAATCTAAGGTTATTTATTTCTTGTAAACGAGACTTTTGTAGTAAGTGATACGTCAAATATACGGCACTCCACATTATGAGAAAAAGTGAATACAGTAAGGTATTCACAAAAAATTCAGAAAATGTCAACCAATTATCTTGGAAAAAAAGAAAATTACTAAAATTAGTAACCAACATTAAAACCGAAGCTAGGAAAAAGGAAAAACCTATTACCCTTGGTATCAAAGGTGCTAGTTTCAAATTCAACCAATTTTTTTTGATAAAAACTAAACGGATAATATTGGACAATGAAATCAATAATATATAAAGTTCAACAAGCTTTAGGCTGGTGCGAGAATTAAAATCACCCTGAATCACAGCAGCAATGCCAATAATTCCACATAAGATTCCCCATGTAACTAGCTGAACAATCCAAAACAGTAATTTGTGTTTTTTCATTTTTTAAAGCTAATTATTAATTCTCAAACACGCTATTTCTGCTAATAAAAAGGTTCTATCCTTTTTCTAACCTGTATTATAAACTTCGTTGAGCTCGCAAGCTCGGTTCATGAATTTAATTTTATGCAGCTTTTTATTCATAAGTGTCTATTTTCAATGGTATTTCCCGATTTCTCGGGACAGGCTATGAGCTCACTTTGTTCGGTTGGCATCGGACTTTGCAGACATAGTATTCTATTTCAATAAGTTCGTAACGCAGGAGCTGTATGAAAGTAAATCAAAAAACACTCAATTTTAAAGAAGTTTTCTTCTTTAAAATATTGATGTAAATTATTGTTTTACAATGTGCTATACTATTTTTGAGTGTTTTGATGAATAATACAGGCTAATGCTCTAATTCAAAACCTTCCATTTTGAAAAAAAACTTATTTTTTTTAAATTCTTCTCTCAAACCAATAAAATATTTTTATTCAGTGGCTGGGCGGAAACAGACAATTTTTATTCAATCATAAGGTTCTACCACTATTTTAATGGCTTATTTAAAACCATTATTATGTAACTAATTTTTAAATATAGTTTTGAAGTATCTAAAACACGAGTCTGCTCCGAAAACTCCATTATCAAGAAAAACGCTCAAAATCGGCTAAACCTAAATTTGTAAATACTTGTTTTTTT
>Ga0307966_1004085_pt1 | contig 10910 bp, 10 predicted proteins | sample OrgLakmetagen646_FD_203141 | JGI IMG/M metagenome (GOLD analysis project Ga0307966, IMG submission 203141) | Saline water microbial communities from Organic Lake, Antarctica - #646 | ecosystem: Environmental > Aquatic > Non-marine Saline and Alkaline > Saline | place: Antarctica: Organic Lake... | reverse complement strand
CACACACACACACACACACACACCACACACACACACCACACACACACATGCACACACACGCAAACACAAATACACTCACACACACTTACATCATGTTGCTCCAGGCTGTACGGGCCTGTGGGCTGGAACATCCCCTACACCTTCAATGAGAACGACTTGCGCATCAGCATGCGCCAGCTGCGTATGTTTTTGGACGAGTTTGCCACGGTACCCCTTGACATGCTCAAGTACACAGCAGGGGAGTGCAACTATGGGGGCAAGGTGGGTTTGGTTCAAAGCGCTAGGTGTGGTTGGGCTTGAAATACGTGAAGGGATGGCTGCAAATGTTTGATTGGTCTCTGTTACTGGTGGTGGTGGTGGTGGTGGTGGTGTTGGTGGTTCAGCTAATCAGGAATACGATAAAGGTGAAAAGGGATGTTCAGTTTGGTGGTAGTAGCTGTACAGGGATGTTCAGTTTGGTGGTAGTAGCTGTACATGTTGGGAAGAGGCTAAGTTGTTGAGGGTGGGTAGTCAGTTAGAAAAGGGGAGCGCGAATACAATTCAAGGTGTCAAGGAATAAATCGATAAGCAATAAAAACAGTCTGGTCGACCTGTTGCTGCAAAGTGCTTTTGGCTGTTGGTATGTTTTAATACGGTTGGTTGTGCTCTTCCTTGAGCAGGTTTGCATCAGGGTATGAACTAAGAGAAGTGTCAAGTGAACACAGCATTTGTGAATGCATACACTGACGTAGGGTCACAAGGCGTAAACGGCGGGTGCAACACAACCTTATAACCTTCACGCACGTACTCATCTCTTGAAGCACGTGCAGCACAGCAAAACAAAAACAGCACACACACACACACACACACACACACACATACACACACACACACAAACAGCACAAACACAAAACACAACGCACAAACACACACACACTGGTCAGGTCACCGACGGCAAAGACAGGCGCACCCTGATGGTCCTGCTGGAGCGTTTCTACTGCCCTGAGGTGGTCAGGGGCTCCTGCTCTCTGCTGACCTCGCCACCCCTGTCAGATAAACAGGTGGGTGTGTCGCACACATGCAATGGGCTCTTGCCCTCTGCTTCTCGTAGATAGGTGGTCTGTCAACAGGTGGATTTGTCGCACACATGCGATGGACTCTTGCCCCCTGCGTTTTGAAGAAAGGTGTTTGGTTCACACACGTAATAAATGTCAACCCCTGCGTTTCCTCACCCCGCGTTTTTGAAGAAAGTTGGGTTTGGCTCACACACGTGAAAAATGTTTACCCCTGCGTGTTCTCACCCCCTTTTTCAGATCATCAGGTGGGTTTAGCTCACACATGTAACCGAATCATTTTCCCTTGATTACTGTGGGGGGTGGGCTTGCACTGCCTGCATGGTTTTCTTAAGGCTATCGCCATTTTCAGAGTAGTTGGGTTGTCCCACGTGCAGGATGCTCTTGCCTTCTGCTTTTCCTCGACCTCCCTTTACCCCTCTCTGTGTCAGGCAGGCGACTTTGCCTGTGGGTGTTTGTGCATGAACGTGCCCGTGTAACGCATACCACACATAAACACATGCATGCTGTAGGGTGCTGCACTTCTGTTTACCCTCCTCATTGCCCATATCACAGGCAAAGCAAAGCCTGTGTGCTGATCATGGCACACCCACACGTGCATTCACAGCATTATTAGGTGTTGCACCCTCCTTTAGGCAAAGTGCTTGCTCACACACACACACACACACACACGTACACACACACAGTTAACAAGACGAACCAGCAGCGGTGAGGAGATTTCCATTGCCGAGGCGTATGTCGCGCCCCCACCAGGTATAACGCAAAGCTAATTGGCAAGAGTTGGGTGGTTTTGCCTGAGGATTGGCTATTTTCTGTCCGATCGTGTTTCTAAGCTTTTCTCACCAGCCTTTCCACTTTATCTTTCTAGCTTTCAATTTATACCTCTCTCTCTCTCATTCTCTCTCTCTCTCTCTTTCACACACACACACACACACACACTTCTCTTTCACACACACACGCACGCACACACACTTACACACACACCACACAGGGGAACTCCACCAATACGTGTCCTTCCTCTCGCACCTGCCCCTATCCGAAACGCCTGAAATGTTCGGGCTGCATCCCAATGCTCTCATCACGCGCAACCTCCAAGACACCAAACAGATGCTGGACTCCCTTTTAGCCACCATGAGCCAGGTAGGGTACTGACGCTGCACTTCTACAAAACACGAATGCGGTCCCCCGTGGGCTGCATGTCGTGATCTGGATTTGCAATGGCTAATGCCAGCCCACCCACCGTACTGGCGTCAAACAGATGCTGGGCTGCCTTTTAGCCACACTATGAGTCCGGTGTGGTGCACTGTCGCTGCTCCTGCAAAATGTGAGTGCAGTGGTTCACAAAATCTCCCTGGGTCTGTAAGCATACAAAACGAAAGGGGGCGTGCTGTGGGAGAGGGTTAAGGAGATGCACGTGCAAGCAGTCACAGGATCCATTGTGGATCCTAACAGGTGAGGTACAAACACAATCAAACACAATCAAACACAATCAAACGCAACCAAACACATTCAAAACAGGTGAGGTACAAACACATTCAAAACAGGTGAGATACAAACACAATCAAAACAGGTGAGGTACAAACCCTGATAGCTGTCACAATTCCGGCATAGAGATTACGATGGCACAGAACTTCCTGTAGCGTTTGCTATTTGCTACGGAGAAAATCAGCAACCACACCGCTCATCTGAGCAACGAGTGTAAGTTTCTCTGAAAGTGACGGTAGGATCGTCAAGTCGTCAAAAAAGGAGGGAGCGTCACGCACGATTGTTCGACCTTTTCGCGAACTGGTGCACCCGAAACAGTCACAAACGCCTATGCGTAGCGGAAAGTGCGTCATTGCGTCATTCGGCAGTCACATGCGCTGAGCAACAGAGCACCTTTCATGACGCGTTCACGTCAAAATGAATGATGAGGGTGTGCACGTGCGCCTTTGATGTGCACATGCCACGGTGTGTGCTTCAGATGTTTGAGGAGCTCCTCTTGCACGGCATTGCAAGTGCCTGACAACATAGGCCTCATCAGCCATTCCCGCAAATTATGGGGCGTGCACATGCATCTGATGTTACACATGCGTGAGCTCTTAATTTCACACACACACACACACACACACACACACACACATACACACACACTCACTCACTCACTCACTCACTCACTCACTCACTCACTCACTCACTCACTCACTCACTCACTCACTCACTCACTCACTCATTCACTCACACACACACACACACATATACACACACACCACACACATATACACCCACTCACTCACTCACTCACGCACGCACTCACTCACTCTCTCACTCACTCACTCACTCACTCACTCACTCACTCACGCCACACTCACTCACTCACTCACTCACTCACTCACTCACTCACTCACTCACTCACTCACTCACTCACTCACTCACTCACTCTCACACATACATGCACACGTCAAGACGCATACAATGTGCACACCCTTCATTTCATGGGATGTGCATGAGTCAGTCATCCAGCCGGCCGTCCAAGTAACGCGCACACACTTTACAAACGCATGGACACACACACTCACAAACGTTTGAATTACGTGTACACTCACACACACACACACACACACTCATACATACCACAAACCTGTCCATGCTGTGCAGAGTGAAAGCAGGACATCCGAGGGAGGCAAGTCCCCAGAGGACATTGTATTTTCGGGTGCAGGGGAGATCTTAGACAAGCTGCCCCACGACTTTGACCTGGAGCTGGCCGCCAAAAAGTACCCACAGACGCACCTGGAAAGCATGAACACTGTGCTGTGCCAGGAGCTGGGGCGCACGAATGCGCTGCTGCAGGTGCGGGTGTGGGCGTGTGGGTGCAAATGTGGGCGTGGACGTGGGTTTGGTTGTGTATTTTGGTTGTGTATTTGGTTGTGTATATTGGTTGTGTATATTGGTTGGACGTGGGTTTGGTTGTGTATATTGGTTGTGTATGTGCATGCCTATTTGAGGGTGTGGGTGTGGGCGTGGGTGTGGGTTTGGTTGCATTTATGTATGCTAATTCGAGGGTGTGGGTATGGGTGCGCATGCGTATGCGTATGTGCGTGGTTAGTTGCATATGTCTAAGTTTAAATGAGGGTGTGGGTGTGTATGTGAGTGTGTGTGTGTGTATAACCTCCATGTGCGGGTGGGGATAGACACCATAGTGTCGGGTGGTGGGGCACACTAGTGAGCTGCAAGCTGCAAATGTTTGCACATCTGGGTGGGTGGGTTGTAACATTTGTGCTCTTACGCCTGCACACACACTAGCACACAGCACACACACACGCTGTCTCTCACACACACACACACACACACACATACACACATATATATACACACACACGTTCACACACACATACACACACATATACACACACGTTCACACACACATACACACACGCACACACACGTATACACATAAACTCTCACACACACACATACACACACATACACACACACATATACACATACACATACACACACACATACTTTGCCTGTACCCCGCCCCGCCCTGACAGGTCATCCGCACAAGCTTGAAGGAGCTCCAAAAGGCTGTGCGAGGCATTGTGGTCATGAGCTCCCAACTGGAGGCAGTGGCTTATGCTTTCCTGTCAGCCAGGGTGCCTGAGCTGTGGCTGTCACGCTCCTTTCCCTCTCTCAAACCCTTGGTACGTACACACATACAAGAAATGCTGACTCTCTCAAACCCTTGTCACGTGCACACATACAAGAAATGCTGACTTTCTCAAACCCTTGTGTACGTACACACATACAAGAATTGCTGGCTCTCTCAAACCCTTGGTACGTACACACATACAAGAAATGCTGACTCTCTCAAACCCTTGGTACGTACACACATACAAGAAATGCTGACTCTCTCATACCCTTGGTACGTACACACATACAAGAAATGCTGACTCTCTCAAACCCTTGGCACGTACACACATACAAGACATGTTGCCTTTTTTTGTCAACATTCTTGTTAGAGAGGGAAGGTGATAGGTTTATAAGTAAAAAGAAAGGCGATGCCTGGGTACAGCTTGTCTAGTAAGGTCTGTTTGTGCTTTTCACCTGGCATGATTGTTATGTGGATGGGCATGGGGCTGGAAGTGTGAGTGGATGGTGAGACATCCACATCCACTCATGAGTGGGTGCTTGTGCTCTTGTTCTCTTTTGGTCACGCACCTTTTGTGTGTGTGTGTGTGCGTGTGTGTGTGCAATTCCTTAAGGATCATCTGCTTCTGCAGTGATCTTGACTTCCATAAGGAAAGATAAAAGCGCTTCACACACCTTGCCTTTGCACAATCACACACACATATACACAAACACACTATGCATGCACGTACAAACACACACACACACGAACACAAGTAACACACTACACACGCACATACACACATACGCACACACACACACACACGCACATACACACATACGCACACACACACACTTGAACACGCACACACATACACACACATGCACCCTCGACGCAAACCACAGGGCCCTTACGTGCATGAGGTTATCGAGCGATGTCAGTTTTTTGCCAACTGGCTGGAAAAGGGCACACCCACCGTATTCTGGATCTCAGGCTTCTTTTTCACGCAGGTAGGCTTAAACCTGAAGCGATAAAGGTGCTCTTTGGATGAACACAGTATCTGTGTCACTGTTTTCTCTGGATCTCAGGCTTCTTTTTCACGCAGGTAGGCTTAAACCTGAAGCGATAAAGGTGCTCTTTGGATGAACACAGTATCTGTGTCACTGTTTTCTCTGGATCTCAGGCTTCTTTTTCACGCAGGTAGGCTTAAACCTGAAGCGATAAAGGTGCCTGTTGCCCTCTGGATGAGCACAGTATCTGTGTCACTGTTTTCTCCGGATCTCAGGCTGTTTGCGCTCAGGCAGGTGTTTCAAGAGAAACTCAGCATCCTTATGTAGTGTGAATGCGTGTGTGTGCTCTGTAAGCGCTTCACCTTATATTGAATATATCCGCGTGCTCTCTTGTGAGTTGAGTCCGCCCTTCTTCTCTTTAGCAAATGCACTTGTGTGCTCTCATGTGAGTTGATTCATCGCTTCACCTTATAGTGAATGCACTTGCGTGCTCTCATGTGAGTTGAGTCAGCGCTTAACGCATCTTGTTTAAGAGTGATCGACACCCTCGGTTACTGCATTGTAAAACCCGTGTCGCAAAGTTTGACTCCATCCTCACTGCGTCACATGACCACACTACGTCACATGACCACACTTAACTCTTTGACCACAAATGTTATGTGACCTTGCTATAGGCCTTTCTCACGGGCGCCAAGCAGAACTCTGCGCGCAAGTACCTCATACCCATGTTCTGGTTCAACCTTGCTGCAGGCCTTCCTCACGGGCGCTAAGCAGAACTTTGCACGCAAGTACCTTATTCCTATAGACCTCATCGACTTTGACTACGAGGTCAAAGATAGAACTGGGGACTGCGACTTGCCCCATGAGGATGGGGTGCTCGTGAATGGCCTGTTCTTGGAGGCGGCAGCCTGGGATAAGATTGCGCACTGCTTGTGTGAGAGCCAGCCAAAGGTGAGTACATAGAGGGTATTGGTAACAATTGATGTGCAAATGGGGTGCACACTTGGATGCTGGGATGGTCTGGAATGGCAGCTTGGGACAAACTTGGATGGTCTGGAATGGCAGCTTAGGACAAACTTGGATGCTCTGGAATGGCAACTTAGGACAAACTTGGATGCTCTGGAACGACAGCTTAGGACAAACTTGGATGGTCTGGAATAGCAGCTTGGGACAAACTTGGATAGTCTGGAATGGCAGCTTAGGACAAACTTGGATGGTCTGGAATGGCAGCTTGGGACAAACTTGGATGCTCTGGAACGACAGCTTAGGACAAATTTGGATGCTCTGGAACGACAGCTTAGGACAAATTTGGATGGTCTGGAATGGCAGCTTAGGACAAACTTGGATGCTCTGGAACGACAGCTCGGACGGACAAGGTTGCGTGCTGCATGTATGTGGGTCGACCTTCAGGATGGGCTACTTGGGCAGTTAGGGAGCGTTAGTGATTGTGTGTGAGGTTGTGTTAGTACACTGTTTGTCTGCCTTACATGGGCTGGTATGAAAAATTGCACAACTAGTGTGTACTGCTGGATGACCTCTGGAGGTCGTTCCTGAAGATGCTCAAGGGATGATAATCAGTGTTGTGCACCTGACGCTTGACGGCGTCAATGGCAAATGACGCTGACGGCAAATTGACGGTGAAAATAGTAAATTACGCCGTCAATCGTCAGAGTTTAGTGATGGTAACGCCGTTATTTACGATCGTAATTTACGGTGCCATTTTTGAATGACGCCGTATGTGCACAACACTGATGATAATAGTATCAAAAGCTCACACACTTTGTTTTCTTTTGTGTGATGTTTGCAGGTGCTGTTCACGCCCTTGCCCCCGATGCTGTTTGTGCCTGCCAAGATTGATGACTTCAAGGACTCGCCCCACTATGCATGCCCCCTCTACAAGACCAGCGAACGTCGGGGGGTGAGCAACAAACATAACATAACAAACGTAACATACAAAAAAAACATAGCATACAGTGTGCAGATTCCTGCCTCAGTTTGAGAAGTAATTTGAATTGATCCGCTTATGAAACTAACAAATGCTCTTCAGCGACATGGGTTGTGTCCATTGTTGTGCAGCAAATGACTCTGTATGGGATGCATATGCATGTACGCCTTTTACATGAATGTGACATCCCTGAGTAGGTGCTGTGTCCACCATTGCCCTATTTATCTCTGCGTTGTGTGTGTCTCTTATCTTGGGAAGTGCAAGTGCAGCTTGGATACAACAATGAGAACTTTCAAACGAAGCATGCGAACACCCACTTGTCTCACACCATCACACTCAGGTGCTTTCCACCACCGGCCACTCGACAAATTTTGTGTGTGACATCCGTCTACCCAGTGAACAACCACAAGCTCATTGGGTTATGAGAGGTTGTGCCGCACTGACCAGTTTAGATGCTTGATGTGGTTGTCAATGCTGGTTGTTTTATTTCGAATTTTATTTTCGAATTTGTCATGCGTGCTGTCCTTTTCTTAATAAAAAATTATGACCTTTGTGTGTTCCAGATCTCTCAAAAAGTAAAGGACATTTTTAAAGAATGCTCTTCATGCAAAAGTGTAATCTCAAGCTTTTTTTTGGTTTACATAGTTTACAGATATAGCCATCAGGTAAAACGCGCGAGGCTCTAGTTGTTCTATATTTTTTGTCTGGAAATGTTGCTCAACTTTATTCATTTCCTTGACATTGAAATGATTTAAGGAAAATCCATTTTGGCTTGAAGGAAGTAACGCAGATAGGACACAATGGGGGTGTGAATCAGGATATCAGGATGTTTTGTGCCCTGCACTTTCAAATGGGGCTTAAGACAAGCTGGTACCCTAAACCAATCTCACAGCTTTTTTAAAGCAGCCCAGCGCAGTTCCAGTCCAACCTGATCCACAAAAGACTGGCAAGACTGGACCTAGTACACTGTTTTCTTGGCGTGTTACAGAGTTTACACAGAGTTGGCGTGTTACAAGGGGAGATACAAGGGGATACTGACTCCCTACTATAAGGCTGGAACAGCCGAAACAGACTTGAAGGAAATAAAAAAGAGAGCAATAGGTGCAGGTTCGGAGGTTGAATAGAAAGAGGGGGGGGGTGTCTAGACTTTCGATCTGGAAGAGAAGAACGTTATGACATACACAGGTTCAACAGAGTTTACAAATAAAGCCACCAGTCAAAAAGTGCGGTTGGCTATTGTGTTCTACTGGCGTAGTTGTTGTTGTTGCCAGCTTCTGGACTTGATATTGAACAAAAAGAACAACCGAAGATCCGGGCCCTCTCTCAGTTGTATGTGGCCAGACAGCATGTCTTAATCGTCCCCCCTACCTTTGGACTCTTTAGACTCTTTAAAGATCTTGGGCTGTGTGGAGTTGATTCTGGTGCACCAATCATTTCAATGGCTTAGCCGCTTTTATCCTGGCTAACACTTAGCTTCCCTTGGATTTACGTTGAGTGCCTCGAGGTTTTATAGCTAGACGTGCCCTCAGCCCGTTGCCTTTGTACTCCTTACTAGCCCTGTTTCCCTAAACCTTCTTGTTGTTGTTATTTAGGCACCAAATAAAGTACACAGGCTTTCCTTCTTTCCCATGCTTGACCTTCATCTACACGTTTTGCCCTTCTTGCCATGAACCTGGTTGCCCCCCTGTTTTCTTCTGTTTCTTCCAGCCTGCCTTTCTTGCTTCCTTTTTACTTCGTAACCTTCGGTTCATTTTCCTCGCAGTAGGGAGTTTGCTATCTCCCCTTGACCTATGTAAACACGCAAAAAAAAACTCCCTCTTCTCAGATTGGGCTACCTTAGAAAGTAAAAAAGTTACCACTGTAGCTCCTTTTCCTTAATTGATGTGGGGAGTGTTTTTCACTGTCTGTAGATTCTTTTCCTTTCCCTTTTGTCTGGACAAAGGATGCTTACCTTGCGCTGTGAGACTTAGCTCACACTTGGTATGCTTTGCTGCCTCAGAGATTTATGCACCATTTGTTTTGCCGGATGTTATAGAGCAAAAATGTCACAAAGAACGTAACTCGGTTCAGGATTTAAGGACATGAGTTGAAGTATGTAAGGCAGGAGTCACATCTCACATTTCTACAAGTTTTACATACACAGCCTAGCGGTCGCACGTTTTGACTGGTGGCTTTATCTGCAAACTTTAAAGGCAGGAGTCCTGCCCCCTCTGTACTTTGACAGTGTAATGCTTTCTTACAAAGACTCATTTAAATATTTGGGCATGGTGTGCGACAAGCAGATCAATCTGAATAACACGGCTGACGCAAAACTTCGCCCATTCACGGCAGGCACGTTCAGAGTCAACAAGAGTTTGTTCAGAAACATAACCTTGTTAACAGGTTACACGCGTACATAAGGCCTTCATAATGTGTCATGCAAGAGTGTGGATTGGACCACTACAGTTCAATTGGTTTTGCGCGGCAATGCGGCTGTACAATTCTTTGACTTAATCCAAAAGCTACACAATTTAAAAATTCCTACATGCTGACATGCAGCTGAGTACACGATCCAATGATTGCTGGTCAGCCCAATTTTTCTGCCATGGACACAATCGTATATCTTCAAACAAAAGCTGCAAACTGTGAACCCTTTGATCTCAGCCGTTTTGTTGTAGACCTCAGGGAGAGACACTTGGAGTAATTGACACCTCATTCTGAAACTCATCCGAGAGAACACAACAGCAAACACTCTACTTTTTACCAATGGTGCGTATGCTCTTTCTACCAAAAGGGCTCTGGTCACTCATTCGCCTTACATCCTTCCCAAATACATGTTTCTCAACCTGCCTCATGATGTCATCCGTAGTTCAGCTCGTTTCAGACTTCGTGTTCACGCCCACCCTGCGTTTTGAGACAGCGACATGGAATCGAAGTAACTCCCCCACCTTAAACCTATGTGATACTGATGATGTCCAAGATGAGCAGCATGTTTTTTTCCACTGCACAAATCCCCACATGATTTCTCTCCGTAGGAAATATGCACCTTTGTTTTCCCCAACAGGAGCTCACGATGTGTTTACTTTTTTGACAAGTAATTGCATTTCATGAGCAGGCTAGCAGTCGCACTTCTTGACTGAAGGCCTTTCTACGATTGGTTTTACTTTTCAGCACAATCCAGATGTGCTGCTGCTTGATAGAAGGATGAATCCGAAGATAGCTGAGGAACATGCGGTGCGGCCTTACATGGCTGCACAGAGCAGGATTTCTGAGTTTGCCAAGAGTCACGAATTAAAAAGCAGGCCTCATGCTAT
>Ga0307966_1004083_pt1 | contig 10911 bp, 7 predicted proteins | sample OrgLakmetagen646_FD_203141 | JGI IMG/M metagenome (GOLD analysis project Ga0307966, IMG submission 203141) | Saline water microbial communities from Organic Lake, Antarctica - #646 | ecosystem: Environmental > Aquatic > Non-marine Saline and Alkaline > Saline | place: Antarctica: Organic Lake... | reverse complement strand
TGAACATCTTTTGCTGAACGGACAAAAGACATCGCCACGAAATCAACACCAACACTCAAGCCGAACTCAAGGTCAGCAATATCTTTTTCGGTCAGTGACGACATCGATATCTTTACATCCGGGAGATTTACCCCTTTCCGTGATTTGAGTGTGCCCCCTACAACGACTCTCGCTTTTAAAGAGGTGGCTCCCTTCTTCAAAATTTTCATCTCGAGGAGGCCGTCGTCTATCAAAACCTGGTTTCCTTCACTGGCATCCTCTATCAGGTTAGGGTAATCTATCGGGATAAGTGAGGAGGTGCCTTCAACATCTTCACTTGTTATATCAACAATGTCACCCTCCTTTACTTGCTGAGCCCCGTCTCTCATTGAGCCCACCCGAATTTTCGGCCCCTGCAGATCCATCAAAACAGGAATTGAGTACTTATGCTTCTTTGCAACTTCACGAACAAAACCGATGGTCTTTTTATGCCCCTCGTGACTTCCATGTGAGAAGTTAATCCTAACAACATTCATTCCTGCCCGATACAGCCTCTCAATATCTTCGAGAGTGTTTGAACTTGGGCCCAGTGTGCATACAATTTTAGTCCTGCGTTTACCTGAAAGCATAAATTTATATCAATGATCAATTAGACAGATTTTTTCGAATATAAGCATTTATCATCTGTTCGTAAGATAAAATCCTATGATTTATGTCAGATATAACTCTTAGCGGCTCAACGCATCTATGTATTGACATCGATGAGGAATTAAATTTTCATGATCTGGCGAATTACATACTACTCTGTATAACTTCGCATGAAGTTTATAAACCTGAGTTCGATTTAAAAAATGGGAAAACAATCCAAAAAGAGCGGTAGTTAAGTAAAGTAAGTCAATACTTATGTCATGCCGGACGTAGATCCGGAATCTCCTGTCTTTGTTAAAAGCAGGAGATCACGCATCTCCCGAAGGGATCCCGATGGGGAAGTGCGAGATGACGCCCTTTTTGGGTTGTTTTTGGTGACATCCAACTAATTTAAGAATCGAACTCAGGTTATAACATTTTCATCATTTTGTTTAAAAGCTGAGAATTGAATACACCATATTTATGTTTATTTAGTTATAGAGATCCGAATACTTGTTTTCGTTACTTTTTATTTGTTAAATATCTATATGCTTACATCACAAAACAATTTCCTGAAATATTTCGCATTTACAGCTCTCTGTTTCTCTCTTTTGAGCTGTGCAAGATCAATGAACCCCGATGTTGAGCGTGGAAGCATGTATCAATTTCAGGATGGATATCCAGAGGTTCGAATGGCAGCTATTGGGCTGCTTGATGAGCAGGACAATCCCTTTATTAGCGTAACCTCAGAAATAGTGTACGGCAGTCTTGTGTACCGTACCATCGAAGATCAGACATTTGCTCAGGTCACCATAGAGATTCGCGTAAACGAAAAAGATGGCGATTTTTCGACCTCATCCAGGGACCAGCTGGACATTTTGACTGAAAATACAGATAACTACACGAATCAGGAAGTGTTTAGCTATCAAAAGAAACTGGATGTAGAGCCCGGCAATTATGAAATTGAAGTATCAGTTACGGATAACAGCTCCGGCCGAACGGTTGTCCGGAATACCAGCACGCTGATTCCAGATCCGGAGAGTCCGGTCACAAATCTGACATCAATTCGACTATCCGGCAAAGTTGATGGACAGAATAATGGTTTTTATACACCAATCACCACGTACGATGTCTCCTCCCGACTGGACAGCCTGAAATTCGAATTTCAGGTAACAAACAATGACATGGATGACCCATTGACAGTAAATGCCTCGCTGCTAAAATTTGAGGCCGATACAACAGCTGCGCGCCGTTTGAGCTACAATAATTACTCAAGCTCATCAATTCAATATCAGGGAATTGATGTGAGAGATCCTGAAGAGATTGATAGCAACGTTCGGCTGCTTGATCAGGCCGGCAGTGTCCTCATCGAGTATAAGTACGATCTGCTCGAGAGAGGAAATTACCGCTTTGAAGTAGAAACTGTTGATCAGGAAGGAGAAACCATTTACAGAGCACGCGATTTTGCCGTGAAGTCAAATAACTATCCGACCGTAGCCTCGGCAAGGGAGATGGCTGCCCCCCTTATCTATATCATGGACGAGGACAATCACGAAGAGATGATGAGTATTTCAGATCCTGATTCTCTTAAAGAGGCAATTGATCGTTTCTGGCTATCAAATGTCGGTAGCCAGAACCGCGCCCGGTCTGTTATTAATATGTATTACGAACGGGTAGAACTGGCCAACAAACAGTTTTCAAACTTCAAAGAGGGTTGGAAAACTGATATGGGAATGATCTTTATTCTTTTCGGCCCGCCATGGTATGTTGATCGGACACTCAACAGGATGCAATGGTCATATTCCTATGACAGGAATGATCCCAGGCGAAATTTCTATTTTGAGAGGAACCGTATGCCCAACGAATATTATCCGTTTAATCACTACGTAGCTCAAAGAAGTCAGTCGTACTTCAACCTTGTGTACCAGCAGACCGAGCTTTGGAGATCAGGTTTGATATTAGAAACAAATATGTAAATGCCTTTTTAACTGATCTGCTACATTATATGAAGGCTTTGCAAAACCTGATTATAGCGTAAACAGTAACCTTTGATCATTAGTTATTTGCTTATAATCGGTTTGGAGATTCCGTATTAGGGTACGGGATGAATCTTGCCCGGAGTTTTGCAAACCCTTCTATTTAAATAGGATCTACAGGAAACCTTGTGGGTAAATGATTTATTTCTCAACATCGTTAGTATTTGAACATCATTGAGGAATGAAAATTATGCTGCAGGAGACACCTTCGGCCTTGAAAAAATTGGCGGATTGAGGGAGCCGGAGGATCTGCGAGAACCTTTTATCATACCGGCGAGAAACTAGTTAACAAGCTTTAAGAGTGATGGACCATTGATAAAAGGTAGCAAAGACTCCGTGACCGCCGACAATTTTTTCACAGCCTTGAACTTTTGGTTCGTTTTGTTTCAAGACAAAATGAACAGGAGATTAACCATGATAAATTGATTTGGTTAACTTATCCACAATGTTTCCCTTAGCACCAGAAAAATGGAACCACTTAAACAATCGAATCTTTTTTTGGCCACGAAGACTCACGAAGAACAGTATGGGAAATGAAGACACTTCGTGACTACTTAACGATTCCTGCTTAGACTGAAACGTTATTTCTGATCCGCCGTCCATAAATGGGGCCTATTTTAAAAAACAACCTACCCACAAGAATTCCTGTGGAACCTTTAAATCATTGTTCGCTGTCTGGTTTTTTCAACATGTCAACGACACTTAGCAAGTAGACTAATCCCTTTGGTCGCTACATAAATTACTTGGGTATGTTGTTGTTTTACTTCTCACGCCCACCATATATCCCGTACCATTTTCAACATTTGTTATGCCGTTAGGTAATGTAATTTCATTATCACTAAGAATATCAAAATCCAGCCACTCAGGTCCTCCTTTGGCAACATAGAATTCACAATTCGTAATTTCCACTTCATCAAAATCATTAATATCTCTAAGTGCATTGGCTAAAATCTGACCATTAACAAATATGCTAAGTGATGAACCCACTCTGAAAGCCTGATTTGTCAGCACAACTTTTCTAAACTCACGTGTACCAGACACGGGAAAAAGAACCTGATATCTTAGAGATACTTCCGCCAGTCTGTCGATATCAATATCCAGTATTCTCAAAGCGTCAGGGTCTAAAAATGAACCTTCTAAAAATACCGGGTCCCTGAAATCAGAAGGCATTGAAATTTGAACACTGCTTGTTGCACCATCTTCCCTTTCAGCTAAAATTTCGTATCTGCTGCTTAATTCAAGGGGATAATCAGTTGTAAAATTGTAAGCAGATCTCAGCGTTGAATATTCCCGGAACTCTGGCACCATCTCTATCTTAGTGTCATTTCCAATGTCCCGAAGATAAACGGAGCCTTCAAAACCGGACCCCTCCCGCACATTTTGCTGCTGTAGATTGATGACACGAATAATCTGTTCAGGCTCTGAAACATCGAGGTAGCCTGAAATTGAGAACCTGAAATCATCGCTTTCCTTTAAAGGATCAAACGATTGGTCGCAGCCAAAAAGCAGGAATATACAGCCAAAAAACAGTACAAATCCTTTTTTTAAATCACTCATCATCTTTTATATCTCTGCTTTTATGGACAAATAGGGGAAGAAGGGCAGTTGGTCAATCCGGCGCTGTGTAAACAAGTCATAATAAAAAAGGTTCGTTTGATCGTATGAGTTTATTACGCCAATATCTGTTGTCAACTTACTGCTTCCAATAGTAAACGGGCGGCTTAAGGACACGTCCAGCCTGTGAAAGGCAGGCGTCCTGGCAGCAAACGGACGGTCCAAAATTACACGTGGTATTCCATACTGCGATCGTACATTGGGGAGATCCGAATCGTAGCGAAATACTCCATCTGCGCCCATTTGACGCGTATAGGGCAGCCCGGATCCGAACTGCCACCTAACAGTTGATGTAAACTTCCAGAAGTCCACCGCAAGCATCGCATTCAATTGGTGTCTTCTGTCATGTGACGGATTATAATTCTGAACCGGTGTGCCAAACCAATTATTAAATTGCTCCTGTTCTGACCGATATTCTGTACGTGTATACCCATACCCAACAAACCCATAGACAGATGATACATCAAACTCTAACCTTAGATCAACTCCGTAAACTGTACCTTCAGCGAAATCGAGTTCACTCGTAAATTCTGCAATATTACTCCATGTGGTCACCGGAATATTTCGCATATCTTTGTAATAGGTCTCCACAGAAAACTGAAGATTATTCGAAAGTTCTTGCCTCAAGCCTGTTAGAAGATGCAGAGAACTCATAGGCCTATTTTCCGGAGTTTCAATCCAGGCAACAAACGATGTTCCTATATCTCTCAGGTCAGAAATTCCAGAGATCGTTTGGCGGTAGATTCCAAATGAGAACGACAGTTCAGTCTTATCATTTCCAAATGGATAATAACCGGCTTTAAATCGCGGCTCAATACTTGGAATATAATCCCGTGTATAGATTGATAAATGTAGTCCGGGATTTATATACACACGTTCACCAAAATCAAAGCGAACATCAAAATACCCACCAACCCCCAATAAAAGTTCACTATTTTGTTCTGCCTCAATAAGCAAATCGTCAATATCATAATTGAGCCACTTCATATGGTAGTAAAAACCGTAGTTTAAACGCAGATCTCCTACGTACTGAGATATGTCGAGGTTTGAGCTCAACTTGGTAATACCTGACGAAAGATTTAGACCCGAATTGCCCCCCAGGTTATTATTAAAGTGCGATATGCCGGAATAAAAATCGATATACACTTCCGGATCCTGCGATAAATACGTGCATTTACCGCCAAGTAAAAAATTTGTCCAGTTAAAACTGTCACCAAACTCAAAATCAAGCTGCCCCCGGTCGTATGTTCTCATCAGCATGGCGGAGCACCTTGTACTTTTGTCCTCGCTAATCTGGCTCAGTTTTAAGAACTGACTGTCAAAATAAATGGGCTGAGGCCGTCCCGTAATAAATTCTGCTGAGCGTTCTATTTGCGAACTTCTGAATGAGCCAAGCCACGAAAGACTGCCTTTCTTTACAGGGCCTTCTGCAGTAATTTCCAGCAGATACGGGCTCAATGATGCCGATGCATTATACTCTTGATAGTTTCCCTGTCGCATTCCTACATCTAAGACAGATGATATACGGCCACCATATTTAGAACGAAATCCACCAGCATAGAAATCGGCACTGGATATCAATTCTTCTGAAAACGCTGAAAAAAATCCGATAATATGAAACGGTTGATAAATCGTTAACCCGTCAATCAGTGCCAGGTTTTCAGACGGTGTTCCCCCACGAACAAAAAGCTGGCCACCGCGATCTCCCGCGGCAACTACCCCGGGCAGTGCCTGGATATAGTTTACAAGATCACCGCTGCCAGCAGGCGTAATGACACGGTCCAGATCTTCAGCAGATATTCGCTGATACCCGCCTGTAATATTTGCAGCTTCACCCTTTGCGGATACAATAACATCCGCCATTTGTTCGCTGTCTCTCTGAAGATTTGCATTATATATTATACTTTCATCACCTTCTATTCTAAGAGTGTCTTCATGGGTTATATAACCAATATAACTGATGCGGATTGTGTAGTTCCCTTTTTCTACATTCAGAACCCGATATAAACCTTCTCTGCTTGTAATTCCTCCCTTAAACAGATCCTCATTTAAACCTTGAATCACTACATTTGCGCCTTCAATTGTCTCACCTGTTTCTGCATCCAAAACAACACCGCTGACGGTAACAGACTGTGCAGATAGGCTTATGCTAAATATCGACAAGAATAGCAGAGTAAAAGTTAGAATCTTAAAATCCATTGGGCAATGGCGACTTTTTTCATTTAATAAAAAAAGGCTTCCCATTTACTGAGAAGCCTTTAAAATAATAGATATATAAGTGTCTATTAATCAGTTGAGGTATTAACTATTACCTCTTACACCATTCACCAATATCTTGGCTCCGGCAACACCACAACACTGAAATGTAACCTCGAAGCTGATATCAGTTTGATCCTGACCCTCAGCGTAAGATCCACCTACATCGAGAATGACAGTTTCAAACGCTTGTGAGTTTGGAGCACCGACAACAGAACCTGATGCGGTTATATTGAAGGCATAAGGAATATCCTGGCCAAAAATGCTCCCAGCAATATTGCTTATTGTGAAGAAGTAGGATGATCCACCCACCGTAACCGGCTGAGCTGGTTTTGAAATCACAAATGTGCCCTCTTCGCCGGCAAAGTCACCAGACAGGGTGTAATCGTAATTACCTTCCTGAATCGTGTCCTGCAGTCCGTTTATTTCAAACGTTCTGGAAATGCCACGACCTCCACGTCCCAATGTGAGCTCATCTCCGTTTTCCAATACTGCACTTTCAAGTGTGAATGTAAGTTCACGAACAGTACCCAGAGCTGCTTCCTGCGGGAAACTAATGAGTAATGTAGAGGCGTCAAGGTTAGTTGATGTAGAATCAAACTCAATAGTAATTGAGCTCCCTGCGCCTTGCGGCAATATGTAATCTTCACCTTCTACAGCGTCGCCACTAATAGAATATGAAACGGTTACATTTTCACCCTGAGTTTGACCAAGTTCAAAGTCAACTTCCAAAGAACTTCCGGCTGTAACAGCCTGATCTTCAGTATCGATTAGAACAAAAGCTGGTACTGCACCATCATCGATTGAGAATGGTTCATCCACATTTTCACACCCAAAAGCTAAGAGTGCTAGAAGTGGAACAACATATATTAGGTTTTTAAATTTCATAATAATTAAGGCCTTTTAAATTTCTATTAGTTCTCAAACCACATTGGCGTATCCAACACAGGTTCCTGTGGTGTGTTTGGGTTTGAAGAAATTTCTGATGGTGGATATGGAAAACGTCTGATAATATCTCCAAGATCAGCATTCTCAGCTACATCTAAATCAGGAAATTTTGTTCGTTTCCATTGGCTCCAGTTTTCAGGGGCTCTATCCAGAACCTCAATGTATTGTTGAGTGTAAATAGACTCAAGAGCCTGTTCTTCTGTAGTAAACGATCCCGGAAGAGTGCTAATGTAATCATCTTTATCCTGCTCTGTAATTCCATCAGACGCACCGTTGGCTGAACTCAATAAAGTGTATGGGGCCAGAAAGTCAAGTGAAGCCCTTACTCCTTCGATGTATGCATCATGAGCACCCGGGAGGTCGCTATTTGTAGCAAGAAATTCAGCTTCATAGAATAGTACTTCTGAAGCTGTTAGCATACGGTTTGGCCAGTCTCTTCGAATGATATTTTGACTTACCATGCTTGTTGGTCCGCCAAAACCACTCACACCAGCCGTTTGTCCCACATACTCTGTGGATACAAACGTCTCCCCATCATCAAATGTGGAAAAGGAGAAGTATGTCTCACGTCGCGGATCATCTAAGTTATTCATAATGTCAACCAGCGTTTCACCGGCATATATGAAAATATTACCGTTTCCGGCACCCGTAAATCCACCGAAGAGATTATTCAATACCCATATGTTATGAGCATTGTCATCTGAATTAAAGAACGGAATCGACGCTTCGTTAGCGTTTGTTCTTATAAGTGGCTGATTATTTAACAGATCTGAAATCTCAGAATCAACGGATGGGTCCTGGTTTCTGATAAACATATATGTTCTCAACTTCAGAGAGTTAGCAAATCGAACCCAATTGTCCATATTGCCTCCGTAAATCAGGTCACCATCTCCTACAGCAGCCGATCCAGGCTGTACCTGGGCAATAGCCTCATCAAGTAGCGTAATAACGCCACGAAGTACAGTTTCCTGTTCGTCAAACTGAGGCTCGGGAAATGCTTCCGGATCAAGCGCTTCAGTAAACGGAATGTCTTCCCACATCATTGTGAGTGAAAAGAACAAATATGCCTGCGTCATTTTTGCCTGAGCAGCCACATTAGGCCGGGCAGGGTCGCCATTTTCAGCAGCATCGATCATGAGGGTAAGGTTTCTGGAGCTGGTACCATACCAGTTACTCCAGGTGTTCCCTGTAGAAAATGGGCTAATGATATACCGATCTGGGTTTATAAACACACCGGCAGAACCATTTGGCGCCCAAATATTAACAAAGAAGGCGTTAGATGGCATAATCTCAATCGCCCTGTTGGCAGCTACATTCGCCAGAACTGTTGGAAACAACAGATCAGGCGAAACAGATGTTGCGGCGTTTGGATCTGTATTCACATCCAAAAATTCGTCGCAACTCGTCAGCGCGAATAATAGCGCAGTCGATATAATTATTGCTTTAAATAATTTCATAATTAACAGCTATTTATATGATTAAAATCTTACTTGAACATTCGTACCAAACGAACGTGTGGATGGAAGTACATTCCATTCAATACCTTGTCCGTTTGATGCAGAGCCAAACAGGCCAGTCTCCGGATCGATATGAGGAACTTCGCTGTAGAGGAGGAACAGATTTCTGCCTTCAATCCCGATAGATACGCTACTCAATGGAGTATTCTCTATCCATCGTCGGGGCAGATCATAATCAATTTTAACTTCTCTAAGCTTCACATAGGTAGAACTAAATGTGTTCCCTTCGTGCACGTCACCTGCCGCATAGTTATTCCAGAACTGCTGCATACCTTGAACAGGCACGTTATTAGGAATGAATGTCTCTCCGCTTGGGTCATTAGGATCTGGAATTACACCATCAATTATATATGAACCATTACGATTTGCAGCTGTTTCATCAGCTACACCAGCGCGTCGGATTGAACCAACTGTTTCTGAGAAGAGTACTCCACCCTGGCGGTAGTCAAGCAAGAAACTGATGTTCAGTCCCTTGATGTTAAACTGATTATTCATTGAGAGCCTGAAATCAGGGTCAATACTTCCGAGACGTGTTTGACCACCTGTCCGGATCAATCCTGTATCAGGATTCAAAATCAGTTCGCCTGTGTCTTCAGTTCTCAGGAAACCAGGGCCGTAGAGGCCTAATGATCGTCCGGGTTCAGCCCGTACCTGTAGTCCGTTAAATGCGCTTTGAATTACAATCTCTTCTACGCCAGGTGCAAGTGATTCAACTGTGTTAGAATTCTTCGTGAAGTTGAATGTGGCTACATAGTTAACGACCCGCGTTCGTATTGGGTTCATGTTAACAGAAAGCTCAACACCTTTGTTAGATACTTCTCCGATATTGGTACGAAGTGCACCATAACCGGTAGTAAGAGGAGTCGGAATTGACAGTATCTGGTCATCCGTGCGGATGTCATAGTAAGTAAAGTCAAATCCTAATCGTCCATCAAAGAACTGGACCTCAGATCCAATCTCGAATGTTTTCTGATTTTGCGGTTTCAGGTTCTGAGGTGGCAGTGTACCTGTTGCGCTAAATCCGGTTCGGCCACCATACGGGAAATTAGCCCCTGTTCCATACTGCCCGAATATTGAATTGATTGGGTTGTATCGGAAATTCAACTGGTAAGGAGCTTCATCACTACCTACAACAGCATAGTTGGCTCTGAATTTACCATATGATAATATGTCACCTGCGATATCAAATGCATCAGTAAATATGAAACTTGTACTCACTGAAGGATAGAAGAATGAACGATTCTCCTTAGGCAGTGTAGACGACCAGTCATTACGTCCCGTAACATTCAGGAACAGATAATTCTTGTATCCAAAAGTTGCATCAGCAAAGACACCCATCAAGCGTTGTTGGGTAAAACTATTAGCAGGGCTGTTATTAGATGCATTTGCGAAGTTCAGAAGCCCGGCAACATCCAGAGCAGACGCTGTATTTCTGAGAATACTTGATTCACGGGTATTCAGGTTATAACCAAGATATCCCTGGAATGAAACATCTTCGGTGATATCACGATTTACATTAGCAAGTAAGTCAATATTAATTTGCTCTTCCTGAATAATATCTAAAGAGAAATCTCCGTCGTCACGACCAAGAGTTCCAATCGCATTTCGGCGCTGTCTGTCTTCAGTGTAGAAATCAATCCCAAAACGACCGGTAAACTCAAGCCACTCGAGAGGAGTAAAGCGAAGTTCGGCATTACCAAAGACTCGCTGAATTTCATTCTCAAAAGGATTCTCATTCACAATCCAATATGGATTATTCGTTTGAGTAGAGAGTGCACGCTGAGTTCCGTCTTCTTCCTTATAATTTTTTAACTCACCCGCGATATCAGTTGTTCGGGGAAGCGTATTGATAAGGGATGTAAGAACATTCGGATCGTTACCACCGGCTACTGCTCTACCAACCGTGTTTAGGTTCGTGTAAGTTCCAGACATTC
>Ga0307966_1004079_pt1 | contig 10913 bp, 6 predicted proteins | sample OrgLakmetagen646_FD_203141 | JGI IMG/M metagenome (GOLD analysis project Ga0307966, IMG submission 203141) | Saline water microbial communities from Organic Lake, Antarctica - #646 | ecosystem: Environmental > Aquatic > Non-marine Saline and Alkaline > Saline | place: Antarctica: Organic Lake... | reverse complement strand
GTATTTCTATCTCTTGCTCCATAAATGTTTTCTTACTATATTTCTCACCTCTCTTTTAGTTTACAAAAAAAGAACCTATATTTAGATGCCTTTTTTCAAAGTGTCTATTTTATAGGTTCCATTTTAAGGTGCCCTAGGCACCTTTTTTTTGACTTCATAATAAGAATAACGTACTATTTTTTAATTAATCCTTTATCGAAAAAAAAGTTTAAGCCTTCGGTGATTTGTCTGCATAAAACCTTCGTCAATAGGTCATACTCACAAGATTCGTGGTGTTCTTTTAACCGTCATTAAGTTTTACTAGACTTATGTGGTGGAACGTTTGAATTCAGAGGGCGAATATTTTTTTAAATTGGGATAAGTTTCTCTTTCTTTTTATATGCCGCGTATATGCTTGCGATAGGGTCCCTTTTTAAGGGTGTTCATTCGCTTTAAAACACGGATTAAATACCTGATTTTTCCCGGGCAATAGGCATTTTCACGTTCAAGGGTTCTCACTCTACATGCGTACACTAATCATCGCGCGATGAAGCTTTAGTGCAAGGGGGCGAGCACTTTTAAATGCAGGGTCTTAGAACACTTTTTAAGATAACTCTCCCTTGGCGTGGTCAAAGGGGCTCCGGGGCGTTTTTTTGGAGTGTAAAAACCCTAAAAAATAAAAATACCGATTTGAGTGTATATCTATATTAAGTCTTATGACTAACACATTAGATAATGCTATTTTGCAAACTGACAACTTCATGATATAATATAGGTTGTAAAAAGAAAGGAAGTAATTATGAAAAAACTATTCACATTGATATTAAGTATGACACTTGTTTTCTCACTAGCAGCCTGCAGCGAAGAAGATGATACCATAGAAATAGGGTACGCCACCTGGGTGGATGGTATTGCGATGACCCATCTTACTGCGGCTATATTGGAAGATGAAATGGGCTATGAAAACGTAGAAACTACCCAAGCCGATCTCGGTCCGATTTTTTCTGACTTATCGCAAGGCAACATTGATCTTATGCTTCATGCGTGGTTGCCCGCGACGCATGCAACATATCAAGAACAATTCTCTGATGATTGGGAAAATCTCGGCATTAGTTATGAAGGTGCACGCATCGGACTCGTTGTGCCGGAGTACGTCACCATCGAAAGTATCACCGAACTTAATCAAGCATATGAAGATGGTGAATTTGACGAGCACCCTGAAATTGTCGGTATTGAACCAGGGTCTGGTATCATGGATGTGACGAAAAAAGAAATACTTGATGCTTACTCTCTAGATATGGACTTGCTCAATGCAAGTGGACCCGCCATGGTTCAAACACTAGGCAACGCCATTGCTGAAGATGAGTGGGTGGTTGTGACCGGCTGGACACCGCACTACATGTTCGCTGAATACGATCTGAAATTCCTAGATGACCCACAAAACATCTATGGAGGCGCTGAAAACATCGTAAGCATTGGGCGCAGTGGAATGACACAAGACCATCCCGATATTGCACAGTTACTCGACAACATGTATTTAACCGATACACAATTTGGAGAAATAGCTGGTCTCATTTCAAATGATGAGGAAGATACGCCTTATATTGATCTTGCTCGTGAGTGGATGGCTGACAACGAAGACGTATGGAGCGAATGGATTCCTGAAGACTCACAATAACCAAACTGAAAGAGCGGTTCATTCATTTGAACGGCTCTTTCTTATGAATATTACAAACTTGTTATTAGTTATACATTTTTCTTTAACCAAAAGTGTGGTAAAATAATTCAAAGTATTAGGTGAGGGCGAAAAAGATGGGATACTTTTTTGATGTATAAAAGAGCCCAAGTATTTTGTGTTTTTTTCTTTATGATTTATATGGATACTGACGGAGATGACAACAATGAATGTAGTAGAACTTTTTTCAGGAATAGGTAGTCAAAAAGAAGCCTTAAAGCGCTCAAAATTAAGAAAAAAAGCAAAAATAATTTATACTTCGGATTGGTTTGTTCCCTCTATTATTTCTTATGATTTACTTCATAATGGAGACCAAAAATTAAAAAGAATAAAAACATATAGCAAGGAGAAATTGATTCAACTGATAAAGAATTATAATTTATCATATAATGGAAAAACCCCTATTACAGATAAAGGGTATAAATCCATGTCGCTTATTGTTCTTCAAAAGCTCTATGCAGCTATTAGAAGAACTAAAAATGTTGGAAATATAGAAAATGTTGATGCTAATAAGTTCTACAAATCGATTGGTTTACTTACTTATTCTTTTCCATGTCAGGACTTGTCAAATGTTGGAGCTTTTCATGGTTATGTAAATGGAATTGACAAGAATATGAAAACCAGATCTGGATTGTTGTGGGAAGTTGCAAGAATCTTGAAAAGTATTAGAGAATCAGGAAGTGAATTACCAAAATTCCTATTAATGGAAAATGTAGCTGCATTGAATGCGGGGAAGCATAAGAAAAATTTTGAAATTTGGAAAAAAGAGCTAAGAGATTTAGGGTATTATAATCAAGTGTACCTATTGAACGCTAGAAATTTTGGTATACCTCAGAATCGTGAAAGGCTTTTCATGATCAGTGTCAAAATTTTTGGCAACGATCGTCTTGAAACTCTTCTTGATGAATACTTTAAAAATAATAATTTGGAAGAGTGTGAGATGAACCTGTTACCACTCAAGGAAATACTTAAAACAGATTACAGTACCGACTATTATTTATCAGAAGCACTTCAAGCCCAACCTAATAATACTGATTCACGTAAAATGATTTATGAAAACAATCATAAATTACTGGATAGAAACGGTAATTATAGAGCATACACTTCAACATTGACAACAAAACAGGATAGGCACCCGAATTCAGGTGTAATTGATTTCAAAACCGATAGAAACAACTATCGTTTTATTACACCTCGCGAATCATTAATGTTGATGGGGTTCAAGGAAAAACAGTTTGACAAATTGAACAGCCTGAATTTTCCGAGTAGAGGAAACAAATTGTTTTTGACTAGAGATAAGTATTATAAAATCACAGGCAATTCAATAGTGGTCAATGTTCTAAAGGCAATCTTTGATCAGATAAACGATATAGACGAGATGTTTGACAATAATTATTGATACACAAGGTGGGGGTTACATTGAAAAATTTATTATTGATACCAAACGCAACTTCATTGATGCAATCAATGAGATCCATAGGTTACAATTTTTCTTCAGCTGCAGCAGATATAATCGATAACAGCATTTATGCCAAGGCAACTGATATTGAAATATTTTATCAATCTAAACCTGATGATACCCATTTTGCCATATTGGACAATGGTACTGGTATGGATGAAAAAGAATTGGTCAATGCAATGAAGTACGGAGCCAAATCTCCAACTATAAAAAGGGAAAAAGAGGACCTTGGTCGCTTTGGAATAGGATTAAAGTCGGCATCGCTTTCGCAATGTCGCCAACTTACTGTAATAACAAAGAAGAACGATATTCTTAATGCGGCTTCTTGGGATCTAGATTACGTCATTGAAAAGGATAAATGGATAATTCTCAGGTATTCTGAAGAAGAAATCATGAATATGGAAATTGATTATGTTGCTGATTTGAATAAAAAGGATTCAGGAACATTGGTTTATTGGAAGGATTTTGACAGGCTTTCATCTCCCAAGGATTCCATTGAAAGAATACTGCGAAAGAAAATTGAAATGCTTGAGAACCATCTTGCTTTGGTTTTTCATCGTTATCTAGAAGATAACAAAAATGGAATTAATATTTACATTAACGATAACAAAATAAAACCTGTCGATCCGTTTTTAAGAAGTAATTTTGCGACACAGACCAAACCTGTCCAAACCAAAAACATAAGAGGAGATCATGTAAAAATCACTCCCTATGTGTTGCCACATATGAATAAAATGACAAATAAGGAAATTGCTTCACTGGGTGGGAAAGAAACATTGAAAGCCTCGCAGGGATATTATGTATATCGAAATCGAAGATTGATCATAGGGGGGAAATGGTTTAATCAATATCCCAAACACGAACTGGCAAAACTCGTTCGCGTTCAAGTAGACATCCCAAATTCGCTTGATGATTTATGGGAAATCGATATAAAGAAATCACAAGCTGTATTACCTCATGTAATTAGAAAAAATTTGGGAATGATGATAAACGAAGCTTTGAACGATGGAAAAGACGTCTTTAGATATCGTGGGAAGAGGAAAAATCGATCCACAGAATTTCTACCTGTATGGAACCGTATTGAGGATAGAGAATACATTCGATACGAAGTTAACAAAGATCATGAACTGATTCGTGAATACATCTCAAAACTCAATAACATAAAAGTAATCAATGCATTGCTTTCTTTTATAGAAAACAATATCCCATCAGAAAGTATATATATCGACAAGGCAGAAGATAAGAAAACCAACGCAATAATTGATAAGTCTAAATTGGAGCATATTTTTAATAAATTTTCTGTTTTAGAAAAGGACACAGCTTTAAAAATTTTGGACTCCATAATGAAAAATGAAGGTTTAGATCTGAATAATAATGAAAAAAAACAACTGAGGAGAATGATAGAAGATGCTAAATGAGGATGAAAAGAAATTATTTAATCTCACTATGACATATATCGTATCCGAAAACACAGCTGTAAAACGAGAAAAAATTAGAGATGCAGTATCAAAAACGAACACTCTTTACAATCTCCCAAAGAAGAACGTAGACGCAGTTGTTAAACATATCGAGGAAATCAACTCGATAACAATGATGCCTGGTTCCCATGTCCAGACTGCTGAACACAAGATTTGGTTTGATCCTGGAAAATACGAAATGGATTATTGGGAAAGATATAGAAAATATTTGATTAATGACAAGGGACTTCCAATTAAAGTAGTGAATGTTATGGATGAGGATACAAACAAATTGGTAGGATTATTAGGCAACCCGAATAAAGACGACAAATTTAAAAGGTATGGTTTGGTAATAGGAAATGTACAGTCCGGTAAAACTGCAAATTACATTTCTGTGATCAACAAAGCTGCTGACGTGGGATACAAAGTAGTTATTCTTATCACTGGAACTTTAAACACACTACGAAACCAGACACAGGAACGCATTGACCAAGGATTTTTGGGATTAGACAGTGCAAGCATAGGAAAGAAAAAAGAGCGGAGTATCGGCGTCGGTGTGCATAACCCTAACTTAACACCAGTTTCTTACACCACAAGAAGCAGCGATTTTGATAGAAACAGTGCAAAACAAATTGGAATGTCTCTAGATTCCAAGCAACCCATCATTTTCGTTATCAAGAAAAACACTAGTGTTCTCGACAATTTGAAAAACTGGATTGAAAGCATATCGGATGATAATCAAAGAATGAAACTTCCAATGCTCTTGATCGATGATGAATCAGATTATGCCTCGATAGACACCGCTAAGCCTGAAGAAGATCCTACAAGAACAAACAGTTCAATAAGAGAGTTACTAGCCCTTTTCCGAAAGTCTAATTATTTGAGTTATACGGCTACACCATTCGCAAATGTTTTTATTGACCCTGATGAAAAAGATGATCATCTTCACCAAGACCTCTTCCCAAGAGATTTCATATATTCACTAGATGAACCGGAAAATTATATAGGTCCCGAAAGAATATATGATAAAGAAAACGGCGATTATAACCACATTCTCAGGGAAATCAATGATTTGAAACACGAACTTCCTTTAAAACACAAAAAGGATTATAAAATGGAAACTATTCCACAATCTTTAAAGAAAGCTATTTATTCTTTTTTGATATCCAACGCAATAAGGGATTTGCGACGAGAACCTATGAAGCACCGATCCATGCTTATTAACATAAGCCGATATACCGCTGTTCAGGACCATCTTTCGGATCTGATCAATGAAAGATTGAGAGATACTTTGAGAGAACTGAAAGACAACAAATCTCCAAGATACAGAAAGCAGTCTGCTCTTTATAAAGAGTTCGGTGAATTATTCGAAGAAGAGTTTGCAACGGCAACTGAATTTAGCTTTGATGTAGTGTTGGAAAAATTGCATGAGTCAAATGCCGCCGTAAAAGTGTCATCTGTCAACTCGACAAACAAGGCACATGAGGTATTAAATTATTCACAATACAATGACATCGGATTGAAAATAATTACTATCGGTGGACAAATTCTTTCTAGGGGATTAACGCTTGAGGGTCTTTCTGTAAGCTATTTTCATCGAAATTCAAGATACTATGATACATTGATGCAAATGGGTAGATGGTTTGGTTACAGACCATATTATGCAGATTTATGCAGAATATATATGCATCCCGATGCAATGGACTGGTATGGATACATTTCAGAAGCTGCAAGTGAATTGAAGAAAGAAATAAGCGAGATGAAAAGAAAGGATTTGACGCCTAAAGACTTTGGCCTCAGAGTTATGAGTCATCCAGCGTCCTTGATGATTTCTGCGCCTAATAAAATGCGATCCGCAAAACCTTTAATTAGAAAAGTCAGAATGAGTGGTGAGGTCATCGAAACACCAAAACTTTTCAATAGTGAGAAAACAAACAAGAAGAATTTTCAAAACACGAAAATTTTCATTGATAAACTAATTGAGCGAGGATATGAAATCACTGCTGCTAAAAGTCCTAACGACGGTAAGAAAAGCAACCATTTTTTTATTGAATCCGTGCATAAGGGCCTTATCAAAGATTTCTTGGGAAAATTCACACCACATCCTCAATCAGTTTATTTCAAAGCCAGTGACGTTAATAAGTATATAGATAAAGTAGGGAAAAAACTCGATCATTGGGATGTCATATTTGTTGATGGTAGCCAGGAAAAACACCATATTCACAACAAAGTGGAAGTAAGTAAGTCACAAAGGAAATACAGTATACCAGAAGAAGACGTTATTCAAATTTCTGGGGTTAACAACCGTTTGGGTTCAAGTAATATTACAAAATTCGGTTTGACAAAGAGTCAATACGATCATTGTATACGAGAATTGGAAAAAGAACCATCCAAAACCGGTAAAAAGAAGAATCCATCCGATAAAACTTATCTAAAGTACGTTACAGACAGAAACCCTTTGCTAATGATTTATCTAGTAAAACTGGATGAACTGAAAGGGGATCATAATCATGAATTGAAACTAGACACACATACTACACTAGGTCTTGGTCTCGGCTTTCCGAAAATCGAAGAATTCAATGAAGAACCTTCTACTATTGAATATAGATTGAACAAGAAGGCTTTCGAAGATTATAAAGCCAGTGAATATGTGGACGAGGTGGAAGAGGATGAGTAGTTGGTTGAAAGAAAAATTGGAATCCATCGATTCTCCAGGTGATTTCAAAAGGATATCATCTGAATTGATTTTAGATATATTTTTGGGATACGATCTATCAAGACGCCCTGCATTGATACTTGAAACATCGAAGAAATTTGCAGGGCTTAAAGGGTCGAAATTCATTGAGGTCAGAGAGAATTCTGAAAAAGATTCCTTTGATGGATACATTTTCACTCTTACGGACCTCCAATTGGAAGACCAATTCATTTCATTGACGGAAGATTTGATAAAGCACGTATCCAATGAAAATAATGTAGATAAAGCATCAAACAAATTCGTTAATCAATTTTATTTATGGAAGAAATTATTCTCGACACAGGGTAAAACTAAAATGGGTCGTTCACTAATAAGAGGCTTATACGGTGAATTAAAATTCATTTTGGATGGCCATGTAAAACATGACGCATCCATATCGGACATGGTAATCAATTGGACAGGCCCCGCTAAAGACAAACGGGATTTCGAGTTTGACGATACATGGTATGAAATCAAAACCACGGGGGAAGGAAAGAAGACTGTTCGAATAACCAGCATAAACCAGCTGGACATTGATTTTTCAGGCATTTTGGTGGTTTACGAACTTGTCAAAACCAGTGCTGACAGGATTGATATATTATCACTGAATCAAATGGTCGAAAAAATCATAGATTTAATTGATATTTATGAACATAAGGAGATTTTTATTGACAAACTGATAAAATATGGGTATGAAATAGATGATTTTTATGATCAATTCAAATTTATGATATCAAATGAATATTATATCGAAATAACAAAGACATCTAATATCATGAGGCGGGAACAAATGCCAAATTCAGTTTTGGATTGTTCCTATCAACTGGATATAAGCAAAATCAACTAGATACAAAGGGGATGTTAATTGATGGATTTAAGAGAGTATCAGGAAATGTTATTGTCGGATGTCAAGAGTCTTGCGGAAAGCAAAATGGTATCAGACAGAACACAGTTTGTAGAAAAAGTTACATCCATGATGATTGAAATCGGAGAAATACCGGAATTCGAAAATTCTTATTTTTACCATACCGGAAAAAGACAACGAAAGATTCTTGTAGATGGATATTATTACCATGCCATGATGAAGGAACTCTATCTGGTTGTAGCGGATTACTACGGCGTAAAAAGCGACAAGAATCTAACTAAATCTCGAATAGACCAAGTTTCAGGCTTTGCATTGAATTTCATGGAATATCTTGATCTAATACATGAACAGGCAGAGGAGTCGAGTTTGGGATGGCAGTTTGCAGATTATATTGAAAACTTCTGGCATTCTGTTGAAAGAATTAAAGTCATTGTAATCAGCGATTTTCCTTTAAGCAACTATGTTAAAACCATTGATTCGACTGAATTCCATGGTCGAGAAGTCAACTATTCGGTTTGGGGTCTACAAAGGATTCAAGAGATTGAGATGTCTAAGAACGTGAATGAAGATCTCGAACTTGATTTTACCGATTTCAATTCTCAAGGTATACAGGCAATTCATGCCAATATTGATGTTAACGATGAGTATGATGCATATATGGCTATAATTCCGGGTAATATTCTCGCTGAAATCTATCATAAACACGGAGCAAAATTATTAGAAGGCAACGTAAGATCATTTTTGTCAAATAGAGGGAAAGTCAATAAAGCAATTAAAGGAACTCTCTTGAATTCCCCAAATATGTTTTTTGCTTATAATAACGGGATAGCAGCAACTGCAGAAAATATTGAAACTGAAATTATTGATAATGCAATATACATAAAAAAAGTCAAGAATCTTCAAATAGTAAATGGAGGACAAACAACGGCCTCAATCTTCAATGCGAAATATGTTGAAAAAAAGAGATCCGATTTGAATAATGTTTTTGTTCCGATGAAACTATCGGTTGTCAATCCCAAAAAAGCAGAAGAGATGATTCCTAAAATTGCACGAACTGCAAACACTCAAAATAAAGTAAGCAAGGCAGATTTTTTCTCCAACAGTCCATTTCACATTAGGATTGAAACATTGTCCAAAAAGCTTCTTGCACCATCCAAAGAGGGAGAACAGTTTAGTACTACTTGGTTTTATGAACGTGCAAGAGGTCAATATAATCAAAACATGTTAAAAATGACTCAATCAGAAAAGAAAGCTTTCAAGAGAAGGAATCCCAAAAAGCAACTCATTACTAAGACAGACCTAGCCAAGTATTATAATTCAAATATGGAACGTCCAAACTTAGTTAGCCTCGGTGCACAAACAAACTTCATGAAATTTGCAGAAATTATAAGCAATGTTTGGGAAAAGAAAAACATAAGATTCAATCAATCGTTTTATAAGAAAATGGTTTCTATTGCGATCATTTTCAAGTATTTGGAAAGAATGGTTTCCAAAAGTAATTGGTATCAAAATGCTTTCCGGGCTAACATTGTCACCTATTCTATTGCGATATTTTTCAACAAGCTTAAAAAACAATATCCGGAACACACCTTGGATTATGAAAAAATTTGGAAACTCCAAGATGTTACTTCAGAAATGGATAGGGAATTTCAGGAAATCACATACAAAGTTTTCATTGAATTAACAAGAGAGTCAGAAGGACGTACAAGAAACATTACTGAGTGGGCAAAAAAGGAAGAAGCTTGGAAACAAGCTAAAGCAAATATCGAGCATAAATACAAATCTACCATAAAAATCGACTTAGTTGAAAGAAAAAAAGTTGTAAGTAAAGAGAAAGACGAAGAAAAAGAACAAAAAAACATTAATAAATTAACTGTTTATACTTTTGTAGTCAATAAGGGTGAGAAATTTTGGAAAGAAGTTTTGGATTTTGGAATGAAAAATAAGGCTATAAGCGGATCAGAATATGACTTATTGGAGATTGCTTCCAAAATGAACACAACCGGAAAAATACCTAGTGAAATACAATCATGGAATATCAAGAAAACATATAATAGATTGAAACAGGAAGGGTTAGCTATTTAATTTCCAAATATTAAATTTGATTTTTTTCTTAGTATGAATATGTTTAATTTAGAAAAAAAATGACCATTAGTTAAGCCTTTTCAATGACATACAAAAGCAAGGTAAAGTCACGTTCTTTAGTAATAACTTTGTGCAAGACATACTTCGCTTCGAAAACATGGTAAGAATGTAATGGGTTAATCGAACAAGTTATAGAAAAGAACATTCATTAATGAACTATAATCTATGTGCTTGACTTATCTATTTTATAATTGTATTTCCAATTGCCAAAAACACTCTCAAAAAGAAATTAAAAGAAAAAATTGAATATCATAGAGACAATTATACAGATTGCAAGAAAAAGAATATTGAAAGAATCATTTAGATTGCTAAGAAAGAATATGGAAATCGATATCATATCGAAGATTTATAATATAAAAAGAGGGTTGATTTGATAAAATCAACCCTCTTTTTATGATTGGCAGTTTTAAGTAAACTAGTTAAAAAATAAGCTCTGTTCAAGAAAAGTACTGATTCAAATTGTAAAATCATATTTGATTTGATACAATAATTAAGCCAAATGAGATGAATGATATTATAATACCATATTCTAAGAGAAA
>Ga0307966_1004078_pt1 | contig 10915 bp, 5 predicted proteins | sample OrgLakmetagen646_FD_203141 | JGI IMG/M metagenome (GOLD analysis project Ga0307966, IMG submission 203141) | Saline water microbial communities from Organic Lake, Antarctica - #646 | ecosystem: Environmental > Aquatic > Non-marine Saline and Alkaline > Saline | place: Antarctica: Organic Lake... | reverse complement strand
CAGATATATGATCTCTAAAACGGTAATCACAAAAAACAGAATGATAGGTATTGTAATAATACCCAGAAACCGCTCTTGAAGCTGCTGCTTTAGCGAAATCGGAAACTGTAGATGCAGCAGCATCTCCCGATGCTCGTACCCGAACATATTGGCCATTCCCATTGCCAGCAATGCTACCGGCATCGCCGCCAGCATCGTTAAAACAAGTATCTGCGTAATCACTCCAAAGTCCATAAACAGCAGGATTGGAATGTAAACAATCGGGATAATCAGTATGGCAACGAGCTGAAGTTTATTATAAGGGTGAATTGCTACGTAGTAGAGATATTTCCCTGCATTTGGCCCCAGCCACCGTTTCAGAAAAGTCCAGAGTGAACTGATATTTTTATTCACCTTTTTGAATGACGGGTTGAGCAGTCCTCGGCGGGTTTGGGTGTAATGATCCCAAAATACAGCGTAAATACATCCTGTCATTACAACTAATAGTACAAGAGCTGATGATGGCGCAAAGGCGTATGTTGCTGCACCATACAGAATTCCACCGGGAAGCCAGTACAGAACCGTTAACACTTCTGAAAGCTGAATAGCGAGCGGACCCAAAATAGCTTCCGGGTCCCGTGAGATAGCGGCTACTGCGAGAATGACTCCAAAGAAAACAAACAACCCGCTGCCCACGATCAACCTGAACCGACGCTCCATCAGTTTCAGAAACCGCTGCTTCATTGAATAGATGAGTCCGTAGTTGAGCAGAACCGCGCATACAAGCACAGGAATATTGAGTCCTGAGTGAATCTGAAGACCCAGGAATACAAACCATGTAAAATTGTAGATCAGGTTTACAGGATGGTAAAGGCTCATCAGATTGAGGTGCCAGGCAAGATTTCGTGAGGGATATGCGAAAGCCAGCAACTTCCGGTTTTCATCAATATTGACCAACCGGGTGTTTGTAAACGAAAAATGGATGAACCAAAATACATTAGCGAATGTAAGCAGAATAAGATGGTGCATTTCAGGTGTGAGCCACGGGAGGTCCATCTCGAGCTGTGCGGTAGTGGAGTCTAGAAAAACCACTACCACGGCCGTCCCCATAATATTCACGAACATACTCACCAGGAAGAGTGTATAGCCGATCAGAAGTGCCGCTTGCAGCTTCGTCAGACGGGCCATGAACAGTTTCCAGTTGAGATAGAGTAGTCGGGGGATCATGGAGTTAAGCTGAAATTCAAATATGAGGCAGTGGAGGTTCCTATTCTGTTGTTATCTGTTATCGGTGTAACAGTAAAATCATTCAGCTAATGGCGCAAATCTTAATGATCTGAGACGACTTCAGATCTCTGTAAACAAGAGAGTCCGGGGAGAGGTTTGTTACAGATTGGCTAAGCAACAAGATATGATCTTTAAACCTTGTGAGTACTTTTCCTGAACTTTAAATATTGTGATAACTCAGCTGGCGTTTAATGATATCAATTTAAGGGATGTCAATCTTCGAGATATTTTTTTTGGACTCTGAGATTGATTTCAACTGTGATCTGATCAATTATGCCACACTAATAGGTAATTATTTTGTGCTGAGAGATGTGACTCAACCCAAAACATCCTTCAAAAACCGACCCGTATGACTCTCTTCCATTTCGGAAATCTCTTCAGGCGTTCCCTCACCTACGATCTGACCGCCTCCAAATCCGCCTTCGGGGCCAATATCGATCAGCCAGTCAGCCGATTTAATAACGTCCAGGTTATGCTCGATGATTTCTCTAATTTTAGGTTCCAAAGAGAGAGGACAGCCATCTAAATTCTATCTCTCCAAATAGATGGATTCCGGTGCGTACTAAATATGCCATGTACAGTTATCTGTTCTGGATTTTCTTCAACAGTATAATGAATCATGTATGGAAATTTTTTCATAGGCATACATCGAACATCATCATATCGAACCTGGTAAAATGGGCTCGATTTGAGTTTATTGAGGTGAATCTGAATCGATGTATAGAATTGAATACCTAAACCGATTTGCTGCTCATTATACCAATCCACTCCCTCTTGTATATCACTCCTGACTTCCGGTTGAATCTTGATAGTAAAAGCCATCACTCAATCTTGAACTCACTTTCCACATCATTCCAATCAAGCAAACGATCAGGATTTTCATTCGATTTCGAAATGCGCTCTCTTACAATTGTCTTATGATCTTCCGAGATTTCTACATCTTCTGTCTCTACTTCCAATCCAAGTTGTTTAACCAACTCCATTACGAATTCAACCTTTTGATCTGGAACTTTTAATCTAATCTCTTTCATGTGATTTGATATCAATTTATTTACAGACTTATTTATCTACGCCATAAACTTTATGGATTTCTTATAGATAATCTACCCAAGAAAACTTCTCTAACCTGAACACGATGTATCAATATAAAGTCCATCTATATTTACAATGTACTAATTCAAGTACAATGTAAGAAAACCGATCTTAAAGCCCTTATTATAGCACATCCTTCAAAAACCGCCCGGTGTGGCTCTCTTCCATCTTAGAAATATCTTCAGGCGTCCCTTCACCGACTATCTGACCGCCGCCAAATCCGCCTTCGGGGCCGATATCGATCAGCCAGTCGGCCGATTTAATGACGTCCAGATTATGCTCGATGATAATCACCGAATGGCCCTGGTTCACCAGCTCGTTGAATGAGGTAAGCAGTTTGGAGATATCCTCAAAATGGAGGCCTGTTGTGGGTTCATCGAAGAAGTAGAGCGTCTCATCCGTATTCGTTTTAGAGAGGAATTTTGCCAGCTTTACCCGCTGCGCCTCGCCGCCCGAAAGCGTTGTAGCACTCTGACCAAGCTGCAGATAACCCAGCCCTACATCTTCCAGCGGCTGTAGTTTGTTGATAATCGTTGTTTCATCAACAAAAAACTCGATAGCATCACTGACGCTCATTTCCAATACATCATGAATGTTGTGGCCGCGGTATTTTACCTGAAGAATATCCTTCCGGAAGCGGGTTCCGCCACACTCCTCACAGACCAGCTCGATATCAGCCATAAACTGCATTTCGATCTTTTGAACGCCCTCTCCCTGACAGCTTTCACACCGTCCGCCGGGCACGTTAAATGAAAAATGACCCGGCGTATAGCCCATGATTTTTGCCTGTCGCGTATTCGAAAACAGGTCTCTAATCCCATCAAATGCTTTCGTATATGTAGCCGGATTAGATCGGGTTGACCGGCCGATCGGACTCTGATCCACCATCTCTACACCCTCAATATTTCGTACGCCGTCAATACCGCGGTTCCGGCCAATTTTATCTTTCCATGTCCCCAGCTGATTCTGGATATGCGCATAGAGGGTATCATGAACAAGCGTTGATTTGCCCGAGCCAGACACGCCCGTCACACACACCAGCTTTCCAAGCGGAAACTCTACATCAAGTGCTTTCAGGTTATTCTCTGTGGCTCCTTTTATCGTTATCGATTTACCATTTCCCTTTCGCCTTTTTTCAGGAATCGGAATTTTTGTTCTACCGCTCAGATATTTACCTGTCAGCGTTTTTGCCTCAAGCAGATCATCATAGGACCCGCTGAATACAACCTCACCACCGTGTGAACCAGCAAAAGGCCCGATGTCGATGATATTATCAGCTGCCTTCATCATTTCAGGATCGTGCTCAACAACCAGTACTGTATTTCCGATATCGCGCAGTGACTTCAAAATGTTGATCAGCCGGTCGTTGTCACGCGGATGCAGGCCAATAGTGGGCTCATCCAGCACGTACAGACTTCCAATCAAAGAACTTCCAAGGGAATTAGCCAGGCTGATCCGCTGCGACTCTCCCCCACTGAGGGTGTTCGTGAGTCTGTTTAGCGTGAGATAATCGAGGCCTACTTCATCGAGATATTTAAGTCGCTTCCGGATCTCATACAAAATCTGTCCGGCCACCTCTTTTTCAAAATCTGTAATCTCAAGATCCTCAAAGAAACCTCGCGCATGACCGATGGTCATTTCTGTAACTTCACCGATATGCAGATCGTTGATTTTCACATATAGCGCATCTTTCCTTACCCGGTAGCCTTCACACTCGGGGCATCTGCTGTAACCGCGATAGCGCGAATAGAAGACACGCATGTGGACTTTATAAAACTGACTTTTGATCTCTTTAAAAAAGTTATGAATCCCGATGTATTCATCTTTGCCTTTCCATAAAACACGGCGTGTATTTTTATCAAGATCTTTATACGGCACATCGATGGGCAGCTGATACCTGGCCGCCACTTTTATGAGATCCTTCAGATGCTGACTAAACTTTGGTGAATCGAATGGAGCAATGGCATTATTGCGGATTGTTTTTTCGTGATCGGGAATGACCAGATCTTCATCTATACCAGATACTTTACCGAATCCCTCGCATGAGTCGCAGGCTCCAAATGGATTATTAAATGAAAACATTTGCGGTGAGGGCTCCAGAAACTCCATGCCGTCGCGTTCAAACCGTTCACTAAAAGGATGCTCTTTACCGTCGCGCATTTTAACTGTACACCTGCCGCTGCCTTCACGAAATGCTGTTTCAAGGGAGTCCGCAATACGGCTGCGGGTATCGTCATCCTGCTTAAGCACCAGCCGGTCAATTAAAATTTTGTGTTTTTCAGGTTTGATCTTGCTCGGTTTGATGTCGTCCCGCGTCAGATCAATGATCGACTCATCTTTCACATTCAGCAGACGGGTCAGCCCTTTCTCTTTTAATACGGCCAGTTCATCTTTCATTTTACGGCCGTCGCGCAGGTCAATCGGGAAGAGCACATAAAACTTAACGCCCTCATCATACTGATTAAACAGCTCCGTCATTATTGTGCGCGTACTGTCTTTCTGAACCTCTTTACCTGATTTTGGCGAAATCGTTTTACCAATTCGTGCAAACAGAAGCCGCACATAATCGTAAATCTCAGTCGTGGTTCCAACAGTTGACCGTGGGTTGGAGGACGTTGTTTTCTGCTGAATCGCCATCGCGGGAGAGATACCCTGCATAAAATCAACATCAGGTTTGTCCATTCTCTCCAGAAACTGACGGGCATAGCTCGACAAGCTCTCCACGTAACGGCGCTGGCCTTCGGCATAAATTGTATCGAATGCCAGGCTAGATTTACCTGAGCCGGATACACCCGTGACCACAGTTAGCTTATTCCTTGGAATCTCAACATCTACATTTTTGAGATTGTGGACTCGTGCGCCCTTTACAACAATGGGCCTGTCATGTGCTGGTGAGCCGGATCCATTTTTTGCAGTGGGTGCTGACTTTATCGGGGCTTTACTCATGCGATATTTGAATATTTATACAATTGCCGAAACAGGTTAAGATACGAATAATGCGCGCAAAACTTAATCATAGCATCACACGAAAGACCATAACGCCAGAAGCGGTCAGCTCGTTTCGGTGTGTTGAGGGATGTCGATTCAGAGAGCCTGAGCCTTTACCACCCCGTGCCAGATCAACCCAACGCCCAAAATGGCCAATCCGCTCCCCCAAATAGCCGGTTCAATCCAGAATGCGAGAAACAGGCATCCAAACAGACCAAGAGCTGGTATAATCCGGGGATACAGACGCAGTTCAGCGGGCAGCATAAAGGCTGAAAGATTGGTGATTGCGTAATAAATCAAAACCGTAAATGCACTGAATGACCAGGTGAAGACTACATCACCACTCAATACCAAAAACCCTATTATTAATGCCGTACCCCACACCGCAGCAACAGGGCTTTTTGTCTCTTGTTTGATGGATGACAGAGCATTTGGCAGATCCTTTCTCCGGGCCATCCCAAGCATTACCCGCGACAGACCGAGCAGAAGATTGAGTAAAACGCCCAGCATTGCGGTAATGGCCGCAAAGGTTATAATTGGACCAATGAATGGAACAGACAGTGCCTGCGCTGCAACCATCAGCGGAGCCGCTTCACCGTCCACAGTCTGACCAAAAGCCTCTGCTCCAAGAATGTTCAAGGCCGTAAGTGAGACGCCCAGGTAGATCACCACAATCAATATCATGGCGAGAATAATTGCTTTCGGAATGGTTGTTCTTGGCTCTGCCACCTCTTCACCTAACGTAGCAATTCGTCCATAGCCAGTGTAGGCCACGAACATCAGAGCTGAACCGTACAGAATGGCTGAAAGCGACGTATCGGTGAAAGCATCTGTAATTGGGCGTATCGGCAGGCCGTTGCTGAAAAGCCCCGTCATTACAAATGCGGTCAGTCCCGCCAGCGTCACTCCTACAATTACCGCGTTTGCACGATTGCTTCGGCTGATTCCGCCAGAAACGAGCACCGTCATCAATACAAGCAGAATCAGTCCTGAACCCACAATCAACCAGCCGGAGGAATCCACGTTCAGCGCGTAAAAGATATATCCTATACAGCCCAGAACCGCTGTTGCGGCTGACGCCGATTTTGCCACGAGAAACATCCAGCCCGCAGTAAACCCAAACCATGAGTTCAGAAACCTGTAGCCATATTCATACGTGCCGCCGCTGACCGGATGTGCTGCCGCAAGCTGAGCGCTGCTCAAGCCGTTCAGTGACGCGAGCACGGCTGCTACTACTATAGCAATGATAACACCATTACCGGCAATCTGTGTGGCAATGGCAATACTTACAAATATGCCTGTTCCGATAATGGATCCCAGTCCCATTAAGATGGCACCGGGAGTCCGGATGGACCGGCTGAGTTCGTCGTTCATCAATAGAATTACTGAATTACTGAATTACTGAATTACTGGTTTATCAACGGGAGGATTATAGGCAAAACATATCTGAAAGGGCAGGAACTTCATCAATTTTAACAGTAACGTAACATCACATTTTTAAAAATAGAGAGCCAAATTATGTAAGACTACCTACTCTTTAATAGCATACTCAAGCAGCTTATCCATCTCAACAACGTCCAGTGTTTTTTCGTGAGTGGCTTCCAGTTTAACTTTAGGGGCTTTTCCTGCATTGTAAGCTTCAAGCCATCGCGGAGCACATAAGCACCAGCGATCACCGGGTTTCAAGCCGGAAAAGTTCCACTGTGGCATTGGAGTGGAGAGATCATTGCCACGGGACTTTGAGAATTCAAGGAACTCTTCAGTCATAATCGCGCAGACGGTATGAACACCTTTATCCTGCGGACCTGTATTGCAGCATCCATCACGATAAAATCCAGTTTTGGGAGATTCGCTGCAAGTTATTAAATCGGAACCAAACACATTTTTACTCATTGCTTCAGTGGTATAGATCCTAATTCAGCTCGAAATAATGAAAATTAAATTGGAGCAGTCACATCAAAGCTGTCAGATGTCACATTAGCCACACCTGCAGCTTCCGTCCCGAACGTAATTGTGTATCCAGATGCTTCTGTTTCTATAATCAGGTTATCAAACGTGGCGATTCCGTCACTATCGGTGGTGACGGTCACCGTACTCGCCGTAGTAAAGTCGTTCGAGCTCAGAGTTACGGTTACATCCACACCCGGCACACCATTTCCTTCACTATCTGTGACTGTACTGGTTGGTGAAGGACTGATCACCGAGCCGGCCTCCGTTGTAGCTGGCTGCTGTGATATTTCAAGTGTGGCTGCCACGCCGGCACTTACAGTACTCGTAACAGGGCTGTTGGATATGGGTGTATCCGAAAGTGTTACCGATAGTTCATCACTGCCTGTTTCTGTTGGAAGGTATTCAGCCGTGTAAATACCGTTGCCCTGATCCACAACTGTTGATACACCCGTTTCGTCATTTGGACCAGCCGATACGGAAACGTCTATATCTGTCCCAACTCCTTCAACCCGGTTACCAAACTGATCTTCGACTGTAACAGTAATAATTGTGGCTTCACCTGAAGTACCAGCAGGTACACTTGCCACAGATGAGCCTGCATCAGCTGTTGCAGAGGTTACATCAAACGGGTCAGATGTCGCTTCAAGATCTACGCCAACCGCATCAAAAATAAGCGTGTATGTGCCTGCTGTAATGATCTGAAGATCGCTGAATACCGCCAGCCCACTGCCGTCGGTTGTAACAGTGAGAGTCCCGGCGTCAAAATCTGCACCGCCGCTTTCCCTAACCGTAACCTGAACTCCATCCACAGTATTGCCAAATTCATCTGTTACCTCTACCGTCGGCAGTCCCTGAATAGTGGTTCCGGCTACTGTTTCGAGCGGTTGCTGAGTAAGAGCTACATTGTCTGCATCGCTTGGTGAAACTTCGCTGGCAAACGGACTATTTGGTATTGCTGCGCCGCCTATATCGATTGCTACCTGGTCCGTACCGTTATTCTGTGGCGTGTATCCGGTAGAATAAGCACCGTCCCCGATTTCAACAATTCCTTCAAGTGAACTGCCGTCATTAGCTCCGGATATCTCTACTCCGATTGATTCCGAAGCACCTTCTACCCGATTGCCGAATGCATCACGCACTGTAATAGATATTTGTGTACGAACCCCGGCAGAACCATTTGGAACAGATGCGGTTGTAAGGGATGCATCCGGATCACTCTCTGTCACTTGAAATAGGTTTGAGGTGCGATTTGTGATTCCATCAACCGAAAAGACAAGATTATAGTTACCTGCCAGCTCTATCGCAATATTATCAAAGATAGCCAGCCCCAAACTGTTGGTATTCAATGTTGATACACTCCCGGCTGCGAATGGCTGTCCGCCCTGTTCAGAAATTGTTACCTCAACGTTCGGCACGCGGTTTCCAAATTCATCCGTGACCCTTGACGTTGGCGGACCCGCAATCGGCTGACCTGCTTCTGATGTGAGTGGTGATTGAGTGATCAACATCAAGTCAGCTGCAGCTGCCGTAAATGTGATTTCCGGCGTATTGAGAAGTGTCGTTCCTGTTGCGGTGACGCTGACTGTTATCTGTTCGGCCGTTGTATTTGAGACGTTAAACTGATAGGTGCCATCCGTGGCCGTTTCTGAAATCGTACCAGCTGTGCCGTCACCACTTACAGTTATTGAAAAGTCTGTGAATGTAAGTCCCGAAATCGGGTTATTGCTGCCGTCCCGAACATTAACGGTAACCAGCGCATTGTTACCCGCCTGCAGGGTTTCAGGTGTTGCCGTCACGGTTGAGTTGGATGCGCTCACCTCACTGGTCGTAACTTCACTTGAATACGGACTTCCTGAAATTGGGTTGCCACCTAAAGCAATATCAATCTGATCAGTTCCGGTTGTCTGAGGCGTGTAGCTTGTAGTGTAGGTACCGTCTCCAACATCGGTTATCTCAAAATCGGTTGTCGGATTGGGTCCTGTCGTGATACTTACTGACAGATCTGCTCCTGTTACAGCATTACCAAACTGATCCCAGACTGAAATCGTAATTGTCGTTGGATCACCTGCTGCTCCATCGGGCACATTCGCTGTACTATTTAAAGGGTCACCTGCATCAGCTACAATATCAAATGCATCGCTCGATACATCAGACACCGCCGGAGCATCCGCATCAAACACAAGTGTGTAGTTATTTGCTGTATTAATGACGAGTTCGCTAAACGTGGCAACGCCATCAGCGTTTGTCAGCACGTCAAGGGTTCCACTATCGAATGTGTTCCCATCTTGTTCACTCAAGCTTACATTTACACCCTCAATCGCATTACCGGCATCATCCGTAATTGTGACCGCAGGTGATGGAGCAATTGCATTTCCTGCAGTTGTTTCGCCTGGCTGGGTTGTGACCGTCATTGCAGACGCTTCGCCTATTTCTGCCTGGGAAGTGAAGGTGATAGTTCCGACACCCGTAGCTGAGGCATCAACCGTATACGTTCCGGGTACATCACCCAGTGTAAGCCTTGTAAAGGCCCGGCCCAGCGATCCTGTCTGAATCTGTGTATTGGTCAGGCTCTGTCCCGCAGCACCGGCCGGTATCTGGTCTATAGCAAAATTAACCTGAACACCGCTTACCGGGTTGCCAAACGTATCTTCTGCTTCAACGATAAAGTCTGCCGGAAGCTGCTGTGCAACTGTTCCGGTTTGATTGTCACCAGAGACCAATGTTAAAGCTGTTGCGCTGGCGGCCGTAAACTCAATTTGAGGCTGATTATCCAGCTGCGTGCCGCTTACTGTGATCGTTACCGTAACCGATTCAGCAGTCTGATTGGTAATGTCGGCTGTGTAAGTACCTTCCGTGGTCTCATTCACCGTTCCTGCGGTTGCACTTCCGGAGAGTGAAATTGTAAAGTCGGTATCGGTCAGGCCGCCAACTAAATTGTTGCTTCCGTCGCGCAGTTCTATCGTCAACGTAGAGCTTTGTCCCGCTTGTAGCGTTGTGGGGTCGGCACCGGCTGAAGAATTCGCCGCATCAATACCACCACTCTGGACGTCAAACGTATTGGACGTACCCGTAATCAACCCATCCTCCGCCGTAATCGTCTGGCCGGTTCCGGCATTGCCAACGGTCACATTAACAAAGGTCGTTCCACTCGTGAAACCTACAGTTGAAGGCGTGATTGTTCCGGCGGTCGTTGACAGTGTGGCTGTTCCGCTGTAGTTCACGGATGTATTTCCTTCACTATCCTGTGCTGTCAGCGAGATCGTAAATCCGGAACCCGCCGTTTGTGGTGAGGTAATTGGATTAAACGTAAACACCGATGCCGCACCCGCATTGGCCGTTGCCGTAAACACGACCGACCCTATGCCTGTGCCTGATGCCGTCACGCTATAATCGCCAGAAACGTTGCCGGTAGTTAGCGTTGATGATGCAAGCCCGTCGGCTGCTGTCAGAACCGTTGTCGCCGAGAGGCTTTGACCCGTAGCACCGGACGGTTCATCCGTTATTGCAAAGCTTATCGATTCACCTTCCACCGGATTGCCAAACTCATCGGTCACCTGCACCGTCAATGGATTTGCCAGCGTGTTGGTAACTGTTGCGGTTTGATTGTTTCCGGAATCGA
>Ga0307966_1004074_pt1 | contig 10919 bp, 10 predicted proteins | sample OrgLakmetagen646_FD_203141 | JGI IMG/M metagenome (GOLD analysis project Ga0307966, IMG submission 203141) | Saline water microbial communities from Organic Lake, Antarctica - #646 | ecosystem: Environmental > Aquatic > Non-marine Saline and Alkaline > Saline | place: Antarctica: Organic Lake... | reverse complement strand
GTTTAATTCCCTGCAAAAAATACCGTAAAGCACCGTATATATATAGTTCTGGCCAACCCTACTCATGCGTAACTTTGCCTTTACAGACTGTGAAGTAGAGTAGCACATATGCAGGGTTGGCCAGAACTGTACATATACGTCATATATGACCGTAATTTGATGATATCCCTGTAGAAAATGCCATATGTACGTATATACATATATACAATATATATTATATATATGGTTCTGGCTAACCCTACACACATGGCTGCATGTGGATGACTGTGTAAGCACAGGTACTGGAACCGCAGCTTGATACTTATGACCCACTTTTATGCAAAGATCTTGTTGTTAATGAGGCTCATGTTGCTTTCAAATGCTCAAGCTCCGTTATTGTATCATTCATCACCCAACACACCTTGGTGCAGGTGGTTGAGCTGCAGCTTGAGGTGACTGCTGCGCGTGAGAAGCTAGAGGTGTACCGCCACTCTTCTGGGAACGGTCCCCCTCACACATCAGACCGTTCAGATGCAATTGCAAGGGACGCTCATTTGCAGCAAGCAATCCAGGAGCCCGTGCATTATGGTCTGAGTCAATGTGAGTGGGCCGGTGCTGTTTGAGCTACATTTTCGTCAAGTAGAAAGGACGTACCTCGTGGGGAAAGAGGCTTTCAAAATAAACCTTCTTTCCCCACGATTAGGGTTGGCCCAAACTTTAGGGTTTCCATATACTGCAAATAGGCCGTATATGAGTAGGGTTGGCCCAAACCGTACATTGGAATTCCATATACTGCATATACGCCGTATATGACCGTATATACACCGTACTTCCTTTATAAACCGTATATGAGGGGAAATGGATTCACTCAGAATTAATTCATAAGTGTCATTTTGCAGCTCTTAAAAAGCTGAGTACACATTACCCAATCTTTCATACCCCAAACATGAATGGTTAGGGAGCTAGGCCTCAAGCTATAAGACATAAGACCCAAAATGGCCTATTTCAGGGCAAAAGGAGTTCATCTATCATAACCACCAGTATGATTATTTATAAATGCAAAAACATGCATCTATAGAAAGTAGGAAGCAAAGCAAGTGCCCAATAAATAAGAGGCAAGACAAAAAATTTGACCAATAAGAGCAAAAAGGACTGCTGCTGTTGGGAATCGAACCTGTGTCTGGGGTGACCACCTACAAATATGGTCCATATACGGTTGAGCCAACCCTATTCATGAGTGACTATTTTATCCTGTACTGAACTGCAGAGTGAATGCAGAGCAGTCACTCCTTTGATCCTGTACTGTATTGCAGTCACTGCTTTGACTGTACTGCAGTCACTCCTTTGATCATGTATTGTACTGCAGAGTGACTGCTCTGCAACCACTCCTTTGATCCTGCACTGTACTGCAGTCACTCTTTTGATCCTGTACTGTATTGCAGTCACTGCTTTGACTGTACTGCAGTCACTCCTTTGATCATGTATTGTACTGCAGAGTGACTGCTCTGCAACCACTCCTTTGATCCTGCACTGTACTGCAGTCACTCCTTTGACTATACTGCAGTCACTCCTTTGATCCTGTACTGTAATGCAGATTGTCTCCTTGATCCTGTACTGTAGTGCAGTCACTCCTTTGATTGTACTGCAGTCACTCCTTTGACTGTACTGCAGTCACTCCTTTGATCCTGTACTGTACTGCATCCAGGGCGTACAGAGCATGTCTCCTCCCTGCAGGATATCCAATCACGGTCAGAATGTTTTATAATCCTTTCCCTCAAACTTAAACTAAGCAATCTGTTCTCCTTACCTCAACCTCCTTCTCTTCGTTGTGCGCAAGACCATACCATACATTGTTTTTGTGTTCATTGCAACAACCTGCAGTGCCTGTCCAAGACCATACCATACATTGTTTTTGTGTTCATTGCAACAACCTGCAGTGCCTGTCTCCTCCGACCGCCGGCCTGATGCCAACAAGAATGAGGATGAGATACGCATGGAGCTTGGGCAGCTGAGGGATGTGTGGAATGCAGACCAGCAGGAGCTGAAGAAGCTGCACAAGGTGAGTGCTGAACTGAGGGGCTGGAAAAGAGGGGTGGAATGCAGATCAGCAGCACCTTGTAAGCCAGTCTGGAGTAGGAAAAGAGCAGAGAAAAAGGACACCCTCATAGACATGCCTGTTGACTTCAGATACGTCCGTACAGCGTGGGCAGTCCAAAAAGCGAAGACTGGCTAGGATTTTGGAAAATGTATAAAGCAGTAGCTAACCTTGTCTAGCCGCTACTGGCATTTTAACTATGTTAAACATATATTGACGTCACATGGCTTGTGCAGTTGCTTTTTGAGTTGGCAGGGGTATGTTCTGCCTCACGCATAGAATGAGAAGTTTGATTCATCTGTTGAGTCTGCTTCTTTAAAGGAGACCATGCCCAAGCAAGGAAATATCCAGGACCTTGCTGTTGAGCCAGCCCGCACCCCAGAAGCCAGGGCTGCTTGGAAGTGTGCAATTAATCACTAAGCCTACACATTGATGACCACAGGTCCTGGCTGTTGAGTCAGGCCAGACCCTGGAAGCCAAAGCTGCTTTGGAGGAAACCCACAAAGAGATGGACAGGTTGCGCAGGGACCTGCATGATCAACTGCACGGCATCAAGGTGAGAAGTTGCCGCTGTGCATGGACGTGCTGTCTTTTTGCACGCCACTGCTGTGGCTGCATCACCAAGCGTTGGTTTGTTCTAGGTTTGAAAGGAGATCAGCAGCAAGGATCAAGTGTACAGCTTGAAGATGAGCTATGCCTGTGCTTGTTCGATCTTTCAACACTTGCTTAAGGAGATGGACAGGTAGCAACGCGATCTTCTTGTTCGATCTTTTAACACTTCTTGTTCGATCTTTCAACACTTGCTTAAGGAGATGGACAGGTAGCAACGCGATGCATGATGGAGGAGGGGATAGAGAGTCGGAGATGGTTATTTCTAGTTCTTAGGGTATGGGAGGGTAGTAGACAAGAGTTGCTAGGTGAGGAAGGAGAGTGCGGAGGTTAAGGGTTGTGCAGGCCATGAAGAAAAAAGATTACCCAAGACTGGCTGGCGAGGGTGCATACACACAGCAGTTTTTTCCATGCAGTGGTTTGAGGGGAGCAGGGAGTGATAATTTGCGCGTGTGTGTACGCAAATTCATTGATGAAGAGGCACGCACAAAACTGAAGAAAGCTGACACATCTGTTTGCACCATTCTGGCAAGGCATCCTTTGTATCCTGGCTGGTATTGCAAAAGCTGTGTGGTATCGTTATAGAACAGGTCGTTATAGAACGGGTCGTTATAGAACAGGTCGTTATAGAACAGGTTTTTTACTTATGACAAGATGCAGCATGAAGGAAAAGTGCATGGTTTTGGTGTGCCTTGATGCATTATCAATTGCCTTGCGTGCCCACACACCCCTTGACTTGTTTTCTTCAATGATTTGGTTTGGGGTCTTCTTGCGCTCCCATATTACCTGCTAAAGTTGCTCCTGTTTCCTGGTTGGTGGGAGATCAGCTCCAAGACATGGCCTGCTTTTAGTTTTCTCACATCTATGCAACTCCCCGCTTTTACGCAAACGCAGAGGGAGCTTGACCGTAAGGATGAGAGGGTGCGCAAGCTGGAGCTGCAGCTGCGTGGGGCGTACAGGTAAAAAGCATTGGCAAGCAATGTATAGTTCCTTCAAATAATGGTGATCCAAGCACCTGCTATGTGCGCTATACACTACTTCATAAACGAACGACTTGTGCCCTGAACTTCAGTTCTTCACAGGGTTAATAGTCACGTGCATTGGGGACCATGAGGATTTCACACACACACACACACACACACACACACACACACCACCCAAAGGTTGTTTTTTGTATGTGATTGGCGGGGTGCTCAACTAAGCTAATCTGTAGGGTTGGCCAGAACCGTATATATACACCGTAAATGACCGTATATTTGGTGATTTCCCTGCCAAAAATACCGTATATACACCGTATATATATGGTTCTGGCCAACCCTACTAATCTGCAGTTTCATCTTGTGCCTCTCACTCAGAGCTACAGGAAATGCGTCAGGGACCATGATGAGCACTTGCTGCTCCCCAATGTTGCGTGCATTAGTTGAACCACTCAGCTCCATCTTAAGTGTAGGGCTGGCCAGATCCGTATGTATGGACTTCTCCCTGCTATAAGTACCGTACAAACTCTCTCTCTCTAAATACTATATATATATATGTGGCTCTGGCCGACTCTACTAAAGTGTCATCAAGGCGGCAACACTTCCTGCTTGTACACGCACATAACTACACTCACACGTGCAAAGACGTTGACCCCTTTTGTGTGTGTGTGTGTGTGTGTAGTGGCGTTAACCGTGCGCTACGATCCAGCCACATGCGCGAGTCAAGGTCCACCAACGCCCCAGATGACCTCAGTGAGCTGGGACCAAATCAGAACATCCTCGAGCTGCACATCAGTGAAGCCTCGCTGCAAGTAGGTGCACTATGCTTTTCCCTGCCTCTGCTTTCCTTGTGCACACTGTGCTTTTCCCTGCCTCTGCTTTCCTTGTGCACACTGTGCGTTTTCCCTGCCTCTGCTTTCCTTGTGCACACTGCGATGCTGTGCTGCTGACTGAGTATGCACATTTGTCTGCTGCTTTCATTGTGTCGTTGCGTGAAGCAATTGATGCGTGTGTGCAATCTGAGTGCATTATCACCCTACCGGTGAGTTGCAGACCTTTTTTTTGTTGTTCATTCAGTACCCAATCCCCAGTCAAATAATTCTAAATATATACACAGTAATGCTATTAATTCCATGTTACCTTGGATTAGGGCTGCCTGCTCCCCCTTCAAATCAGAAAGGATGTTTTGGCCCTCCTTCTTCCTAAGCAAAACAATACCGCAGTGCACCTTTTGCTACAAATCAAGTAGACGTGCTCACTTTGTGCGCCATTAACATTAAGGTGTTGGAAGCAAGCAAGTGCCTCCACAGACACAATGACATATTTGAGGTATCATGACCGTTGCAACCTACACTCAGGAGGACGTGCTTGGCCCAGACCCCTCCACCTTCTTCACGTCTGACTTTTTTATTCGCGACACCCAATGACATATCAATACTGTTGCAACCTACACACAGGAGGACGTGCTTGGCCCAGACCCCTCCACCTTCTTCACGTTTGACTTTTTCATGCATGACACCCAAGCCACCCCTGTGGTGGCTTCCAGCAAGCCTGAGTACAACACTCTAGTGCAGGTTGGTTTGTCAGATAGGTGCAGATCAGTACAATCTATCTAGATGCAGATCAGTACAACACTCTAGTGCAGGTTGGTTTGTCAGTAAGGTTGGCCAGAACATATACTTATACGTATATACGGTGTACATACGGCATTTTTATCAAGGAAATCACCGTACATACGGCCATATACGGTGTGCAGGGTCATGTGCGGGGTCACAGGGTCATGTGCAGGGTCATGTGCAGGGTCAAAGCATTCAGGCATTGGACATACTAAGGGCATGCTCATGCGTCTATTATAGTTAAGTGGTGGATACTGGGGCACGTGCGACATACTGATCTAGGTTACAGGCTATGACTTATAGCACAGGTGGCGGTTACGGTGATCTGAAACTACTGAGAATATGGGGTGGCAGTAGACACGCCTGGAACAAAGCGCATTCAAAAAGTCCACACTCTTATGAGATTCGCCCTGTCACACCCAATAGTGACAGCGACAAATTGTGTGACAAGCAGTTAGTTGTTTGGCGTTTGAGAGTTTCTGTATGTCTTGTTAATAAGCTGGATGTTAGATTAGTTGTTGTACTGCGTTTCATAGTTTGTAGGGACGGCGATGTGATCCAAATGGCCTTTTGTTGCTAAGGGCCATGATCTTGCCTCAAAATTTGCATCTTGTCACTGCCTCAATATCTTGCATCTTGTTACTGCCTCAATAGTTTGCATTTTGTCACTGCCTCAATGTTTTGCATGTTGTCACTGCCTCATTGTGTTGCATTTTGTCACTGCCTCAATGTTTTGCATGTTGTCACTGCCTCATTGTGTTGCATTTTGTCACTGCCTCAATGTTTTGCATTTCGTCACTACCTCAATGCTTTGCATTTTGTCACTGCCTCATTGTGTTGCATGTTGTCACTGCCTCATTGTGTTGCATTTTGTCACTGCCTCGATGTTTTGCATCTTGTCACTGCCTCAATGTTTTGCATTTTGTCACTGCCTCATTGTGTTGCATGTTGTCACTGCCTCAATGTTGTGCATTTTGTCACTGCCTCAATGTTTTGCATTTTGTCACCGCCTCATTGTTTTGCATTTCGTTTTGCACAGTACGTGGTGGACAATGACCCCTTCCTTCTGGAGTACCTAGATACCCACGTGCTGGAGCTGGAGCTGAACAGGTGGGCATCATCAGGCATTTTTTGCATCGAGGCACGTTAGGGCCTTCATTTTGAGAGATCCCCTTGCACCGGCTCCTGAACAGAGGTACCCCTGTACTCGTACTCTTTGCTCCCTTCAACGCAAGTTTTGCCTACTAGGTAACTACTGTGTCCCATACACATACTCTATGCCTATGTATGTGTATATGTGTGTATATGCATATGTATGTGTATGCCTGTTGCATACGCATACCGCATACCCATTCCCTAGCTCATGCACGGCAGTTTGTTTCCACCAACGGTGTCAATCTGTGCTCAAGCATACACTCTCAGTTACGCTCGTAGTCAGCACTGCACTTCAATGCACGCACTGCATTTTCATAGCCAGCATTTTATTAGTCTGCATTTTCGTAGTCGTAGTCAGCACTGCACTTTAATGCACGCACTGCGTTATTGTAGCCAGCATTTTATTAGCCAGCATTATCAGTCAGCATTTTATTAGTCTGCATTTTTGTTGTCATAGTCAGCACTGCACTTCAATGCACGCACTGCATTTTTGTAAGGTCATGCACGGCAGCCTGTTCCTGCTCAAGCTTAAGCGCTGTCATTCTGCCTGTTCCTGCTCAAGCGCTGCCATTCTGCACTTGAATGCACACTCTCAGTGACACTGCCTGTTACCGTTGCATTGCACTTACATGCACGCAGGGCACGAGGCTGGGACTATGATGCCATTGGTGTGGCACGTCTGTCACTCCGCCAGGTATGATTGTGATCCTGCCTTATTTAGTATGGCTATCACTCCACCAGGTATAATTGTGATCCTGCCATTGGTATGGCACGACTATCGCTTCGCAAGGTATGATCGTGATCCTGCCTTATTTAGTATGGCTATCACTCCACCAGGTATGATCGTGATCCTGCCATTGGTGTGGCACGTCTGTCACTCTGCCAGGTATGATTGTGATCCTGCCTTATTTGGTATGGCTACCACTCTGCCAGGTATGATTGTGATCCTGCCATTGGTATGGCACGACTATCGCTCCGTCAGGTATGATTGTGATCCTGCCATTGGTGTGGCACGTCTGTCACTCTGCCAGGTATGATCGTGATCCTGCCATTGCAGTTCTATACTCTATACATGTGCCTGTTACTGCATACATGTGCCTGATCTAGTAAGCATTGTATGTGATTCAGTGTACGTCACCACAAAAAGACATGATCAAAACTACTAAATATGTTCACATATTTGCAATACTCTGCTTGCTTGCACGCACACACACACACACGTATACACACACACACACACGTATACACATACACACATGCCCTTTTACTCAGTAACACACAAATGGTACACTGAATGCACTTACACTGGCACAACGTACATGCACACGCATACATACCAAACACAAACACGATCTACAGGTGCTAGAAAACCTGGAAGTGGGTGCAGCTTTGGGCCACAACCGCAGTACACTAAATGCACTAACACTGGCACAATGTACATGCACACGCATATGTACCAAACACAAAGACAATCTACAGGTGCTAAAAGACCTGGAAATGGGTGCAGCTTTGGGCCACAACATACATGCACACACATATATACCAAACACATAAACGCGCATATTCGCAAATACGATACACACACAGAAACCACAAACACATACACGTACATGCACACGCATATACGACAACGTACGCACACACATATACCACAACGTACATGCACACACATATACGCAAACACATACACGCACATATACCAAACACGATCTACAGGTGCTAGAGGACCTGGAAGTGGGTGCAGCTTTGGGCCACAACCGTGCGTACCACTACGCAGATGTGCACGGTGCCAATGGGCAAAAGGTCGGGCGTGTGCGCTACGGTTTCACCTTCCGGCGCCCCTTGGACAGCTTGCTGCGGGAGTTCAGATCACAGGTGCAGCTTTTGTTGTTGCAAACAACTGCAGTGGTGGATAATGAAGCAGCACACATACACACACACACACACACCAATGGTCCAGATCAGCCACTTCAGCATGTCCACATTCTTTTGTTCTTGCAACTTGGATCATTAATTGTTGTAAACAAGTGCAGTGGTGGATAATGAAGCAGCACACATGTACACACACACGCACACACCAATGGTCCAGATCAGCCACTTCAGCATGTCCACATTCTTTTGCTCTTGTAACTTGGATCATTAATTGTTGTAAACAACTGCAGTGGTGGATAATGAAGCAGCACACATTACACACACACACACACCAATGGTCCAGATCAGCCACTTCAGCATGTCCACATTCTTTTGTTCTTGCAACTTGGATCATTAATTGTTGTAAACAACTGCAGTGGTGGATAGTGAAGCAGCACACATACACACACACACCAATGGTCCAGATCAGCCACTTCAGCATGTCCACATTCTTTTGTTCTTGCAACTTGGATCATTAATTGTTGTAAACAACTGCAGTGGTGGATAATGAAGCAGCACACATATACACACACACCAATGGTCCAGATCAACCACTTCAGCATGTCCACATTCTTTTGTTCTTGCAACTTGGATCATTAATTGTTGTGAACAATTGCAGTGGTGGATAATGAAGCAGCACACATGCACACACACACACACACCAATGGTCCAGATCAGCCACTTCAGCATGTCCACACTCTTTTGTTCTTGCAACTTGGATCATTAACAGGAGTGCATGCAGATTACCTATTCATAGGGTTGGCCAGAACCATGTATATACGGTGTATATACGGTATTTGTGGCAGAGAAATCACCAGATATACGGTCATATACGGTGTATGTATACGGTTCTGGCCAACCCTACCTATTCAACTACAGTCATCCAGGTCATTAGGAAATGCAGCACCCATAAGTATCTCTCATTTGACAAGGTGCTTGGGAGGCTCACCTTATAATGTTTTGGCTAGTAAGGTTGGCTGATCACCTACAGGAGCGCCTCACAAAGGAGCTGCTCGGCTTTTGTGTGAGAGTGCTGTGAAACAATGGACAGCACAAATTGTGTGCGAGTGCTGTAAGACATTGGACTGCACGAATCAGGAGCTTGGCGTGCGTCAGTGCAGGATGACAGTGTGGCTCACTGGATGACAGTGCAGCTCACAGGATGATAGTGTAGCACACTGGATGACAGTGCAGCTCACTGGACGGCAAAATTCTGGGCAAGCTCCAGAAACGGCAGGCTCTGTAGAGATGCTTGTGTTTTAAAGGGTTTCGTGTTAAAAGTCTCTTTCTCACAAGTGCGCAAACAAACACACACACACACACACACACACACACGCACACACACGCGCGCGCACACACACACACACATACAGGCCCCGTCCCAGCGTGCTTCTCTGCCAGACCCTCGAGACCCTGCCACTACAGCTGTGGCTCTTGCCATGTCTGACCCCAGTACTGCATCCCACATTAAGGCCATTATCACTCGCTGCGAGCAGCTCACCCTCCCAGGTATTTGTTGACAAGGGCAGTATGGGGTGTGGTTGAGGGGTGCTGTCTTAAGTCAACTCATGTTTCATTTTGTGTCATTATTGAACATAATGACTCATTATGAACCTTTCTTTTTGGGAGAGACCCCAAAAGCGAGTTTTGTTTACGCTCCTTTTGTTCAGCACCAGGTGTACACCACTTTGAGGCCATCCAGCAGCTCACCCTTATGTTGGCAGTGGGTAGGCTTCGGTTGAAATTTGTTGAGATATCAGGCTCATCGCTGCATGCCCCACACCAACACTCAACTGAACACAGCACACCATGAGCTGCTCATTCTTGTCAGTGCGTAAGGCTTGTAAATGATAAGTATTAAAAGATGGTAGGTGGGTTCAATTACAAAACCCACACATTGAATTAGGGTTAAGCGTAAGGGGTAGGGGGATGCTGCTCACATGACAAGCTAAAGCAATCCACCTCTTGCAGGCGTCCTACAAAAATATTTGGCATGGCGCTTGTTTTTTTTGCCCTGCCTGTGTCATCTAGATCTTTTCTGCTGTCTACCGCTAATTCCCTAAACCAAAGCACATGCGCCCACCTTGTTGCGTGCAAACAGGGTTGGCCAGAATCAGAATGCTTAAATACTGTATGTACCCATAGTATTATACTACTAGTATATGACTGCAGGATTGGAGAGTATTCCTGGTTCAGGTTCTGCACACATTCTGTACACGCAAACATATGTATGGTACATCATACATCATATACCATTACACACACACTGTACACACAAACATGTGTATGGTACATCATACATCATATACCATTACACTCACTGTAAACACAAACATATATATGGTACATCATATATCATATACCATTACACCATTACACACTGTACACACACACATATGTATGGTACATCATATATCATATACCATGTATGGTTCCGGCCAGTCCTACACAACAATGCTATACATTTTGTTTGTGTGTGTGTCTTTTGCCTGCTTAGGTGGAGGAGGCACACCCGCTCGCCCGTACGTGTGGTACCGGTTCCCAGGGCACAAAGACGCGCACTGCACACGAGCGGGT
>Ga0307966_1004073_pt1 | contig 10919 bp, 11 predicted proteins | sample OrgLakmetagen646_FD_203141 | JGI IMG/M metagenome (GOLD analysis project Ga0307966, IMG submission 203141) | Saline water microbial communities from Organic Lake, Antarctica - #646 | ecosystem: Environmental > Aquatic > Non-marine Saline and Alkaline > Saline | place: Antarctica: Organic Lake... | reverse complement strand
TACGAAGCCGCCCTGTATGGCGCCCTGTGCGGCCACCTGCCTGTCACCCTGGCTGTGTGTGGTAGCTGGGAGGATGCGTGCTGGGCATACTGCAGGTGTGCGTGTGTGTGTGTGTGTCATTGAGTGTGTGTGTGTGTGCCCATGCGTGCGTGCGTGTGTGTACGTGTGTGTACACGTGTGTGTGTGTGTTGCAGCTACTTACATGTAACTTTTGTCAAGCGCAATTCTATGCCAAGTGCAAAATATGAAAATACGCCAAGTGCAAAATGTGCTCTAGACTTGGTTCTTCTGCCTACCACTTCCTTCCCTATACCCTTGTCATCAGACCGCTTCCTTGCCAGCCACTGCTACGGCAGTGTGTGTACTGTTAGGACCATGCATGCTCACATGCACGTGCCGAAACAGGTACTGACCGACGGTATGAAAGTGGCTGTAATTACCTTTAATTGAATCAATGACCACCTCAGGGTCGGCTGTTGTTGCATTTCCTTTCCTGCACTCGTACACACACGTGCACTCGTACAGACTCATGCATTCGTACAAACTCGTACAGACACGTGCACTCGTACAGACTCATGCATTCGTACAAACGCGTACAGACACGTGCACTCGTACAGACTCGTACAAACACGTGTTGCATTTCCTTTCCTGCACTCGTACACACACGTGCACTCGTACAGACTCATGCATTTGTACAAACTCGTACAGACACTGCACTCGTACAGACTCGTACAGACACGTGTTGCATTTCCTTTCCTGCACTCGTACACACACGTGTGCGATTAATTTTCAGGACGCAGCATCGCACCCGTGCTCTCACACACTTATCCTTGTCTGCTTGCAGGGCATGGCTTTTCGTGTTGCCACAAATGCATCCCTGATGCTCACGAATATGAAGCTTGCATACATGTTTAACCCACTCAGTCATCTACCCCAATCTAACACACACACGCACCCACACAGCCTCACACCCACATATACGCGCACACGCAATGCACATCCCTGACGCTCATGAAGCTTGTAATCATGTTTAACCTACTCAGTCATCTCCACCGATCTAACACACATGCATGCACACGCACCCACACAGCCATACACCCACACACCCACATACACACATATAGGCGCACACACACATATACGCACACACAATACACATCCCCCATACACACACCTAATACCCATATACCCACCCCACACAATGAAACTGCAGGGCGTGGCTTGACGTTGCTACGGATGCACCTTTAGGAAGGGAGCCCGGTCCAGCGACCGAGCTGGACTGCAGACGAGTGGTGCGTGGGGGTTGGTGTGGCTGGTTTACCTAATACATATGCATGTGCTGGTTCATCACTTTCGTATGTGTGACAGGGTTAAAATTAATATTCAAGGGTAGAGGAGCTATTTGTGTTGAAGTGTTTAAGAAAAGGCCAAGGTGTGCAGGTGAGTTCCTCTGGGGTGTGGCTGCGGCTGTGTCCGTGCCGTGTGGGTTTGGTGCTGGGTGGGTTTATTCAGTCAGGTTTTCACTGTACGTGTTGTTATGGTCACCAATTTTGAGGTACACATTTCAACTACAGACTCCTAATTGGGGCGTTTGCTTCTGCCACTGCCCCCTGCTACTTAACACGATGAACGCTCCCTGCTACCAAACACGATGAATGCTACTAAACACGATAAACGCCCAAGCCAATGCAAACATGATAAACGCCCAAACCAATGCAAACACGATAAATGTCCAATCCAAACGCTACTAAACACAATAAACGCTACTAAACACGATAAACGCCCAAGCCAAAGCAAACATGATAAACGCCCAAACCAATGCAAACACGATAAACTCCCAAACCAAACGCTACTAAATACGATAAACGCCCAAGCCAATGCAAACATGATAAACGCCCAAAGCAACGCAAACACGATAAACGCCCAAGCTAAACGCTACTAAACACGTCAAACGCCCAAACCAATGCAGACCGTGAATGGGGATGTGCTGGTGCGTGTGGTGCGTGCTGCCACCTCCTCTAATGGAGCGTTTTCGGCTCCGCCTGCTGCCGAAGGTTCCTCCTCTGCCCAGCCTACAGATGCTGCTTCCTCCACCGTCATGTCTGCGCTGGCGGTGCTTGATGGCCAGGTGTGTGCGTGCGTTGTGTGTGTATGTGTTTGTGCGTGTGCGTGCGTTGTGTGTGTATGTGTTTGTGCGTGTGCGTGCGTTGTGTTTGCGCACGTGTGTGTGTATGTGTTTGTGCGTGTGTGTTGTTGTGTGTGCACGCGTGTGTGTGTGCATGTGTTTGTGCGTGTGTGTTGTTGTGTGTGCGCGCGTGTGTGTATGTGTTTGTGCGTGTGTGTTGTTGTGTGTGCGCGCGTGTGTGTGCGTGTGTGTGTCTGTGTATAATGATTTCTGTCCGTGCTCCTTGCATGGAGTGCATACGTGCTCAGCCAATTCTCACAGTTACCGATGTGAATAGCCGCGGTTACACTTACACTGTGTTTGCATGAACTAACGTGCGCTCAGTCGTTTTTTACAGCAACCCATGTGTATGCTGTGTTTGCATGAAGTAATGTGTGCTCAGTCGTTTTGTACAGCATCCTGTGTGAATAGTTATGTGTATACTGTGTTTGCGTTAACTCATGTGTGGTGAAACGTTTTGACGATGGACAGGGTGGGTTGAATGCATACATACGTATGTGAGACGAGGGTATTCACGAAAGCATACATATGTATGTGCGATGGGAGTATACTCAAATGCATACATACGTATGTGCGATGAGGGTAATAACGAATGCATACATATGTGTGTGTGATGGGGGTGTACACAGGGTTCAAAGCAGCAGAATTTCTAGACAGAAGGTCCCCCAAATGGCAGGATTTCTAGACAAAAGGTCCCCAAATGGCGAATGGCCAGCATAGAGAAATTACGGTTTGGCTGACCCGGCAATTTGGCAAGACAGGCCAATTGAATGGTTTCTGCAATTTGAGCATGCAGGAATATTTCATTGTCTGACTGCTGAAATATGGGAGGGGCACAAACCAGAGTTCAGTGTAACACACATGACTTTGTTTTCTTGAAACTAAGTCCCCAGGCTACTGCATCTCATGATGTTGCGCAAACAAAAATGAACTGCTTCTTTGGCGAAGAACTTATACGTTTCGTAACTGAAGCGCAGGCAGAACGTATGAGTCATGGATGATTGCAAAGCCCCTATGTAACACACACACAGAAACACACGCACATCAACACATGAGTGGCCCAAACACAGGGCGCCTCCCTCCCGCACACACTATTACTATTGCACTCACCTAGACACGCAAAGCCACGTGTGCATGCAAAACTTACACGCACAACCACATACGCTTCCAGCCTCCACAAACATAAAATGCACCTACATGTAGGAAAAGGGGGGTCGGGTGCCTCTGGACCTCACTCACGAGTGTGACACACTGAAGCACAGACACGCACACACACATACACACATACAGACACACCCAAACACTTGAACACACACACTCAAGCACAAATTCACATGCGCACCACCTGCTCTTTCGAGATTTTGGCTTCACACACCTTTCAATAATATGTAGTGGCCTGGTGGGCTGCTGCCTCAAGCAGGGGGGGGCCACGTGCCCCCTGGGACCTTTGATGCATTGTTCGCAATGCTGGCGGCCTCTGGGACGTCGAGTGTGGTGGCAGCAGGACGTGACAACGTACACCAGGTGTGTGTGTGTGTGTTTTGTGCATGTGCGTGAACGTAGCTGTGTGTAATTGTGTTTCCTGTGCATTTATTTAGAAGCAAGTGTGGTGGCAGCAGGACGTGACAACGTACACCAGGTGTGTGTGTTGTGCATGTGCGTGAACGTAGCTGTGTGTAATTGTGTTTCCGGTGTACGTACTCAGAAGCAAGTGTGTGTATGTGTGTGTGTTTGCGACGATAGCAGCATGAGGGACAGCATCAAGTGTCTCTGTAGCAGGCGCTTGCACTAGGCTCTTCTGTGTGTGTTTGCATGTGTTTGTGTTTGTATGTGTGAGTGTGAGTGTGAGTAATATGTCAGCTTTAACTTTGTGAAGATGGTGCAAGAGGTGGAAGCAGGTGTACACAAACTGCAGCCTTGGGGGCCCTCGTAAGAGCACCTCAACATGCAATTAAAGCTATACACACAACGAACACAAAAATGAACACACATCCACAGATCCAGCAGCACCTTATTAAGGACAGTATGGCAGCCCTCGCTCAACACCTGTATGCGTGGCTAGTAGCCAAAGATGGCACCGTACCCACACCCGCTGCTGCACCCCCCACTGCCACAGCACTGTACCCCACAAGCGCCCTGAGCCACAATGCAGGTGTGCGTGTGTTACGTGCGCTTGTGCATTGGTGCAGAAGGTGTGCATGCACGTCTGTGGTTGTTTCCTACGGCATTAAATGCGAGCTGCCTTGGTAGCACAGTACTGCACCCCACACAGGTAACTGAGCCTCAGCTACTGTCAGCGACAAAAAGTCATGTGATGCACATGTGTGCATGTGCGTCTAGTCTGTGCGTTTGCTTCCTGTGTTTATGGGGATGTAAGCTGTGTGTGTGTGTCCTGCTGCCACAGCACCGCACTCTGCATAATGTGCACTGAGCCATGAGCAATGTGGGCATTGCATGAAGTGCTCGTGTGAATGAACACCTTTTTTTTCCTACCATAAAAACGTAGTCGTACTTTTGATTCATTGTGTGTTACACGTGCAAGCAAGCACACACGCGCACACTCTCAAACACAGACGCACATGCTCGTGCACACACACTCTTACACACACACATACACACATACACACATGCACACAACACAATACAATACACACAGGTGGTGATGTGGGGAGTGAAGGCGGCTTGCCTGAGGAGGGTCATGCCTCTGGCGGTGCAGCTGGCCTGCCGTCGAGACCTGCACGTCTGGTGGCATTTGGCTGCCACCTGCTGCTGGGTCTGGAGGGCTTGGGTGTGCTGCAGGGGCCACCCGCGGCTGGAGAGGACAGTAGAGAGGGCAGGGTGGATGGTGCAAGGTGCGCGAGCGTGGAGGAGGTAATTAGTTTGATAATAGGAGGTAGAAGACAGGGTGGATGGTGCAAGGTGCGCGAGCGTAGATGAGGTGATTAGTTTGATAATAGGAGGTAGAGGGCAGGGTGGATGGTGCAAGGTGCGCGAGCGTGGAGGAGGTGATTAGTTTGATAATAGGAGGTAGAGGGCAGGGTGGATGGTGCAAAGTGCGCGAGCGTGGAGAAAATAATTAGTTTAATAATAGGAAGTTAGAGCGGCTGCCATGCTGTGGAAAAGGATCGGGTGTGCTGCAGGCACCATGCACCGTTGGAGAGGGCAGGAGAAAGGGCCAGGGAGATGGCCTCAGACAAGCTGCAGTGGCATTCGTTGAAAGTGGCAGCCTACGCTGATAGCGGATAATGACAAGCGTGATGCAAGGAGACATTTTAACCAGTGCTGACACTGGCAATACATCTCTACATTCACCTGAAGGCTGAAGGTGGTCACACTTGACCTTTGGGAGCTTTAGATAGTTAGGTATATAGGTGTATATGTAGGGTTGGCCAGAACCTTACATACACAAAATTTTTGGCAGGGAATCTAATCGCCAAGTATGCAAATCACCAATTATTCAGGCAAATACGGTATATATACGGTTCTGGCCAATTCTCTATGTATATTTGCATTATATGCTTGCACAAGTGTATAGCCAGGGTGTCCCTGTCCGCCACCTGTCGTGTGTGTGTATGCGTGTATGCATGTGTGCGTGTGTGTGTACTATTTGCTGTCCGGCCCTGTTCATAAATCTTGTAGTGAGTTGGTGCAAATGGCAGCCACGTGCGTTCACACAAACAATTGATCGTAGGTCTCTATGTTAATGTACAGAATTAGCAGTCTGTGTGAGCATGTATGAAATAGGACGTACTATCTCGCTTATTATAAGGGAGTACATGTTTGCCTCTGTTCCCACTATTTTCTGCATACAGGATTCGCAGTCTGTCAGAGCAAGTGGTGGCCATGTACGTGGCCTCCTTGTTGGAGCGCCAACTCATGCCCCTTGTGAGTGTGTGTTTGTTTGTGTGTGTACATGTATGTATGTTTGTGTGTATATGTGTTGTGTGTCTGTTTGTGTATGTATGTGTGTGCGTGTATGTTTCTGTGTGCGTGTGTGAGCATGTGCGTGTGTGCAAGCATGTGTTTGTGACAGTGTTTGACATTTTCCGTCTACTGCTTCCTAGTGTCCTGCATGTTGTTGTGACCCAGACTTGTCGTGGTAGATGTGAATTTTTTGCGTTCCATCAGCCCTGATTGTTAGGTCAAAAGTACCTTTATGTCCATTTGTGCTTATTTTGCTCAACATGCGTGCATATGTGTCATATCAAAGGTGCCTGGTCCGCATCCTCTAAACACACAGCAGTTTAGTTGAACTGTGCACACAGGCACTCACACACACACTCCCACACACACGCGTGCACATATACACACATTCCTAAACAAACAGTCACGCAGATCCCCCAGTACCTGTATCATGCAGAGATGCCTACGCCCTCTCTTCACACACATACACACACACGCACATGCGCACACACACACACTCGCACGCACTCACACACACACACACACACACACACACACACACACACGCGCGCAGATCCCCCAGTACCTGTGCCATTTGGGAGAGGTCATGCGTGGGGTGCTGGCCCACGAAACCCTTACGTCCCTGACCTCCGCTTTGATTGCTGCCAGCCCACAGATGGGCTCAGCCATGAGAGGTCTGACGTTTGGGTCCGCACAGGTGGGTGCTGGGTGCTGTGTGCTGTGTGCTCGTGCGCGAGTGGAGTGCTGGGTTAGAACATCGCGCCGGCAGTAGTTACACATGCACATCAGTTGCAAATATGCATGCTCACAGACATGCACGCCTAAAGACTAGGAGCATTAGGTGGGTGTCTGAGTGTTGCTTGTTGCATGCTTTTGCACGGGCAGAGTGCCGGGTGCAATCAGCACAGTTGTAGTTATACATGCACATAATGGTACGGGTAGACCATGGGCACCAGACACGCACACACACACACACATATCACGAGGTTTGCTAGCCTGCACGGGCGGGTTTGCACTATATATATGTAAATAAACATGTATATATAAATCTGAGGGTCGTCAGCAGATGTTTTTCCGTAGATTGGTTTCTTTTTGGTGGGGTTGGCCAGAACAGTGTGCGATGTGTATCTGTGCATAATTCTCAACAGCAACACATCTAAAAGCATGGCCATTCATGGCGTTCAAGTATACAGTTCTGGCCAACCACACTTTTTTGTTTTTTGTGTGATGTGCAAGTCCTGTGCTTAGTAAGAGCCCGTGTACATCTGCATCAGTGTACGCCAGAACACATGTTTTATGTTGTGTGCTCTCGTTTTTTTGTGAACACAGGCGCTTGATCTGTACAGCGCCTCCAACATAGCCTGCTTTGACAAGGACTAGCGCATGCGGCATCAACTGAAAACACTGCCTGCAATTTTTGCAGCCCAACTGGGTTCCACCACATGCGTTTTGGTTTACACAGGCGCCCATTCTGGACAGCATCACCGACGCAGCTTGCTTCAACGTGTACCACCACATGGAGCACTGGTTTGGACACTGCCATGCACGCCAGCTTCGTCAGCAGCAGCAACAAGAGACGCTGGAGAGCGTAGGGGGCGCTGGTCGAGCTACTCTGGCTTCTGCAGCGCGTCCTGACAGTGGCAGCAGCAGTAACATCACCAACGGGCTCAGGACAAGCATACGGTGCGTGTGCGGTGCTGTTGTGGCACGGTGCTGTTATGGCACAGAGCATGGCACTGTTGTGGCACGGTGTACGGTGCTGTTGTGGCACGTTGTATGGTGCGTGTGCTGTTGTGGCATAGTGCTGTTGTGGCACGGTGTACGGTGCTGTTGAAGCACAGTGTATGGTGCGTGTGCTGTTGTGTCACGGTGCTGTTATGGCACGGTGTATGGTGCTGTTGTGGCACGGTGTATGGTGCATGTGCTGTTGTGGCATGGTGCTGTCGTGGCACGGTGTACGGTGCTGTTGTGGCACGGTGTATGGTGCGTGTGCTGTGCTGTTGTGGCACGGTGCTGTTGTGGCACAGAGCATGGTGCTGTTGTGGCACGGTGTACGGTGCGTGTGCTGTTGTGTCACGGTGCTGTTGTACGGTGTATGGTGCTGTTGTACGGTGTACGGTGCTGTTGTGGCACAGTGTACGGTGCGTGTGCTGTGCTGTTGTGGCACGGTGCTGTTGTGGCACGGTGCTGTTGTGGCACGGTGCTGTTGTGGCACGGTGCTTTGTAATCTTTGATGATCCATAGGTTGTGCAGCCATGCCAGGCTGGAGGCCTTTGTAACTCAAGCTAATGTAAACTTATCTTCGATGGCACTTTTGCGTTGGCTGTTGGTGCGTGTCCTTCTCTAAGCAGTGGCAGCAGTGGCAGCAGCAGCAGCAGCGGTGCTACCGACGGGCTCAGGACAAGCTTGTGTTGTCGAGTTCTGCTCATTTAATTCCTCGTAAATAGCTCTTAAAATTGTGTAAACAACTCTTTAACAATGTGTTATGGCTGCAACTGTTGGTGAAGGGCTGACTTACAGCTCTGCACGTTGTCATGGGGTGAGATGCTGAAGTGATGGCCAGACTAAAAAATGGCCTCTGATCTTCTGTGGTTCAGCTTGCCAATCTTGTGCCTTACTTGGCAGGCACCAAAAATGCTATGCTTCATGCTGACCACTTAAACAAATCGTGTGCGCTTGCTCAGGCTGCTCATTTTCATGCGTGAACCTTAGTTATGTTCTCTCTAGGCACCATGAGGCGTGCGTTATTCTGACCACCCGTGTATGCATCACGTGCACTTGTTCACCAGTGAACCCTGTTATGTTTTTAGGAACCATGAGGCGTGCGTTATACTGACCACTTGTATGCATCATGTGCACTTGTTTAGGCCCCTCCTCCTCCTCCTCCTCCTCATAATCATCATCATCATCATCGTCGTCATCGTCGTCGTCGTCATCATCATCATCATCATCATCATCATCATCATCATCATCATCATCATCACATCGTCACCAGTAAACCCTGTTCATGTGTTCAGGCACCAAGAGGCGTGCGCTGAACTTCTCATTATTGATGGATCACACTTGTATGGGGAAAGACAATCGTACCTTTCACCAACGGGTCATCAACGTGCGGCTTCCCCCCACAATTATTCACAGGCACCAAGAGACACGTGTTCTGCTGACCACTTACATGGACCACATGCGCTTTGGGGCTGCATACAGCCCACTGGCACGTGCAACAGCAGCACGCTGGCTGTACTACCCCCACCAACGTCTGCAGAGGGACAGCCAAGGCAGCAGCGCAGCACAGGCTGCAGCAGGTGTGGTGATTTTCGCTGTGTGTATGCGTGTGTATGTGTGTATATATTTGCAAGTATTATTTTATCATGTGCAGAGGGACAGCGAAGGCAGTAGCGCAGCACAGGCTGCAGCAGGTGTGACGATATTTGTTGTGTGTACGTGCGTGTGTGTGTGCATGCGTGGGTGTTTATATTTGCAAGTGTTTTTCCATCATTGTAGAGAAGCAGCGAGGGCAGCAGCGCAGCACAGGCTGCAGCAGGTGTGTGTGTGTGCGTGTGTGTATATGCGTGTGTGCGTGTGTATGTGCGTGCGTGTGTGTGTGCGTGCGTGTGTGTGTGTATGCGTGTGTGCGTGTGTACGTGCATGCGTGTGTGTGTTTGTGTGTGTGTGTTATGCAATTTCAAATTCCATGAACAATTGCTAAAGGACGGCAAGGGCAGTAGGCCTGCACAGGTTGTCCTTCTTTCTCCTTGATGTGCGCCAGGCTTCTTCATACTTTTTCGTCATCCTCTGGAGTCAACATCCCTTCCTCAAAAGTACACTCGCTCATGCGTGCTCTGCAATTTTTGTCTGTAGAACGGTCGACCAGAGCTGCATCTAAATGTCCCATATGCTTGCATACTTGAAGAATCTCCTACCAGCAGTGCTGTGTACACATATAATCCTGCCCAACCAACGTATGTGTGCATACGTGTTTGTGTATGCATATTTGTGATTGGACGCTTTGGATTTACCAGCATACATAGAGGACAAGTCAATGTGGTTCAGCAATGCAGTAAAATAGAGGCAAAGCTTGCATGCACTGCGTAGAGTTAGTGCATACCACGTGAGAGGAGGTGTAGGTGACGAACCACACACACACACACACACGCACACACTCATACACACACGCATACATACACGCACGTAATGTGCATAGACATGCACATGCACACAACATGCAAACACACACACACAAAACACACATGCACACACACTGGTAAAACTGCGTGTCCTCACATTCAACACACACACACACACACACAAAACACACATACATACACACTGGCAAGGCTGCGTGTTCTCACACACACACAAAACACACATGCACACACACTGGTAAAACTGCGTGTCCTCACATTCAACACACACACACACACACACAAAACACACATACATACACACTGGCAAGGCTGCGTGTTCTCACACACACAACAAACAAACACACACACACGCACACATACACACACAAAACATGCATACATACACACTGGTAAGGCTGCGAGTCCTTAACATTTGTTGGGCACTCATTCACCTAAAAGGTACAAGATGTGCCTTTTGCTGTGTAGACTCTTGCATGCAGAGTCAGGAGCAATGCCTTAGAGCTGAGCAGCAGACATCTGACACAGCTCCAAACTGCACAGAATCCTGTAACGTACGCCCAAACTGCACAAAATCCTGTAATGTATGTATAAACTGCACAAAGTCCTGTGACGTACGTCTTAACTGCACAAACTCCTGTAATGCACGCCCAAACTGCACAGAATCC
>Ga0307966_1004072_pt1 | contig 10919 bp, 10 predicted proteins | sample OrgLakmetagen646_FD_203141 | JGI IMG/M metagenome (GOLD analysis project Ga0307966, IMG submission 203141) | Saline water microbial communities from Organic Lake, Antarctica - #646 | ecosystem: Environmental > Aquatic > Non-marine Saline and Alkaline > Saline | place: Antarctica: Organic Lake... | reverse complement strand
CGATGAACGTTACACGATAATAAATCAAGCGCTACACGATGAACGTTACACGATAATAAATCAAGCGCTACACGATGAACGTTACACGATAATAAATCAAGCGCTACACGATGAATGTTACACGATAATAAATCAAGCGCTACACGATGAACATTACACGATAATAAATCAAGCGCTACACGATGAATGTTACACGTCCTGCTCAAGTAGCATGTGCCGTCCCTCATAAAACAGTTACAGTGAGCCATTGCAGGCAGACTGGCTGGATGTTGCAAATTGCTTCTGATATGCTGTTATTCTTGTGTATGTAGGCAATTGTATGGCACCTTTCCTGCTGCCTCACGGCATGTGTTAAGTTGTCTAGCGCTACATATACTTTTGGCAGTATTAAACTACCATATATATGATGTATTATGTGATTTGTATGGCCTCGCACCCTGACCATAAGCACAGTAATCTAGCAGGGGAGCCTCTCAACTTGATTGTCTAATACAGTGTGAACGTACAATTGCTGGTGAACGTACAGCTCAAGTCGACCAGTGATGTGTATGGCCTAGCACCCTGACCATACAGCACAGTAATCTAGCAGGGGAATTTCTTAACCTGATTGTCTAACACAGTGTGAACGTACAATTGCCGGTGAACGTACAGCTCAAGTCGACCAGTGCACGGTGCATTGGTCCCTCAAAAATAGCATCCTGTACAAGATGTGATGCAAACAAAGGAGAGGGTGCCTTCTTCTTGTAGGCACAGCTGCTTAACAACTTCTTGACAACGCAACTCCTTGCGCGCACTCTGATTTCGGTTGTAAAAGCTTTGGATAACCATTGGTTTTGGCTGTCATTGTAGGTTGGCATCCTAGCAACAGTGGGGGCCGTCAGCCAGTTAGAGGTGTACCGCCGCCCCCACGTGGGCATCCTATCAACAGGTGAGTCATGTGCGTTACCTAAGCTTACGTTGTGTGCTTGTTGGCCTCACAAGCGTCAGTTGTTGAGGGAGGGTGCAAGCTAGAGCCCTCTCTCACATGGGTGCTCTAGCATTAGGTGGGTTTGCTGTGCTGTGCGTTGATTGAGCGAATGAATGTAGGGTGAGTGATTAAGATGACCCTCTATAACAACCTTGACCCACGTTCAAATCCCCCTTTCCTTTCCTGTGGTGGGAAAGGCTTACAATGCTTAACATCTGAGCGGCTCCTTTTCATTGACTGACGTGGGGTTAGCTTTTCAATGTCTGCTTACTCTTCCCTCTTTCCTCCTGGAAATGGCATGTCAGAGCCCCACCTTACAGCAAAGTGGGTGAGGAAGAGCGTTTCTAGGTCTGCCATGCTATCATTCAGACACGGGGAGAATTGTCCACGCAAGCCAAAAACACACTCTTAGTCAAGTTGGGAAAAAAGGTCATCGTCTTAGGTTTGCCGGTACCAGGCTGGCTCCTTTTCATTGATTTATGTAGGGAGTGGTTTTTGGCTGCGTTGTTTTTTCTTATGTTTGCAAGGGGAAGTAGGTGCAACTGGGTAGTATATGAATGAGCTTGTCTACGTGCTTTCCTTAAGTGCACTCAGATGAGTACCAGGCACCTGCTCTGGTCTCATGCTCTAGGATCAACGAATTGCCCCTCTGCATTAAAAACTATTAAGCAGCCTCAGATCTAGTCCGATTTTGCAATTCATACATTCCACCATCCACCTTATGTCCCTTCACACATCGACTTCTTGTCTCTTACGCCGCGCAGACGGTGTAAAACTATTCCCAAGCAATACCTCAAGGCCCTTCCATGCTTTGCACACTGATGTAAGTCAACATTGTTTGTGATGTGCACGCGATCAAGAAATCGCATGCAAAGGAAAAGGGGACAGCGTCGCAAGCATGCACTTTTTGTCTTCACTGTGCAGGAGATGAAGTGGTAGATCCAGCCTCTCAGCAGTTAGGACCCGGTCAAATCAGAGATGCTAATCGTGCAATGCTGGTAGCTGCGGCTACACAGGCAGGGTACCAGGTGTGTGTGCATGTTTGTGTATGTGCGTGCGTGTGTGTTTGTATGTGTGTATGCATGCGTGCGTGCGCTGCGTTTGTGTGCGTGTGTGTTGTAGGAACAAACGACATATTTTTGTGCATGCGTCTGAAAATGAGCTGCACAAGCTTTGTGCGACTCATGTGCAAGGTGGTAGGCTGTGTCCTGTGGTTCTAGTCGATTCAAGTGTGAGGCGGCCATGCATTTGAGCTCGTAACTAGGTGCCGTGATTCAGGCCTTGGAGTTCACCCAATGACATGTCAAGCTCATGAGCATGTTTTCACATCACATCACACTCGTGTTTGAGTACACAGCACGACCCTGCACAAATGGCATGCCATTTTTATTCATCCACTCTCTGTACGTTGGGTGCTCATGCCATTTTAAATTATCCACTCTCTGTACGCTGGGTGCTCATGCCATATTTATTCATCCACTCTCTGTACGTTGGGTGCTCATGCCATATTTATTCATCCTCTCTCTGTACATTGGGTGCTCATGCCATTTTTATTCATCTACTCTCTGTACGTTGGGTGTTCATGCCAGATCCGGGTGCTCCCACTTTCCCACAAAAAACTAATATTACTTACATCATGGATGGAAATTACGCATTGCAATTTTTAGGAACGTTGCAATGCAGGTAAAATGTGACGCACAGCAAAAATGGTATAATCCATCCTTGATACACACACAGGCACAGAACTCATACTCCATCGCACAGTAGGTAGATTGCCACTACCTGAGTGTGTCGTATCCCATCATGCAATCCCTTCCACCCTGCCACAGATCACTGAAAGGATTGACCAATTCTGTACCATACGCTGGACATGCCTGCATACTGGAAGGTTTTTGGGCTTACAATGCACACCATGGAAGGCGCAGCTCTGAATTCTGATTCCTTCCCTCACCCATGCCTGCATGCTGGGAGGTTTATGTGCTTACACTGCACACCATGCAAACATGACATTGGCCAATCTACACCTTCTTTATATACAAGCCTGCATGCTGGGATGATTATGTTCTTATACTGCACACCATGCAAAATGACATTGGCCAATCTACACCTTCTTTATATGCATGCCTGCATGCTGCTGGGAGGATTTCGTGCTTACACGGCACACCATGCAAACATGGCATTGGCCAATCTACATCTTCTTTATATGCATGCCTGCATGCTGGGAGGTTCATGTGCTTATACTCCACACCAAATAAACGTAACTCTGGCCAATCTTGGTTTTCCTCACCCATGCCTGCATTCTAGGGCTTACAATGCACACCGCATAAACATGGCACTGAACAATTTAACTCTTTTTAAACCCATGCCGCCTGTCCGTGCCGATGAAGTGTGCACAAGTGCAGAGTTCACTCAAGTGTAGAGTGTGTAGAGAGTTCGCACGCGTGTAGCGTGTAGAGTGTGTCGTGTGTAGAGCTCACTCAAGTAAAGAGCGTACACACGTGTAGTGTACACGACAGTGGAGTGTGTGAAGTGATCTCATTCTTGGCAGCAGTTTTTTCTCAATTTATTCTTATATACACTATATGCTCCTTATCATGATCCCCGTGGCATGCAGGTTTCAGATCTGGGCATTGCCAAGGACACTCAGGGGGATGTGGCCGGATGCTTGGACGCTGCCATTGCAAAGGGCGTAGATGTCCTGATAACTACAGGTAGGCCAGCATGGCGCATACTTTCAGATACTGTTCACCGTTTGTGCTGTCATCGCTGCCAATGCCTTGCGTGATTTGTCTTTGCTTTACGGCTTGCATGTTAGAGGGACGGAGGCCTGTTCTTAACTGACATATGTTGGCTGAGTCTGTTGGAAATGGGGACTGGGTCAAACCCTGTGATTTAGAGCTGAAAGCGCCAGGATATTTTTGGTGGACTGCTTATGAAGCCAGATTGTGTGCAACATCTTGTATGCCCGCTCATGAATGGTTGCAGGTGGCGTGTCTATGGGTGACAGGGATTGGGTGAAGCCTTTGTTAGAAGCCAAAGGCACAATCCATTTTGGTAGGGTATTCATGAAACCGGGCAAGCCACTGACTTTTGCCACTCTGGAGCTTCCTCAAAATCGGCAGATGCTGGTTTTTGGCTTACCAGGTGTGTATGCAAGTGTATTTTGCACACGCATGTGTGTTTATGAATGCGAGTGTGTATGTGTGTGTATGCGTGTGTGTGTGTGTGTCGGGGGGGTGGGTATGGAGTTCGTACCTGTGAGCTGTGTCTCCTGCATGAATGCATTGCCTTATTGAAGCAACGTTTCTTGTCCGCACCGTCATTTGCTACCTACTACCTACACAGCAAGCATGTGCTGCACATCGCGTGTCTGTCATTGTTCAGCAATATTGTATTTTAGCATTTCTCATGTCCCCAGCATAAATGCCAACCTCAATCATGCTGGTTGTGTTATCAATATCAGCGTCCCTTCTTTTCCCTCTCTCTTAGTCGTCACCTCTGTGCTGTAATTAGAAGCAAATTCATGTCCAGGGCAAGATATGCATCCAGGCATGCATAATTTTAACTGCATGCGCACATACGCACCGACAGAAGCCATCCCCTGCACGTGGCACGCAAGCATGCGCCCTGCTTCCTCTTGCTGCAAGCAACTGCATAGTGAGCTTTTCCTTTGTGTGCACCTGTGCACATGTGTCAGACCGCAGTATTAATATGCATGTCATACGTGCACATGCACAAAAGTAAGATCACCCACGTTGTGTGCCATGCAGGCAATCCAGTGAGTTCATTTGTGTGCTTTCATCTAGTGGCGCTCCCTGCCCTGCGCAAGATGGCAGGCTGGGCATCTCCTGGGCTGAGGCGTGTTCACGTGCGGCTGGCTGATGCTCTGAAAATGGACCCTGAGAGGCCGGAGTACCACCGGGCCACGTTGCAGTTTAGCAGGTGGGTGAGGGCTCGTGCACCTTGCATGCTTGATGTGAACATGGAAAAGAAGGAGAGCCTGACAAGCTGTTATGCAGGGTAAGGAAGTATGTCGGGAGGACCAGGGGTTTTAATGTGCTGAGTTGCTATATATGCTCTTAGTTTGTAGTTTGATTACCATCTGTAAAGCTTAAGGAATTTGTGGGGAGGACCGTGAGTTTCAATGTGCTACTCTTCAATTCAGCGTGCGAGTGCGCATTTGTATTTGCAGAGCCACCTGTGCCGTTCAGCATGGTGAATTGCCATTCATCGTTGGGGAAGATCTGAGTCCTGAAGCGCTGCATATTTGCAGGCGGGATCTTGTTTGTAGGTCAAGTGCCACCTATTCTGCTTGTGTGCTGTCCAGCAGCTCAGATCCTTATAGGCTTTGCGCAGGATCGTGCGTACAATACGCTTCATTTCAGCTCAGCAAACGAAAAAGCTTATCTTGTAAGTTAAGTAAGAAACGAAGGGGCTTGCAAGGCGGTCTTCGTGTTCACCGTTGCACCGAAGAGATGAAGCCACCCTTTGGCAACGGCTACTCCTGCAGTGAAGTGCTCACAAAAAGAAGTGCTCACAAAAAGATGCACAAGGGTGGAGGGGGTGCTCTATCTGGTCATGGGTCTCTCAAGCTCCATTTTGTTTTGTTCCTGATTCCTGATATCCGTGAAGGCTCATGCAGTTTTCACGAAGGGTCACAAGGGTCATGCAGTTTTCACCAAGGGTCCAAGGGTCATCCAAGCGTCCAAGAATCCAAGGGTTCAAGGGTCATGCACTTTTCACCGCGGCTAGCGCACCCAAAACGTGCTGTTTAGCTTTTTGCCTAATGCCCACCCTGTGTTATTCAATGAACCCCATTTCCCCCCCTGTGCAGACATGTTCATACACAAAATTGAGCCTTATAGCATAAGAAACGGCAGTTGGGATGGGGGCAATGTGGCTCTACACCTGTTTTGCACCCATTTTGCCGCAATCCGGCAGGGAAAAGGAGGCAATCACAAGACTTGCTCCAATCCATCTGTGCTCCAGCATACAAGCCTATTTGCATTGTGCTGTAGTTATGTGTGTCAGAATAGGTGCTGTAGGTCTGGGTGGTTTATGCTTTGGGGGGTGACCTCACAGTTTTTTGTGTCAGTGTTGGTACAAAATTAGCATCCATTCCATGGATCTGCGCCTTGACTGCGCCAAGTGCGGAAGCCACACATTGCACTAAAGCTGGCGCCGAATGATGGCTCCTTTGAAAAACAGTGTCGTTTTGTTGCTGCTCATGCTTCCCGCTGGTCACAGCCTTATTATAAAAGAACCTCAAGCTTTCCATTGCAACTTTTTTTGTCAGAAACGGTCAAGGGATGAGAGAGATAGGGTTGTGCAAAGGTTTGGCCTCAATGCCCATATTCGGGTGGGCCGGCCGTGGTGGCAACCTGCATTTATTGATGTGCAATCCTGCTCATTCTGATTGAAAAAGGGAGGGTGCAGCAATTGCTGCCCCTGCTTTCGTGGTTATGTATGAAGGTTATAGGTGAGGGGGGGGAAGGGTGCTACTGTTGAGGTTTTATTTCGAAGGACTTACACACCATTGCAAATGCGTTGGCGTGCCAATTGTGCGCTAGTCCTCCGATATAAAACCTCTACAGCTACGGCTTAATTTAATAGTTAGGCCTACAGGTCCAAAACGGCAGAAACACTATGCCTTGTGGCGTCGGCAACCCAGTTCCTGCACTTGCGCGAAGCAGTGGGCAAACCTTGAACAAGGCACGTAAGCCTTTGCTGTGCGTCGGCCTTCTTTGTTGCAACGGATGATATTATAGGACAAATACCATCTGAATTGCTGTGGTGTCGTTTAGATGCTGCTTGTGCATGGAAGTGGGCAACCCCGGGCAAGGCACAGAGGCCTTTGCTGTGCATGGGCCTTCCCTATTTTTTGCAACGGATGCTGCTTGTGCATAGGAGCAGGAAACTTCCGAGCAAGGGTTGTAGGCTTTTGCTGTGAACTTTTTTTGTCAGAAAGGATTATGTGTCAGTCGTTGAGGTGATATTTTGATGCTGCATCTCCGTTGCTCACATCACGCTGCATCTTCTTTGCTGCTTGTGCATCCACGTTTGGATCGCATCTAATCAAATCAGGCACAGGGTGACGGTGACTCAGGTATCTAGAATCTGATAGCGCTGGAGCATAATACAAGGTTGCCTTGCATTGGATTTATTGCAGCGTTGCTCCTGCCTCTAACAGTCACCCCTTCTACTTTTAAACTTGGAGTGGGTCAGCAATCACTGGCGTTGAGTGCCGGTGTGCATTGCTTGTAATTTTGAGGTCTAAGTCAGCATTGTCCAAGAATGCATAGCACCACCGTCCTCAAGCATACATACAATCAATGCCCACGCAGGTGCCCATCTACCAACATAGCAGGTGTGAGTGACTCTGACTTCAGCTGGTGGGCGCTAAGCACAGGCAAACAGACCAGCAGCCGGTTGTTGAGTGCCAGGTGAGCGTGAGCAACATATATTGTTGCTGTCTAGTTCTGATCCCACAGGCCATTCAGCCTTCTCACTTTTCTCTTGCTGCTTGTATACTCCCGAGCTTGGACACTGAAGGCGATAGGTTAATGAGCAAAAGGGAGCTCAGTGTTTGTATAAAAACCAATTGTCATGATTTGACAGGTCATAAGTGTGAGTCGCGAGTCACAATGTTTTTGTCTGCTTTGACTGAAGCCTCCAGCCTGACATGTCCGCTCAATACAGCAGGTTTTGTAGAAGGCAATAGAGGTATAAGATTGGCACAGCTTCAATACAATTTCCCTGCACACAAGTTTAGTGCCTACCTTGGGTAGGTGAGCGAATGTGGGTGCCCAAGTGGAAAGTGGTAGATTTGTTTCAATTCAGCACTGACCTGCTGCAAATTCAGTAACAGGAATCCCAGAGGCAGTGTGACAATCTCCCAATTCCATTGAGAGGAGGTGACGCTAGTATGTGCTTAATTATTGCAGTCTTCACCGTTGCTGATGTAAAGCAAATTGATAACTTGCTGCTCTACTTGCTTCTGCAAATTTAGAAGGTGGCGTTTTAAAATGCCAAATGTTTAAGCGTGTTCAGTGTGACAAGGAGCATGCTTCGTTCCCTAACTCTTGAGGGCTTTTAGGTCTCCTGATCTTTTTATCACTTTCTCCCCTTACTATTTTGACCTTGCACATCACATGAGCACTTTGCCATGCGCACAGGTCGGCTAATGCGCTCCTAGAAATACCCCAGGCATCCGGTGTGCTGGCTGCTGGTAGCCTTGTCCCTGCACTGCTCATAGAAGATTTGCAAGGGATGCCTGAGCCGCATGCCGTTGCATCAGAGAACTTGGCCTGATATGAGGCAGTGACTGATATGAAGCAGTGACTGGCAGTGAACGAGGCTTTACCTTGCGTTTTTTGGCGGGTCATCAGCTCAGAAGAGCTGCAAGTAAAAAAAAAAAAGCCTCATCATTACGGCCTGTATTTAAAGCACGAACGCTTTCCCTTCCTCCTTGTAGTGTGAGGCTGTCTTTTAAATACAAAGCTTGGAATGTGCTGATTCCTTACTCCTTTTTTGCTCGTCCTTGCTTTGGCATAGGATTATGATTGAGCAGACTAGGTACACCCTTACAATGGTATACAAAGATTGACATGCTTTCACTTGACACGTGGCTTACAAGGGGGATGCAAAGGCTAGGAGCGTACGCCCTTGACATTGACACATGGCTGGCAACTCGTTTACAAGCAAGTTTTTGGTACCTTGCGATAACCATTAGAGGGGATCATCAAGAGACCCTGTACCACTTGGCACTAAGCATCTGATGCGGCACTCACCTAGTGATGGACAGGAGAGGAGTGGAGGGAGAGGAGAGAAGGGAATTAATTAAAAAAGACATTCAAAAAGTACAGGGTTTTTTTACCCCCCCCCTCCCCCTTCCCAAAGAGTTGAAAGTCAGCGGCCGTGCTGGGTCTTTTTCACCTGCTGTCAAGGAGAACGCATGGAGAGTACGTGTTTTGTGATGCATGCGTGCGCCTTGTGCTTGCCAACATTTTCTCTGCATTCAATCCAGCACAACGTATGCAAGCACAGCGAGGTGTGTGTGTGTGTGTGTGCTGACACATGTTAGTGCGCGCATACACACACACATGCACACACATTCACACACACACACACACACATACACAAACACACACACAAGGGTGTAAGCATGGAGGAAAGAATGGACTAGTGGGAAAAGGAATCTCGACATTGTTTTGTCAAGCTCTGCAGGGATCTCACACCGGTGGAGCGGAGGGCCGTGGTTGCAGCCATGTGATTTTACACTCAGTTTTGTTTTAAAAAGGATGTGGTTTGGGGTGCCTCGGTAGTTATGTGAGGGTGTGTCAGCATGTGTGTGTGCATGCTTGTATGTGTGCATATGAGCGAGCGTGTGCGTGTGTGTGTTTGTGTGTGTGTGTGTGCGTGTATGCGCACGTGTGTGTGCATGTGTATGTGCGTGTGTGTGTGTGTCTGTGTCGGTGCATGTTTGTCATCATAAATCAATATGATTAAGCTAACTTTGTCAATATTGTTTGCACATTATGTGATGTGTGTATTGTATGCTGTATGGTTGTATGGCACAAATACAAACACACACAAACCTACACACACACAAACACACACAAACACACACACACACACACATGTGTCGTATGGTCTTTGATTCTAATTGTTCGCCCACATAGGTAAGGTTAAACCGCAATATATGCCTCAGGAGGCACCTGAGCGGAAGCTTAGAAAAGCCTGTCATATCAACTATGGTTACAATGGGGAGTTATTTTCAGCCGAGTTTGTTTGGCAAGTCGGCTGGTGACTGGTCTCAGCCAGCCCCCCGCCCCCCAGGATGGAGACACCATCACGCCTAATCATAATAACATGTAAGACAGCATCACCGAGAATGTCTAAGTGGAAGCATTAGAGACCACAGCGATAATAAAAACAACTCACCCCTTTGGTTTTTCCACTTTGGAAGCCTTTCTTGGTCCGAAGGCAGCCCGAATATCTAAATTAGCTTATGATGTGAAAAAAGTGCATGTCATGACCAAAGTCGCTCGTGTAAGGCAAAGTGTTTTATTTGCAATTGCATCTGTGCATTCATTTCCAGCAATGCCGCTATGGGCTTTCGCTTTATAGAAGCAGATAGGTAGGTTAAGAAAAGAAAAAGAAAGAAAAAAGACTCCGCTGTTAGTGATGACACAGCCAGCATGATTAAGGTAGGATTGCATGATTAGGGTAGGATTGCATGATTAAGGTAGTGATGACAGTCAGCCTAAGGTAGTGATGACAGCTTAAGGTAGGTAAGGTAAGGTAAGGACAGCCAGCTTAATGTAGTGATGACAGCCAGCATGATTAAGGTAGGATTGCATGATTAAGGTAGTGATGACACAGCCAGCATGATCATGATTAAGGTAACCTCATAAATGAATGCCACAAGACTGCACTCCAACAGTGTGCTACGAAAACCTCAACCACTGGCAATCCCCATTTTAAAATAAGAAATATAGGAAAGAATAGAAAAGAAAAACTACGCAGGCAATGATTGCCACTCCCCACATTAATTAAGGAAAAGGAGCCACTTTGGTACCGAGTACCATAAAGCTCCTCCAACGCGAAAAGGAAAGGAAACCAATGGGGATCAAGAGGGTTGCAGGCTTGGCCTGAAACCGGCTCCTGATGAGAGTTTATAACAGCATTGGAAAGAGCACGTCTGGTATGGACAAGATTAGCAGCAAAGCTCACAGAGTGCACATGGAGCTTGGAGGCAAGCTTCTTAACTCTTTGAGAATCGAGACCCAGTTCCTTGAAAGAAGGGGAAAAAATAAAAGAATCAAAAAATAGAGCCACTGTACTCGTTGCAGTGGCTCTCTCAATTTTTGTCGGGTCTGGCGACCTGTGTTGGTTATGCATGGTTATCAGGAGACCAGCCTCGCCGTCTCCTCTTCACGTGGCCCTCGCG
>Ga0307966_1004065_pt1 | contig 10923 bp, 6 predicted proteins | sample OrgLakmetagen646_FD_203141 | JGI IMG/M metagenome (GOLD analysis project Ga0307966, IMG submission 203141) | Saline water microbial communities from Organic Lake, Antarctica - #646 | ecosystem: Environmental > Aquatic > Non-marine Saline and Alkaline > Saline | place: Antarctica: Organic Lake... | reverse complement strand
CTTTCTTGACCCGCTTCGGTTACTGGATAGATTGCAGTATACCCACTCTCAGGGTGGATTGATAGACTTTGTAAATCAGGACTAACATAAATAGGATAATAGAAGTCAGGTTTGTTTTCTCTCAGGCTATACTTGCCATCAGACTTACGAATAAAATTTTTTCTTTTAAAAGTACCTTTATCATCATTTTCGCTAAACTCTTTTGCCTTTTCTTCATCCAGAGCAACTTGTTGAAAATTACAATACTTTTTAGATTTTGCATAAACGAGCATGAACTCGTTACTTTCTCCAAAGAACTTGGATTGATTTCTTCCTTCTGGCTTGTGAACCACTGATATTATACCAAGCTTATTTTCCTCACCATAAACTTCATCACATATTTTAATTAGATTTTGAAGTTCATAGTGGTCTATAGCTATACAAAATATACCATCTTGTCTTAATAAGTTTCGAGATAATCTTAATGTAGGATAAAGAATGTTCAACCAATTGCTATGAAATCTGCCATCAGAATCAGAGTTTGTAGTTAACAGATTATTATTATCATCTATTTGACTTGTCAGTTTTTTATATTTGCCTAGATTATCAGAATAATCATTTTTATAGAGAATATCACGTCCTGTGTTATATGGTGGGTCTGTACAAATTAATTTAATCGTACCATTATAGCTCTTTTGCATAAGCTTGAGAACTTCCAAATTGTCACCCTCAATATATAAGTTTTTGGTGGTGTCCCAATCTACACTTTCTTCTGGTACTGGTCTCAACGTTCCTGTACTTGGTTTTTGAGCTTCACGTCTGGCTTTGGCCTTTCCAGCCCATGTAAAACGGTAATATTCTTCGCCTTCTTCTAGCTCTTGCCCTAAAACTTCTTGGAGTACTTTAAAATCTATTTTTCCTTCGGTAACAATCTCAGGGAATAATGCTTTTAGTTTATTTATATTGGTTTCTACGATGTCTTCACTTTGTGATAGCTCGTGGTCTTTGTTTATTTTCTTCATTGTTAGTGCTTTTTCCAGATTAGAAGAGCCAAGTCCGTTAAGTCGTCTGCTCTATCTGATATTTTCTCTTCATTCCAATTCTCAGATGAAGTATAATTTGTCGTTACAGGTAAACTTGAATATTGATTGAGAATAGTGCGTTTATTTTTCCATGCAGAATTGCGAAGCTTACTGTTGAGGTTTTTGGTGATAATTGTTAGATTTCCTAATGTTAATAATTTTCTGTTCCTTTCAAAAATCTGCTCCTGAGTTAATTCTTCATTCCAATTTTGAGTCCATTTCTTAGGCATCATATGCTCTGTTGAAAAGGCATTACAGCTAAGTGTCGTTAAGTCATTTAGCACTGTATTTATTTGATATAAAGAAATTAAAAAAAGGATTTCCCTTGCCTGTTGGTTACTTAACTTGGTGTTGTGAAATCCGTTTCTAAAATCTTCATCGCTTGGAAATCTAGATGTATCCTCTGAATAGCCTTGTAAAATATCATTCAACTTATCAGAAATTGACTGCTCATCTTCATCTCGATTCTTCAATTGTCTTATAAGTGATATAAAAAGATTGTTATAGTTTTTTGTAGTAAGCTTACACACGGCTCTTCTCACAAGATAACTTTCCAGCAATAGGAAGCACTTTTCTCGTTCTACTTCATCAGTTATTGTATTATAAAGATACAATACGAGAGGATAAATGGTAGTAATATTTAAATTTTCGATGACGTGAAAGAAACGCTTCTCGTTATCAATGAATCGCATATTGTTAAGCTCAGTTCCTGATGGCAAATTGAAATAAACATCAGCATAACTTTTTAAAGTCTCTAGAAACGATTTTTTTTCCTCAAAATTTTTAGTAGAAAGCCATTCCTTGTAGTCTTTAAAAAGATGTTCTAAGGAAACATCTTTTTCCTTTTCAATAAGCAAATAACAATAAAGTAATACATCTATATTTTCTCGGTACACACGACCCGCTGTCTTTTTTGCGTTCCAAAATGCTACAGTTTCTTCATCAGCTTCAAATACCTCTTCCCAATATTCTTTATATAGCTCTTGGGATTGCTTATCACTAAATATATGGTTCTTCAATAACTCAGAGGTTGTCAACTTAACTCCTAAGGAGTTTATCGTATCGAAGATTTCTTGCTCATCATCGTGTTGTTCAAGTACCATATTAATAGCTAGGAAACGTTGTAAAAGAGTCGTATTTCTCTCTAATAATTCATCATTAGAGAGGGAATCGAATTTCTCTCTAAAATAGATGTAGGCATCTACTATCTTATTTTTATTTTTCTTTATTACCTCATCATTTGTCCCGTCAGACTCCATTATCAAATCAAAAGCCTTTTTATCGAGCCTATTGTGGATAATTCGGTTATGTGTCTTTCCATAAGCATCTTTAAATGAAAGCGAACCATTAAGATTCTCATACAAATGCTCTGCATTCTCCTGAGATAGGTCAACACTGTTTGCTAATGCCTTTATCAGTATTGAGAAGGTTGTCATTCTTTGCTGTCCATCAACTAAATCATACTGAGCAGTCATTTGAGTACTCGCAGGACTATGTTTTGTTATTATGGTACCAATAAAATGCTCTTTAGGATGGTCACTTGTCGCTTTTGTTTTATTAATATGTAAAGTGGTTTCTAAATCATCATAAAGGTTCTCGCAGTCCTCTTTTTTCCATACATATGGTCTTTGGAAAAATGGTATTACGTATTGATTGGTTCCTGTATTAAATAATTTAATCAAAGACTCTTTACTAATGTTCATTAAGTAGTTTTTTAAGTTCCAAAATTTCTTTTCGCTTCTTTTGTATTTCAATATTCAACTGTACTTTTTCGTTCAGTTGAGTGACTTTTTTAATTTGGCTGGATAAGGATACAATCTCTCGTTCTATTTGTTCTAAGCGTTCAAGATGTTTCATATCTTTTTGAGTCCGAGCATTTGTTCTTTTTTGATAGCTACCAGTAATATTGGCTGCTTGGAATTGCACTAAAGCTTGTATGTAACTTTTATACAATAGCTTTAAATTGGTTTTATCTAGGTTGCTATAATCTAAAGCTCTGAAAAACTTATCGCTGAGGTTGTTTTTATAAAGTTTGGATAGCTTATCTGTAATAAAATGGCGTTCAATAGTCCGTTTGGAGGTCTCAGCTTTATTAATACGTTTATCACTTGCATTTATCTTGAATTCATTAGAGTCTTCCATAATAACGAGCATTTGATAAGGAATATACTTTTGAAATAATTGCATGCATTTTTCTGCAAGTGCATCTAAAGTATTATCGGTAATGGTACATACCATCACTTGGATTTCCTCATATTTATACTCATCATTAATAACTGCTGGTATATTAGCCGTAACTGGTTTAATACTCGCTAACCAGTTCATTTGTTGTATACTGTTATTTAGTAATTTTTTTTCGGAGGTGGATAGGTCAAAGTTTTTTAGAAAAAATGCTTTCGTCAACCTTTTGTCTAATACATTTCGCTCAGGAATTTTCAATATGTTATTGTACTGAAACTCCATTTTATTTAATAATTAAATAACTCACTAATTCTAAATTATTCTCATCGCTTAGGGTTTTACTTAATAGTGTTGTCCCTCCTTGACTCGCTAAAGAGTCTAAACCAATTTCTTCTTGAACACCCACGACTTCTTTTATCATGTTTTGTAAAGCATTGGTATATGCTGACATTTTTTTAGTCCCTTTGGTTTCTTTTTCAAACTGTGCAACCAAATCTGATAATACGCCACCTTGTCCCATACATAACTTACGGAAATAGTCTAAGGCTTTTTTAGACTGTGATGGTTTTACCATCTGTGTCCCATCAAGACTAGTGTAAACCAAAAAGAAAGGATAAAGAATATTGTTTTTAAGCTTGTCTTTATAATCTGTACTGGTATCTTTTAAGCAATAGATAACACCTTCTTTTACCTCATCTAGATTAGATTTTACCACTGCGTATGATGCTGGAGGAGTATCTTTTAAATCAGCTAATTGTTGGTCTGAGCTTTTTTCTAAATCAATTTTGAAATCATTAAAGGTCATGTCTGTTATTGAAATATTACCGTCAATGTCTTCTAAATCCAACACTTGATTTTGTAGTTGTTTTAATTGTCTTTTACGGTAATCAAGGTCTTGCATTTCTCTGTTAGACGTACTTATAACATTATCTTCACCTGTAGCAGAAACATCTAACATAACCATTTTACCTTGTACACGAGCTACTAAATCTATAAACTGGTCTAGTTCCATGGAAGGAAAAAAGTTAACCAGTTGAATACGCTCATTTATAGAACCTATGCGGTCTATCCGACCAAAACGTTGAATAATGCGTACTGGATTCCAATGTATGTCATAATTTATCAAATAATCACAATCCTGAAGGTTTTGACCTTCAGATATACAATCGGTGCAAAACAGAATATCGATTTCATTAGTTGCTTCAGGGAAAATATCATTTCTGTTTTTAGAACGTGGTGAAAAATGAGTAAGGATTGAGTTTAAATCTGTACGACAACCTTCCATATTGGTTTTGTTGTTACCAGAACCAGTAACCAAAGCACTATTAACACCTTTCTCTTCTTTTAACCAAGAGCTCAATTCTTTATACATATAGTTTGCAGTATCTGCAAATGCAGTAAAAATGGTAACCTTTCTATTTCCTTTATTGTAAGGCTGGTTATCCACTTTTTGAGAAATACGCTGTTTGAGTTCTTTTAGTTTCGCGTCACGTTCTACATCAATTAATTTTATTGTGCTTAATAAAGTGGTTAGAATTCGCTTGTCATGTTCTAAATCTTGTTTCCAGCGTATGGTATCGATGTCTTGGATTAAAACCTTAGTTTTTCCCCCAATAAGCAAATCTTCTAAATCAGTGTCGTCAAAATCTACGTCTGTGATATTAAGGTCGTAATCGATTTCACCATTTTGATGGTCTTTAAGTTGTTTGAGATTACCTTCAACGAGTTCAATTAGTTTTTCGGTAGTTATCTTGAAGGAATATATAGAGCTTTCTAAACGTTTTAAAAGGTTTACACGCATTAAGTATATCAAACTCTGTTCACGGTCTACTTGCTTGAATACGCTTCCCGTACGAGTCTCCATATCGTATTTTTCCTCGTAATACTCACGTTTATCTGCTCGAACATATCCGAGAGGTGTATAGGATGCCAATGTTAATGTACTTATCTCATCGTACACCTGACCTATGTCTCTAAATTTTCCTTTAGTGTCAATCTCAGGATATACCGTCTCTGGTTTTAGCCGAACTGGGAACTTACCAATATTTGAAGTATCATAGTATTTTTCAATGTGCTTTCTAGACCTAGCTATAGTTAGCATATCAAGAATTCTGAAATAAGCACCATCCAGACTTTCCATTAATTCATTTACATCAAGGTCGTCAGGGTCACCATCTCTATACCACTGTGTAAATCTACGTTGAGAATCACGCATCACTTGTGTAATACTATCAATTCCATAAGACATAAAAGCTTCATCGTCACCTTCTGTAATGAATGCTATCTGATTTTTCAGGTCATTCATTTTATTATTTACTGGCGTTGCAGATAGCATTAAAACTTTGGTGCGAATGTTAGATTTGATAACATCATTCATTAAACGCCTGTAACGTGTCATGCCTCTCTTCGTGGGATTATTACGAAAGTTATGCGATTCGTCTATCACTACTAAATCGTAATTTCCCCAATTAATCATTTCTAGGTCAATATCGCCAGATTTTCCTTTTGTTCTTGAAAGGTCTGTATGATTTAGAACATCATAATTCAGACGGTCTTGAGCAAGAATGTTTCGTTTATCATTTTCTTTAAATATGGTCCAGTTTTCTCTTAATTTTTTTGGAGCTAGAACTAAAATCCTATCATTACGTAATTGATAATATTTCATTACAGCTAAGCCTTCAAAAGTTTTCCCCAAACCAACTGAGTCTGCTATAATACAACCGCCATAGGTTTCAATTTTCTCTATGGCACCAATTACTGCATCTTTCTGAAAATTATAAAGCAGGTTCCATACTTTAGAATTCTTAAATCCAACTTTTTCTAATTTTTCTTCAGCTCTTTCATTTATAGTTGAATAATGAAAAATCTCTCTAATACAGTACTTATATATTTCTTCACCTGAGTAATCTCTTACTCCTTTTTCTAACTTCTGGACTATAAAGTCATTCAATGATTTTGAGCTATTGTTCCATGCATTATGAAATAAATTGAGGTATTGATTACTGGAGTCTTCAAAAGAGTTGATAAAAATTGGTTTGTCTGAAGGCAAAGTACCTAGACTAACAGAATCTAAATTCATTGGAGTTAAAATAAAGCAAGTAGTAACTCCTTGATTTTCTATAATCAATAGATTTTGATTACCTATTCCTCCTGTGCGAAATTCTGTTTTGTCCTCAATTAACTCAATCACTTGAGTTATTTTGTATTTTCTGTTTAGTTCTAAATTGAGCTCCTTTTCATTCTTATTTTGGATAAATTCAAAATTCTCATCTTCCTGAGTAGGAAAATCTAATAGCACCTCAACTTTACTAGAGATTTTTAAAATATTAATAAGCTCAAAAACAGCAAATGAAGTGAAATAGTTACAACTGATATATATGTTTGAACTCTTGTTTATTAGACGTTTCAATTCATCAACAAGAAGGATGTCTTGATTATTTATTATTTTCATAAACGGATGGTTAGTAATGACATTTCAGATATTTGAAATATTTCAATTTCTGAAAGTTTAAAGTTATATGAAAATGTGGGAAAAGCCACAAGATTTTCTGAGTAAATGACGAATTGAAAACTACTTTGATTAGTTACCTTATTTGAGGATATAGATTTAACTAACCACTTAAACTCTTTAATTATGCTAAAGCCATGCCCCTTAGGTCTTCGGTTTTGACAAAAAACAAAATTTTAAGCGACTTCATTGAAATAGGGTTCCGAAATATAAAAATAATCTAAGATACAGTTCGAACTAATTATCTCTTGGCCACCATACTCTTCTTTAAAGCCATCATTAAGTTCTTTCACAAAGCTTTTAAATTGATGCCAATGCCTTTTAACCGTTGAAGTGCTTAGAGCTGTTAGATTAGCTACTTTGCGTTGAGTGATTTTTCCTTCAGATTCAAAATCCCACTCTTCAATACATTCATATATTTTTTGGCTTGTTTTTTTTGAAGCTATATTACCCAATTCTTTATTTACTATTTTCATTTTATCCTTGAAAGTTATTTTAAATTTAGGATTGAAAATTATTCTACGCTCTTTATTAAAATACATCTTTAATTCATTTGCATCCTTGAGTTTGTATATGCTACTGACTATGTTCTGGACCTCATTATCAGGTAATTTTGGTTTCATAACCTTTAAATTAAGATTATTTGCCATAGAACTCATATAAACTTTACTCATGCTTGGATTTAGAGTTAAGATTTGGGATAAGTAAGTAAATAGATATTGGTTTCTGTTTCCTTTTTCAACTCTTTTAGGGATAAAGGGGATACATAGCTTTTCTTTATCTTCATTGAACACAATATACTGGTAATTGTTATCAATAAAGTAATCATCAATGTTATCGTATCGAAACTTAATATTTTGAGGGACTGATGATAAGGTGTCATCTGTTGTTAAACACTCTCCCTCTTTTTTTTGTTTAGTAGGGGATGATACCTTTCTTATATCTGAACAATTGTAGATTGTAGAATTATAGTTGATATAGATATCAGGGTCATAACTCTGGATAGTTTGTTGAGTAGCTTTTCTTGCACCAGCATCTGAGTTGATATTTAATATCGATGATATTTTATTGTAATAATCTTTAAAATTATCAAACGATAGGTTCTGGACTTTAACGAGTATGCAGTACCCAGTCAAGGATAGAGATTTCCATTTCGCAAAAATGAAATCACTTTGAGGTATTGTATCAATAAGGTCTGCATCTATATAAATTAAACCTGTCGGTTTTGTTATATTGTTATTTGCTGCTTTGTCTTTAAAAAGAAAATTAAAACGAAATGTTGGTATTAAGAATTTTCTAACCTCATCGTAATCAGTGCTGCCTTTTTCAAAACTTCTTGCATGTTTGATATGATTTAATTTTGAATCCCCTTTCTCAATTATTTCAAATACTTCTTCTATCATTAATGTATCTTGAATGATAGAGCTTTGAGCGTTTCTATATTTTGTTATCTTATACATCCTAACTAGCTTTATTTTGGAATAAGTTAGAGTTCGATTCAAGAATGATGTCTAATTGTTTAATAGGGTAGAGGTATATATCGCCAATCATCGTAAAAGGAATAACACCTGTGTCTCTATATTTTATAATGGTATTAGGGGATAAACCAAACCGTTCTTGAAGGTCTTTATTTCTGTAATAACCTAGTTTATTTGGTTTTGTTTTTTTGTTGAGTATAGACTCTATCATCTCCAGTCTGTTTAAAACTGGAACTAATAGACTTTCAAGTTTTCCTGTTGATACTAGAACTAATTGCGAATCACCGTTTTCCATAATATGGTTTTTAAATTATTATGGTACAAAGGTCTGGAATAGTGTTAGGTACAGCTAGGGATTCCCAGGGATTCCCTGTATTTTTAGAGCTCTTCAGATTTTATTTGGGCTACTTTTTCTTTTGACTTAATAATTAAATTTTCCAAGAATTTTATTTCTCGGTCTATATGCATCACCCTCTCCTTCTTTCCATAAACTTTGGAAAACTCCTTACTAATATTATTTATTAATTCTGCTTCGCCTTTTTCATTTAAATAATACATATTAGCATTATCTATATATTTTTTTAGTTGAGTAAATGGATGTTTTTGACCTCGGTTATCTACTTCAATATAGCCAAAATCACTAAGATTTTTAAACAATATTGAGACCTCCAACTTATTTAATTTTAATTCAAATTTTAATTTATTTGGGTCGCCTTCATTAATATCTTCTAATGTTAGCTTATCTTTTCCATAACCTTCTACCTTTTCAACAAGAACAATTAAATACTCCATATAATTAGCTAATCGCTCAAGCATACTCCTATTTGACTCTAAAAAAAGAGATAAATAAGCATACGAATAATATCTACCCAGCACATATTCTTCAGGACTCAACCCATAATCTTCATCAAATTCACCATCTAAACCAAATAAATTTTCTAAACCAAAATCATCTACTGTTGGCACAAGTTTTCCTAAATCTTCATTTTTTACGATATCAAGTAACTTTTCATCCATTACATTTTTATACTCAAAGAAACCATGAGTATCACCATATATATTAAAATCTTCTATTTTGAAGAGTTCAGCTAACTTTTCTAATATTTCCTCATATTGACTATCATCTGCTGAAAAACTAATTTCATTAGTTTTTTCTTTAGGCGCTTCAATAGACCTTATATATATTTTAGTTATCGATTTTAGATATTCTAAATCTGAAAAATTTAAACTGAGTTGCTCCTTGTATTTTTGTAAAATATCTTGGTGAAATATTTTCAAGAAATTAATCTTACCATTGCTATCTAAATCCGCTATTAAATCAATCTTTTCTTTAATGTGTTTTTCATAAACATCAAAATAACTCTTATCAATTTCATTAATCCAAGTTTGATTAATTGCAATATTTCCTACTAAATTGTAATATATAATCTCTGGATTAAACATTTTTTCAATTTCAATATTTAATTCTAAAATATTTTTCATAAAGCTATCTCATAAAAAAGCCCGCATAATTGCAGGCTTCTAAAATATATAAAATATAAGACTATTGGAATTTAGACCTCAACTTATCCATATCGGTCTTCACATTTTTGTCTAATACTTTAGCGTAATGTTGAGTCATGCTTATGCGAGTATGACCCATCATTGAAGAGACATTTTCAAGTGAAACACCATTACCTAATGTAACAGTGGTAGCGAATGTATGTCTAGCAACATAATGAGTAAGCTTTTTATTTATTTGACATAAATCTGAAATCTCTTTTAAATATTCATTAATTTTTTGGTTACTAATTTTTGGTAGTAATTTATCACTATCCAAGTCAGCGTATTTATCTATTATTCTTTTAACTGGTGGGAGTACAGGGACATTTGATTTAACGTTGGTTTTAGCTCGGTTCGTTTGAATCCAATACGAATCCTCATTGTCTTTAATAAGATTATTCTTAGTTAGTTTTTCAACATCAACTGGTGCATAGCTCGTATAGCACGAAAACAGGAAAATGTCTTTGACTTTATTTAGTCTTTCGGTGCTAAATTCCTTTGCTTCAATTTTTTCAAGTTCTTCTTTAGTTAAGAAAACGGCATCCTTGACAATAAGTTTTTCATCATAAGATAAAAATGGATTTGAAGTGATTAAATTTCTTTTTATACCATAATTGCAAACTGTTTTAAAGCATTGAAAATATTTTACAACTGAGTTATGACTAATTCCAACTTTAGTGTTGAATGAGGATTCGTATTTTAGGTAGGATTCTAAATTATAAACGAATTGATTATCTATTTCTAAAATACTGAAAGATGTCCTTCCATGTTTCGCTTTAATGTAGCAAGATAATAAGTCTTTAGCTCTATTATATTTCTGAAGTGATGCTTTGCTACGTTCTCCAGCTTGATATTTCTTCTTGAAATACTCATTATGTTTTTTAAACAATTTAAGTATGTCAATGTCCCCTTTTTGAGTTGTTTTACCGTTTAATACCTTTTTAATATCAGATAAAGAGGTGTCTGGATTATTTCGAGATAGTTCAAGAAAAATTGATTCTATTTTACTTTCCAATAAATCAATGTTGAGTTTACAATTCTTTTCTTTGGGTAAACGAAGTTTATTTCTAAGCTTATTGGTGAAGGCCCATCGCTCCTTATTAATGAACTTACCAGTGCTTAAAGTTGTAGTTTTTCCTTGCAGCTTAATTTT
>Ga0307966_1004064_pt1 | contig 10924 bp, 14 predicted proteins | sample OrgLakmetagen646_FD_203141 | JGI IMG/M metagenome (GOLD analysis project Ga0307966, IMG submission 203141) | Saline water microbial communities from Organic Lake, Antarctica - #646 | ecosystem: Environmental > Aquatic > Non-marine Saline and Alkaline > Saline | place: Antarctica: Organic Lake... | reverse complement strand
CCTGCCAATCTGCTCCTTTTTCAAATAGGCATCCATCTGCATACTCATCAAGACCAGAAACTCAAGTGTTGCAGAGTTATGGGGCAACAACTGAGATACGGACGCCCATACACACGTGACCTACCAGGCACCCATAACTGGCTTGCACAGTTTCACATTGCTTCCATTTCTTCAGATTACCACTGACTATCTCATGCTGGCACAATCCTGTAAGTTTGGGGTAATTTGCTGCTTCGTTGGCTTCACTCAACCCGCGGCCTGCACCCGAGCGCGTGTGCCTCTGACTTTTGAACATGTCCACAGACCCCCCCCCCTTAATCCAATTTGCTCGAAAAGGGTGCCAATCGACTGGGCTTGAGCTGAGGATTCCGCTGATATATTTAATGTTCCGTAGGAGTGGCCCAGTAAAATTTTGGAGGGGTGGCAAGGAGGGGTCCAAAAAGCTCAGACCCCCCAAGCCCCCCCCCCTCCGATTGGACCCATACATATATCAATCGACAGCTCTCGAGGAGAGAATTCCGAATATCTGATTCTTAATCGATTTGACACGTGCCATTTACAAGTTATGCTTACTGGCGCCTCCTGCCTTGTGTTTAATTTTTATGAGACTTGAGATTTCAGGTCCTTGTTCGTGTGTGCGGCTGTTTGCCCCAACCCTTTGCCTCCTTCGTCTGGCCATTCAGGCTACTGCGCCTTTATTTTGCATTTGCCTCTGTTATATCATTCTAATTCGTCCGCTAGGCCACCCAGCCGCTCGATGCGCTCTTTCCGCACCCACGCTTCTTTTTGGACATTTGCATTCTGTTTGGCAAAACTGCACTCTTAACGCGCTCTTCTAGCTATTGTGCTCAGTGCAAAAGCACCTGCTGCACACCCAGGTTGATCCTTCAGCGCCAGCATAAGCCTATGTATGTTGTGTTTGCGTGGACACAGGAGCTTGCTCGTGCATGCACACACACACACACACACACACACTGCACATACAAACAAAAACAACACGCAGGTAAACACAGGCGCTTGCACATACAAACAAAAACAACACGCAGGTAAACACAGGCACTTGCAAACAAACACGCTCTTACACACGCACATGCTTGCCAGTGCTTCCTTCTGGAACATCCTTGCCATTTGGGGCCATGGTCAGCAAAATGAAACGCAACCGAATGATGGAGGATATTATGGAGGTAAGAGGCATATTATGGATCTCCTCAGGTTTCCTCTTTCTCGCCTGCTCGTCAGATGCGCCTGTACATTTCATGTACGCACACGAGCGTGCCGTACATGTCTTTTAAGAGTTGTTTCAAATTTCCGCATGGTATTACAAAAAGCACAGGGAGGTCAGACTGTTTTGAATCAAAATTTTTAATGTCGATTACAGCATAAGAGGGCAAGGACGCAGGTTGTTGCAATTAATCAGCTGTGTGTTTAAGAGTAGGCGCCCTCACAATACCTGCCGTGTCTCTTTTGCGTGCATTTCCTCTCAGGGGGGAGAGCGGCGACAGAAATGGGTAGCGTTGATGAACAATCAAGCTGCCTTGACACAAGAGCTCAACCTTTTCTCAGACATTGAGGCTTCACAGGTTGGCTCCTACTTGAATTTGTCAATGGCCGTCCGTGATGCGCACGTCTGATGGATGGTGATCAAGACCCTGGCTGTGATTAGTGTAGACACAGAGGATGCCTGCATTCTTCCATGCTCATTAACAATCCCAAATCAGAGTGGCTGCACACGAGCAAGCTCTTGTGTTCACGCAAACACACATTTGCACACACACACACACACACACACGCACACACATGCAGACACAGTCACATGCACATGCACAAGCACACACGTGCGCATGCACGTACATGGACACCCCTCAAACACACATAGACTCACAATAGCACCACTCCATCCTACCCCAGGATTTACAGCACAGCATGAACAGCACAGCAGATGACAAGGAGGAGCGCGCCTTGACAGCCCTCGCCAGAATGTGTGATCAGGAAGAGGCGGATGCTGCTGCGACATTGAAGACTGCCAGGCAACAACAACAGCAACGCTTGCTCTCTGCAGAGGTTCCGGCAGGGGACCATGACACTGTGCAGTATGACGTGCGTTTGTATGACGGGCATCGGTGTGTTTATTGTGGGGTTTCTTGGCTGATTGCTGCGTGTGTTGGTGTCTACGGTGCGTGGAGTGTGCAGCAGCAAGACGTGCGCCTGTGTGTGTGCTGTGCGTGGAGTGAACAACAAGTGGACAAGCTGTTTCTCTTGCCTTGGTAATGCTGTGCGTGAAGTGTGTCTCTGTGCGTGGAGTGTGCTGACATGTATGCGCCTGCCTTTGTGTTTTCCAGTTGCCTACGTGACTGTGCGTGGAGTGTGTGGCAGTACCTGTGTTTGCGTGTCCGCGTCTGCCAGCTATGCTGACACTGTGCGAGGAGTGTGTGGCAGTACCTGTGTTTGCATGTCCGCGTCTGCCAGCTATGCTGACACTATGCGTGGAGTGTGCAGTATGACATGCGTGCGCGTGTGTGTGCACCTGCGTGTCTGCTGCGTGAGGTGACACTACTGTGCATGGAGTGTGGGAAGTGGGAAGTCAGAGCGCGTCTGTGTCCTGTTTACATGCTTGTCATTGTGCGAGGAGTGTGCAGCAGGTTGTGCGCCCTGGAGTAGGATAAGCATAACAGCTGCTTTGTCACTGTGCAAGGAGTGGTCACTGTGCGTGGCGTGTTTGGAACGAAGTGCGCTTGTGTGTCCTCTGTGCGTGGAGTGTGCAGCAGTAGCTTTTGTCTGCGTGTTAGCGTGTGCCAGCTATACTGACACTGTCCGTGGAGCGTGTGCCAGCTATGCTGGCACTGTGCGTGGAGTGTGCCTGTGGTGTGACGTGAGCTCCTATGTATTATGGCCATTATGGCCCGCTGTGCGTGGAGTGTGTGTGGGGGGCTCTGATATATTTAAATTATATTATATTGAATGACACACTGTGCGTGGAGTGTGCTGCATTTGTTTAAGGTACTGGATAGCAGCAAGAGATTGCTGCAACTCTCTCAGGACTGTAGAGAGAAGGGTGCAGGACTGCATGAGCTCATCGCTCGCTCACTCGCTCACTCGCTCACATTTGCACGCAAAGGAAGCAAAAGCTGCCGCACTGATCATCGAGGCTGCAGAGAGCAGGGTGCAATCAGCACACCAGGAGGCAATGGCCGCGCGAAAAGCAGCAAAGGATTGCCACTCACAGTCACTGTCATGGCCATCATCATTGCCACAGCCTCGGCCTCAGTCACAGCCAGCAGATGAGGTGGGTTAGAATTAGGCAAGCAAACACTTAGTGAGCTCCGTGCGTCCCTGAAGCAATAAATAAATGCAGCAGCAGCAGCAGCAGCAGCAGTAGCAGCAGCAGTCAGAGGCAGTAGCTTGGCGCTGACGCTTTCTGTATGGTGCCCAAAGGAAAAGGATATGGAGATCAGGAGGGGGGCGGGACGGGCCTGAAACCTGCCTCCGGTCAGCGTTTTTAGTGGTCTGCTAATATTAAGGGCATACTTAAAGCATTTGGCAGCTATGTTGACAGAGTGTCCAAGAAGTCGAGTTGGCCCTCTGAGAATGAAGGCCCAGATCCCTAAGAGGCATCAGGGTTTGAATTGTGTAATGCCAGGCATGCTGTCATGTCCATGAATTGTGTAATGCACATTCCAGGCATGCTGTCATGTCCAATGTGTGGGTGTGCACTTTTGCAGTAAAGCCCAGCTCTGCTCCTGCTGTAATATGCATTTGTTGTTATTGGGTTTTTGCTTCAAGTGTTGAGATGAATCAGTGCTGTATTAGTATAAGTAAGCCTTTCTCTGTCTCTTCCATTCTCTCTCTCTCTCTCTGCCTCTCTCTCTCTCTCTCTCTCTCTCTCTGCCTCTCTCTCTCTCTCTCTCTGCCTCTTCACACATATATACACTCGCACACAAACACGCACATACACACACTTGTGTACACACACAATTAGACACTCAAGATGCAAATACAATTTCAAGCCAAGCACGTCAGTGCACAGCTCAAGCAATGCGCGACAAGCTTCTTTTCTGCAAAAGAGCAGTGAAACAAGTTCATGTTTGCACCAAACGCACAACAAGCAGTATGCAAGAGCACAAGATCACCAGAGCAAGCAATCACACCGCTGTAATGATTGGCTGTAGAGTGCTTTGCACTCCCCTCTGTGCTAACAAGTGGTGCAGTAAACAAGGGTGCAGTAATCACAGGCGTGTGCTGTGCTACGATTGACGTGTGAACGTGTTGTGCACCCTCCCTCATCCTTTACACAAGGTGACCACCAGCTCCGACGTCGCTACGCTGATTTGACGCTGTGCCTTCAATCACTTAAGGTTTGTGTCGTTGTGTTTCAGCCATGCTCCCTGTTTGTTCCATGCAGATGGAAGCACGAGCTGTGGTACTACCGCACAGGGTGCGGAGCCTAGAGGGAGGGTTGGAAGGGGTTGGCCTGTCAGGGGGTGCAGCTTCTGAAGCTATAGTAGTAAGGGAGATGATGAACGCTTCAAGTAAGTGAAAGGGCCTGGTATTTGCAGAGCAGGCTGCAACGAGTGCGACTTGTCTTCCCTCATTTTTGCATGCAGGCCGCAATTGCTTCTCTGGCAGAGGTGGTACATGTTGTTTCCAACCAGTTCTTAAAATCCCCCATTCGAAATGTACCGAGTTGAATGTTTGAGGGTAGCTCATGTGGATGCGTTTTCTAGGAGCTCTCACGTGATGTGTTGCAAAGAGCGAGCAAAGTACTCTGCAGCAGTGTACAGGTGAAATCCAGCTTACTTTGCCTTGCTGCTGCGTAACCCAAAAGCAGGAGAGCATTATGGCGCCGCACCACCAGTCTCATAATTCAGGGTGTGCAGTCTATGTCTGCGTGTGTGTCTAATGTGTGCGCTTTTGAATGCACCCAAACTTGTTTAGGGTAGTAGTGCCGTTTGTTGTGTGCTGAGCAAAAGAACAGTGTGAGCCAGATGCTATCGACAACAATGTGCGACCCTTTGTGTGCGCCTTCCTGTCACCAAAGTCTGTCGACTGTCCCTTTCCCATGGTACTTGCTTGCCTGCACAAGCCGAAGTAGCAGGCCCTTTGAACAACATAAACGTGAACACACACCATCATTCATGAACATCCTCCCTCTCGTTGCTTTCTCGTGCGCACAGTTGGTGACAGCACCCACCCAGGTCCCCCCCTTTTAAGTTACCACAGCTCCTCTCAAGCACAGCAGTCTGTGGAACCTGATGCAGCAGTTCACGCGCAGCAGCAGCAGCAGGCAGCTTCAAGGCTAGAAGGCACTTGCGATGGTGGTGATATTGATGTGGCTCGTATTGCAAAAAGTGCAGCAGGCTTGGACTCAAGGGACCGGAAGCTGAGCATTGTTGTAGAGGGGAACAAGGAGGGCAAGGTGGGCAAATGCAACTGCCTAGCACACGTACCACACTGGACTTGCCTGTGGCATGTTGCACATACACAATTGCACACATGATTATGTGGAGCTCACACATGGGCTCTCACACGCTATTGGAATTGCTCACATACTCACTCATACATGCTTGTGTGCACACGCACACGCACATACACACACATTCACACACGTACGCACGTACACACATATGAATCCATTTATACCACGTGTGTAAAAGGGCACGTGCAAACTCACTCACGCACACAAGCACGCGCTCAAAGTTAAGATCATTTGCACTCTACCTGTAACACAGGCACTTGTACAAGTGACGCATGCACAGACAGAGTGACAGGCTCTGCGTAGGGCAAATGACCATGAATGCGTGCGTTCGCATGCATGCACACTTCATTGTGTGTATAGGCTCAAGTGCAGCATGCAATTGCATGCACACTTCCAGTGCATGAACATGTTGCCTGCACACACACACACACACAAACACACACATAATTAGGCATGCTGGCTCATGTAGAGCACGTAAATGCACGCACACGTTACCTGCATGGACAAGCTACTTACACACACACACACACACACACACACACACATAGGCACTTAATTGTTAATACAGGCTCACGTGTGGCACGCAAATGCATGCACAGGTTAGTGGCTCTTTGGACTGCAGGCCTATGGCAACAGAGACCCCCAGAGTGTCTCTTGCCAAGCATTCTAGCAAAGGGGAGTCAAAGGGGACCAGCCTTGATGTGTCAGGTGTGCTTTGGGCTGTGGATGGTGTGCCTTGATGTGTCAGGTGTGCTTTGGGCTGTGGATGGTGTGCCTTGATGTGTCAGGTGTGCTTTGGGATGTGGATGGTGCAACTGAACTTGTGAGGTAGATGTGGGTGCAAAACGAGTACGAAACAAGTCACGTACTGACGTCATGGGTGCAAACTTTACACACACATGCAAACACATGCGCACACGTGTTCTCTATCTTTCTCCCTCTCTCTCTATCTCTCTCTCGCGCGCGCGCGCACGCACTCTTGCATGCAAACTCATAGGTGCATATACACACACATTCCTACAGAGCGCAAGGAAGGTATGAACACAGCCAGCAGAGCTTTCTTGCAGGCCGGCTCAGACAGGACCAAACCCATCCCTTCCTCTAACCCCGCCGCCACCCCCCAACAGAACCAAGCACCACACCCACCTGCACTTAAACCACAGCCCCCAAAGGGTGGCCCTAGTGCTCCTGCGGGTGAGGCAGCCAAGAGAGGCGGGAGGTCATTGTCGCAAGGCCCGTTGCTGCAAGAAGGCATTGGTGCGCACGTGTGTGCTGACTTAACCGTGGTGCTGTTGTTCGGCAAGTGCAAACTGTACTTTTGTTCCTAATGTGGTAACTTGTCTCTGTAACAGCATAAGGGGGACGTGGTTTGTTGCAGACGGATTGCCTTTGCTGGAGGAACGCACACACACGTTGCAAGATCTGTTGCCGTGCAAATGCACACTGCAGCGTTATTAGTACTTAGTTGGGTACGTGCTGTAGCACACAAAATTCCATTTTGCTGCACTTCACTTATTGACGTTCTGTGACGCACAGGCACACACACACGCACACGCACACACACACACACACACACACACACACACGCACACACACACACGCACACGCGCACACACACACATACCCATGCATTTGCAGGAGCGGTCGGAGGCTTGGCAACTACACCCCACTTAGGCGGTCCTCCAACAGGTATGCCCTCCCCTATACCTCTGCTGATGTTATATTTCTGTAGCTCATGTTCTTTTTTTTATTGTCAGGGTTTTGAATTTGCCTAAATGCCGCCGCATTTTTTTGCCTAGCATGTAACAGATTTGTACCGTGCTAAATCGTTTGCACTCAAACACACATACGCACATTAACAGGTGTGTACCATAGCAAGTCCTTTGCACTCAAGCACATATACGCCCATTTATAGGTGTGGACCGTAGTAACTCCTCTGCACTCACACACACACACACACACACACACACATAGCAGAGGCACACCTCAGTATGTACGTCAAAATCATCACATTGTGTCCCACGTGACAATGTGCTCACTTTACAATGCCGCTTAACAACAGGAGCGGCCAAGCGTCCTCCTGCAGGGAGTCATAAGCCCCAAAGCCAGGCTAGTCCGAAGGTGTGATGTCCAAATTTCTGCTCCTTTATTGGTAAAAGGGGGTGAAGCGGCAGTCACAGCACAGGGTTAGGGGGGGCAGCACTTTCTCTTGATCAAGCTTATTTTCTGCTACAAACAGACATCATTTCTCACACACTGCACCAATCTGCACTATCTCATTCTAATCCATGATAATTCATAGTACATATTGCATTTCTGGTATGATCATGAGTTCACCGGGGAGCCCAAGAGCAACACTGTTATGCTATTGGTGCAATAAATTGTACAAAATCAAAGCAAGCCACCTGTTTTAATTTGACCAGGCTCTCCTTTGTACCGCAACTCTGGCAGCAAAAACTGGGCTGTGGCTTGCAGCAGGTGTGGGGTGACAGAAGTTTTTTCTTATTTCCCCCTGTGCCCCTTGTGTGGGTGCCCTCACTTCCAGGCTTTCCCAGTAACCCTACTTCAGACATGGCAGCACTATAATATAACATGTATTATGTTTGCGTCGTGAAGTAGAAGCCGATCACTGCAAATCGATGGATGCACCTTTTCCCTGCCGGTGTGGGTGCAAAATAGGCAGTGGGGCATACACAGCTTCCTGAACGCCAGATTTCCGGCAAAGCTCGATTGAGGTACAGATTTAAAACCAGATAACACCAAGCGTATAGGACTTGAGTTTCATTCATGTTTGGTGCGCGTCCCACCTGTTCCTGCTCCCGTTGCTCCTGCAGCTCCTACTTGTGGCCACCGTGGTTGCATTGCAGATCGAGAGTGAGGCTGTGCTACAAATGTTTCAGGTCATACTGCAATCCTAATTGTGGCCACCGTGGTTGCACTGCAGATCAAGAGGGAGGCTGCGCTACAAATGTTTCAGGTCACACTGCAATCCTAATTGTGGCCACCTTGGTTGCACTGCAGATCGAGAGGGAGGCTGCGCTACAAATGTTTCAGGTCACACTGCAATGTTCCTCCAGTGAATCCAACCAACGCTCCTGAAATTGTAAATAGCTCAATGGTACCATTCAAAAGGCGTTCTTGCTGTCAAGCATGCTTGATGTCACTGTCTAAGCATGAGTCGAAAGATTTGTGTTTGATTGGAGGGGCTGGGCACTGCATCATCAGCGGACAATACTAACATACATACAAAAATCATGTTGTTTCACACTGCAGAAGCTTCTTTTTCTAGGCACATGCACACCACCAGGCCCAGGTCGTGTGCAGTCGCACCCTGTGTGACCACCACACTGTGTGACGCACCCTGTGTGACGCACCCTGTGTGACCACCACACTGTGTGACCACCACACATTGGTCCCCACGGTTCCCTTCTGTCACCGGCCAACGTTTCGCCTGACAGGAAAACGCTTGAATTCTCACACCGCAGACTTGCCCAGGCCAAGACACCTCCTCCCGCCCTGCCCACTCCCTCCCACGCCTCTCTTTCTTGCTCCAAGCTAAGACTGCCCCTGACGCTCTGCCAAGCACCACAACTGTATCCCCTCCCCCTGTGCTCTCCCCCTTGGTAGGCAGTTCAGCCGTACATAGGGCCTCCTAACCAACCGCCCTGTGCCAATTGTGAGAGTACGGTTCACTGTTAGGGGAGCGTTTGGTGTTTGTGGGTTGCAGTAGGCAAAACTTCCTCCACGTGTTTTGTTTTACAAAGCACGCTTTGCCGAAGCTTCTTGGCCCTAATCTACCCGGACGACAACTGCTTTTCCGATGATGGCAAGGTTAGTTTATGTGAATATGTATTTTATGGGCTGCTTAGGTGTGTCAAGTGTGGTACCTGCCTTTTGTAGGCTCCATTGAGTGAGTGTTGGGAAGGAGTTTGGTGAGTGTGCGAGTGTGTGCCTGCTTTAAGCCTTAGTCAACTGTGCTCTTCCAGCCGACCCTTTTGAGAATTAAACGTGTTTGTCTGTCGCTGTTGGTTCAGGACACACCCCTTGTGGGCAAAATCCATAAGGCCATCAGACACTCAAGCTGGTGGGAATTAGGGGGACAGAACACCACTTTCTCAACAGGCACATGGCGCTGGTCAGTATATGTTCAAGGGTGGTAAGTTTGAAAGTGGGAAGAAGAGGGTGAGAGTGGAAAGAAAGGTAAGGGAGGAGCAAATTCAATATTACACCCACATGTTATCACAGAGGGTTATTATCAAAGCTTGATGCCTTGATGGTTTGCCTGTGCTTCAAAAGGGACACAACACATTGAGGCAAATCTGCCGTGTACTACTGCACGCATGTATTAATGGTTCAATGGGCTTTGTTTGCAGAGACAGTTTGCTGAGTATGTTCGTTTCTTGCATTTCTTTATCGTCATATACAGGTATTTCAGCTTCACTTGTCTTTCCATTCCTTATCCTATAAGGGACATATTCCAATATTTGAAGGGGACAATGGTATACTCACAAATCCCCACTTTGTGGGACCTCTTTGAGTTACTTATGGCTGAATAAGGGACCCTTTGAATCACAGAAGAAGAAGAATTTGGACAAGCTTGCTGTTCTGCTTGTTCTGGGGCCAATGCTGAACTGTTTGGCTGAATCAAGCTTTGATGAAGCAACTTGGTGTACAGATCCTCAGTGAAACCTTGTGGGTCAATTTCCTATGTCATGCCCATTTGGTGGCGACGAATCATGTGACAAGCAGGTTATTTTGCCTTGTCTTGTTTAATAAGCTGGAGGAGTCGGTTTATAATTAGGTATGTGCTGGGGTTTGTGCTTTGTTGTGACATTGCTCTGATCTGATATTTATTTGTGAATTTAATGTGAGACCCTCATCACTTATGGTGGTAAATTAGCAGCTAATTTCCGCGGCCTTGTGTGCACAAACACTTTGAATGAGAGTCATGTTGGTAATGTTGACACTAATCGCAACCGCAAAGTCCTCCACACCCTCCTACTACTAGGAGCAACGGGCATCATTTACATGAGCCATACAACTAAGTCACTGCATAGCCGCAACCCTGATACACACCTGAGCAATACTCCTGGTGGTGTGCAGGCCCCTGCCTCACCTGATCCCCATTAAAGAGCCTTCCAGTGTGACTGATCCCCATTAAAAAGCCTTCCTCTTCTTCTTCTCCAGATGGGCTGTTGTGTGGCTCTGCGTCCATTGGGTGATGCAGGACACGAAAAATAATACGCGGCCAGGCAGTGGAACTCATTCCCCAAATTGATTAAGGGAAAGGAAGCCACCATGGTATCAAGTACCGGAAAACTCCAGCAGACAAAAAAGGCCCAGTCGGAGAGGTCCAACAATGGTTACAATGGTTACAATGGGGGGTGACCTTCAGCCAGGTAGTTTGGCTGATCGGCTGCTGACTGGTCTCGGCCAGCCACAAATAAATCC
>Ga0307966_1004063_pt1 | contig 10924 bp, 10 predicted proteins | sample OrgLakmetagen646_FD_203141 | JGI IMG/M metagenome (GOLD analysis project Ga0307966, IMG submission 203141) | Saline water microbial communities from Organic Lake, Antarctica - #646 | ecosystem: Environmental > Aquatic > Non-marine Saline and Alkaline > Saline | place: Antarctica: Organic Lake... | reverse complement strand
TGGCAGCACCTGCACCCATGCAGCGAGCGGGATGTCATGGCTGTTTGCATGCTTGTGCGTGTGCTTGTGCGTGTGTGTGTATGTGTGTGTTTGTGTGTGTGTGTGTGTGTGTGTGTGTGTGTATGTGTGCGTGCGTGCATGTGCGTGAGTGTGTGTGTGCGTTAGTGTGTGTGTATGTGCGTGCGTGCGTGCGTGCGTGTTCGTGAGTGTGTGTGTGTGTGTGTATGTGTGTGTGTGTGTGTGTGTGTGCGTGTGTGTGTGTGTGTGTGTGTGTGAGTGTGTATGTATGTGTGTATGTGTGTGTGTGCGTGAGTGTGTATGTATGTATGTGTGTGTGTGCGTGAGTGTGTGTGTGTGCGTGCACATGTGCGTGCGTGCAAGCATGCATGCGTGGGTGCGCCCCTGCGGAACGTCACAGAGTCAATGATGGGGCAATGCATGCATGAATGCTTTTATCTTTTATCTTTTTACCTTGCATGATGGTTTCGTCTAGATGGACGCTCCTCAGAGGGCTGGGGACAGGCGAGATTGTAATTAAAATTCTTTTACATTTGTTTAAAGGTAGTTGGGAAATTGATGTATAAAAAGCTCCGTTCGTCCTCACACATTAACAATTGGTCCGTTGACGGTCTTCTAAGCCAGCCCTCGCTCGACCCCCTGTCTCGGCTGGTCCGGTGTGCACCAACCCCCCCAGGGACCCGGTTCAAAACCCCTTCCACGGACCGGTTGCGCACCGTGAGACCTAACTGGGAAATGTCCGCGGGAAGGGGATGCGTGAACATCGTGCCACGGACATGCTCGTACATTTCCATGACGCCTGCCACTGTTTTTTAATCTGACAAGTAAGGATTAAACCCTAATCCTCATCCTAAACCCTAGTCCAAGGGTGTGAAAAGCAAGGCAAAAACAAAGTTAGTCAAAAACAACAGCCCAAGTTAGTCAAAAACAGTTAAGGAGCGTTAATGGTGGCACATGCTGCACACGCGCGAGCGGGGTCATGATTCTCATAGTTAAGAAACTTGCTTCCAAGCTTCATCCAGTGTTCATTCTGTCAAACTTGTCCATAAAGACGTAAAAGTTGTACGGTACAACACTATTATCAACTCTTACCAAGAGCCGGTTTCATCCGGTCAATGCCTGCATCCCTCCTATCCCAAGTGATATTTTCTTTTCCTTTGGTGGAGAAGTTGTATGGTAACCGGCATCAAATAGCAAGGATGGTACCCGGCACCATCAAATAGCAAGAATTATTGCTGGTGTCTGTGCAGTACAGATCTCAAATAACACAGGCATCGTGGCAGGATCAGAGAGGGTAGATGGACTGCTATGCTTTAGAATAGGGTACTACAGTGAATTTAAGTAGGGGGATACTTAAGGGAAGTGCTTAAGTAGGGGTACTTAGCCTCCCCCCCTGCTTGAGTACCCTATTCCAAACGCAAATTCTAGTAGGGTACTTAAGTAGGTTTGAGGGATACTTAAGTGCCCCCTGACCCCTGACTGTGGGATGTTGTGTCTCTTTCTTTGCAGAGCATGCTAGTACTAAATTTCATTGGCAGACTCTAGTATCACACAAGAAGCACTCAACATGCTACTACTTCCAGCACTGAAACTTGTGCAGCTTTCTTAAAGGATTGCATGCATGTATATATTGCTGGACCTGATAGGACGTGCACACTTTTATTGGCCTCACTATCAGTTTCAGACAATCAGAACATGCAAGACTGGATTGCGCCTTAAGTATCGACCTGTCTGATCTACATGATATATATCGCTATATGTGTGAAATTGACAATGCATCCATCATCAGAATGACACAATCAGTCTGTTTCCGCCTTGTAGGAATAACGGAAACGAACATACGAAAATATTTTGCACGTCGCAATTGATGTATCCATACAGAAGGGCTGCGGAGCCCTCGTTATGGATACATAATCTTATTCGGACGAACCGAAAGGCTGCCAAAAGTAGTAGCTTGGTATGCTCTATCCCTGCTTCTTCAAGGTGAATAGGTGGTGCGAGGGAGCAGGCACGTATTGCTGTGCAAATTAACTCAATAGTCATTATTATTAGACTATATTACCATACAAGTTATTGTAGGCTCCTGGCCACGCAAAATCCAGATGTTGGCCTCCACGTTCACGAGCAGATGCAGTGTAGGACGTGCTTCTAGCAGCACTCCCCTCAATTCTTTTCCACTATCGGGCACGCAACATCAATTGCAAATGCGGACGAGAAGGAGCCACGGCTCGTCCCCATCGCAGCAGCAGCAGCAGCAAATATGCCGGGCCGAAATCAGTCCACAGACAGGGGAGACAGAGAACAAGGGCAACGCGGTTGAAAAGGCGCCCAGCAACAACTCAGAGTCAGCAGCTGTGCGTCCTTCTTGGCAGGCCTTTTACACAACCGTGTCTCTCGTCCTAGCAGATTCTAGGCACTCACCATCCCTATCCAACACTCATGTTTCACACAGGAGGAATACAAGTCAAGGAAAGACGCAAACACCATAGGGGTGCGTGCATGTGCATGCTGCATGCATCCGTTCGTTCCACGTGCATGCTTTAGTGCAATATGTTCTTGTGCAATGCGCATGACGCACAGTTGCATCCGCAAACATGCATGTATGCACACACACAAGCACACACATACTTACACAAGCACACACACACACACACACACACACACACACATACACACACACACACGCACGTACACGCACAAACACACACACAAACACTCACACTTACACACTCAATCACGTGCACTCTCACACACGCACACGCACGCACACATAATAGTATGCGTGCATACATACACATACATACGTATGCACACATACACACCCACACCCACACACACACACACACACACACACACACACACACACACACACACACGCACAAAAAAATCCACACGCGTCTTTAAATGAAAACAGGAGCTCAAGCGGCAGCAATTACCGGTCCAGGCACAGACGAACATTTTGCAGGTAAAAGCCACTCACTGGTTCTTGTGCAGGTCCTTTAGCCTGACAATTCCTTTCACCATTTTGTTGTTCCTCCTGACAAGTAAACTAAAATGGGGTTGTGCACCTTCCTGTTCATCAGTCCATTCTGCCAGAGCAGAAAGCCCAGGGGAAATAAGCAATACATTCCACACCTATTGCAGTGGCAGGGGTGTTTGTGCTTTTCCTAACCTACCAAACCCAAGGAAACATTGCCTCATTTGCACCAGCCAGCAGCCATCTCTCAGTGGCAATGTCCTAAGCTCGTTGCGCGCTTTGTTTAGCGTGAGCACATGCAAGAGCGTGACCTTCGCAGCAGAAATAAGTCACATTGCATACTTCTCTGAAGCTCAATTTGTTATATTTGGTATTAGCTCGTAGCTGTTCATACACACGAAATTGCTAAATCTACTCTGCATAGCGATCATAGAGATATCAATAATTCTTCGAAACAGAGTTGATACAATTTGTGTTGGCAGCTAGTAAAAGCTGGGTCACATACCGCCTTTGAAATATAAAGAAGCACATCTTAGCAGGTTTTTAGCGTCTGACACGAGATGCACGTTATAACCCATCATCCATATTCAAGTTAGTAAGAAATTAAGCTTCCAATTACTGTTGCTGTTACCAGCTTCCCTGCCAAAGCAACCTGCTGCCAGCCCCGGTCCAAAGAGTCATCGAGATACCATGATTGCCATTTCACCCATCTTGCGCACTACACACAACAGGACTGACCAGCAGCGCGCATGTGTTCTTTTTTGCAGCATATGTTGTTTTGTAGCATGTGACTGTAATGATTGACTAAACAGCCTTTTTCCGGAGAGTGGTTTGGCGCTGTTTTCACCTCCACACCCTAAATATCCGCACCACACCTGTTCTTCACGCCTAAGCATCAGCGGATTCACATAGACCGTCTACACATGGGATTTCGTGTGTGTTTTGTGTGTAGGGCGCGCTGGAAGAGGCGCAACTCATTACCTGGCCGACAATAAAAAAGGTACCGTACCGTACTTATATCACCGGGCTACGCGAACTTTTTTGACCCCCTCGCGGTGTGTCGGGAGCAATTTAAATACTAAGTTACAAGGGCCTCGCAAAGCTCGCATTACAATTAATTAATTAATTTTTAAGCATGAACAGGGACTGGCCAGGTAAGCCTCCCAAGGCCCCCAAGGTGGACAAACAGCTTGGGAGGCTGGCCCTCAATGGGTAGGAAGGACCAAGTGGAAGGGCACCTTCATTCCCTTCACATGTGCACGCACGCACACGTACCCGCATGCACACATATACACACACCCCTACGTGCATGCACACACGTACGCGCATGCACACATGTACGCACGCACACACACAAGTACACAACCCACGCACACACGTACGTACGCAACCGTATACACACGCACGCACGTACACAACGCATGCACACACATTTACACACACATACACACAAGTATGGGACATGTATACATATGTATATACACACACTTACGTATACACGTATGCGCACATACACACACGCACACACATACGCACGCAAACACAAGTACGCAATGCATGAACGCATGTATGTTCACAACCGTACACACACACACGCACGTGCACAACGCACGCTCACACGTACGTGCACGCACACACACACACACACACACACACACACACACACACACACACACACACACATACGCACACAAACACGCACGTACGCGCACGCTCGCACACATGCGCACGCACGCATACGTGCGCGTACACGTGCGTGCATATGCATGTAGGTGCAGCTCATAGGGCCAGAAGGCCCTCGCATAGGCTCGCATTGTGTTTACTAATTGTGTGTTGCCCCCCTCGCATTGCTCGCATTGGGGCTTATTGAAATCAATGTCGATTGTTCTGCTGCGAGAGGGGCAGGTTAATAATGACAGCCTTGATTTTGATTAAGTATTTCTGCTATCACTTATAAAAGATTTGTCAGTGGTTACAGTACGCTTAGTTTTTTGAGGAAAGACAAGATTGTTCTGTATCAGGCAAATGTTTGCTCCTTTGGCTGTGATTGCCACCATCACTGTTGGCGAACAGTCCCTGTTACGTGTGTGTGTGTGTGTGTGCGTGCGTGCGTGCGTGCGTGCGTGCGTGCGTGCGTGCGTGTGTGCGTGCGTGCGTGTGTGTGTGTGTGCGTGCGTGCGTGCGTGCGTGCGAATTTGCCAGTGAAAAAAATGTAATATATTCAGCAGATTTGCCACGCAAGCCTAAACTCTTAATAAAGCAGCCCCCCTCTCACTTGCACGCCAAAGTATAATTTCTAATGAATGCTGTCTTCCGTTGCAGGCCTTCTCAGACACCATCCTTGTCCTAGCCATTGTCACTGCTACCGGCGGTCTCCTCTTTGGGGTAAATGTACTTCTTGCTGAGGGCTCCCAATGGTGGTACCATCGATGATGTGGACATCAGTGTCGAATTTTATTAGCTTTGTGCAAGTGCTCAAACGAATTCTTTTAGTACTTAATAATTGGATACGCTACCTTTGAAGACTGAAATTGTTGCTATTAGCACTAGGTGCCTGGACTTAATTATGTCAATGGTTACAATAGTTACAATGGGGGGTGATTTCAGCCAGGTTGTTTGGCTGATCGGCTGCTGACTGGTCTCGGCCAGCCACAAATAAATCCATAAGCTCAGAAAGAAAAAGAAAAAGTCTATTGTTCTGCTGAGAAAGGAAATCATGAACAAGTTGGTTGTTGACCTGTTGCAGCATAAAGGGTTGGACTGCTGAAAAGTCCTCAATAAAAGGTGTAAACAGAAAGGAAAAATGTTTCCTCAGCTCACAAACTCGATGGTCTTGGCAAAACAAAAGAGCATGCACCTCGTTCTGAACATGTTCATCTTCTTCACCAGGACATTTGTCACATACGCAAGAACCATCTTCAAGCCACGCTGCTGCCTCAATTGTCAAAGTATGCGCATGCAAGCGGAATCTACTTATATTGTGCATAACATGTTTGGACAGATCAAGATGGAGATACCGTGGTACATTAGTCGGCATACGCTCATTTTTAGAAAAAGGGATGGCAAACCAAGAATGATAAGTGGCCAGTTTGTTGTTGTGCGTGTTGGGGTCCACCAACTCAGCGTCTCTCCAAACACCTCTCATCCTATGCTTCAAATCTGCAGTAAACTCTTGCATGGTAATAGCACGCCCAGTTTGAACAGATCGTACATACCTATGACTCATACCCGCGCCGTCCTTGAAAAGCACTCAGCAATTGAGCAGTCCAGCAGGCACTTGAATGAGGCTATAAACTGAGATCAGGCTGGACCACCCTCCGTAAAGTTACACTATTGATATTAAGCATACTATTGAAAAGCTTCACAGCTGACCGAAACCAGTAGAATTGTAACGGTTCATGTTCACATTCTCGGAGTACAGCCCAATTAGTGGTAGACTGCTTTACACCTAACGTGCCCTTAAGAAAATGCAAATGAAGCATAGACAGCGGGCTAGAGAACTCCCTGCCTGCCTGCAAGAAACCAGTCCCCCATACTTGACTACCATACATGCCAGCAGGAATGACATACGTCTTAGCGAGCCACAAAGAAGTGTGTGGCCTGTCTGCCAAAGCGTGTTATTCACGCACAAATCTAAGTATCCTATAAGCAGAGGCAAGAAAAGGACAGGCCGTGTTCAGCAGACTTAGCCATGTTCAAGGTCCTGAAGAAAACCATGCTCATCGTATTGACAGGCTACAAAAGCCTCCAAAATATTTACTTCTGGCAAATACAATTGGTAGCGACACAGCAACACTACAGCAGTCTATTCATGCTGTATTGGTGGCACTTGCCACCGATCATTGCACCTTGTGTGTTAAGGAATGGCTTGCTGTAAGTAGTACCGGCCTTGCCCCAGCTAGAAGGATGGCATGGAAGGGTGTTGCGGAGTCCTATCCCAAAGAAGCTCAATTAAAAAGTTTGAGCTTATCGTCAGACAAAACAGGAATCAGTTGAAGTGCGGCTGAAGCGGTTGAATTGTGTTTTTGTGTACAGGAATTTGCAGTTGATTTCATATAACGGCTTATCGGACAGGAGAAGTGTCTGCTCGACACATGATTTTGATTTAGGTGAATATCACATAATTACAATGTTCTCATAATTGCAACAGAGTTCAAAAAGGTCGCAATGTGCTTACAGGCTATCAGCCCCGGACTTAGGGCCAAATATCCAGGAACGGCAAGGATGAAGTAAACAAAGATACCAAAACAACACTTCAATACAAGCATGGTTAACAATAAATAGGAAAAGTATGAATCCAGCCAAGCAAAGGGTAGCAAGCGACCCCCAAAATGTACGAAAAGTGTAGATAGGCCGCAAAGAATGTACAACAAATACAAGAGATCGACCTTTCAAGCAGTATCTAGATCCACGCCTGTCCCTGAATACCTACTTACCTACGGATATATGATATATGAATATTCACAATCGATCACCAGATATACCCAAGCCTGAAGTATGTACACCGAGAGCGCTTTATGTGCACTGATGTGCACATTGTCGTAATAAGTCTTGACCTCTACCTAAAGCTCATGTGTGGCCCGAAATTGGTTGGGAGGGCCCTGTTCTCGGTGGCTGCTTGATGCCTGCAGAAAACGAATGACGTGAACTCAGGGTTTCAGAGGTGGAACGTGTGTTTTAGAAGGCAAATAATCAAGTGCGTCACCAAAAACTGTTGTAAACAGGTAAAATGCATTGCTAATATATAAGCCATGTACTCATTGTGTCAGAGAGCTTATCTCTAGCAAGAGTTCATGACAATGTAAAAAGTTTGTCATTGCATGAATAAATCTTCCTATCACAAGGGCCAATGCTTCTCAATACATCCAGACAAGCTTCTACCCTGAATTATAGCATCTGCAAGAAATGCCTGCCGCCTTATTACAGCGACTTTTACACGCCCACCCCTCCCTGCATACCACTCAGACCTCTACCCATTTAATTACGACGCTCCTCCCAGCCAATAAGAACAAATCACACGCACTCACTTGAGCTGGACCTCCACGTTCCAAAACTGCAGCAGCAGGTTGCAGTACTGCGTCTGCAGGGCATCAAAGTCAGCAGCAGCCTCATGGCTCATAGAAGCCATGTCCACTAGGCCGTCAGTGCTACCGTGTGCGCTACCAATGCCAAGGGTGGAAAGCTGTCCACTCGTACCCCTGTGCATGTGAGTGTGAATGTGTGTGTGATTGTGTGTGTATGTGTGCGTGTGCACAAGTGTGTGTGTGTGTGTGTGTGTGACAAGTCTTAAATTACAAAAATAACAAAGACGTGCATACCAGCAAAGATGAGCGTCCTGCATTAAATTGGATACACATCGAGCTGGCTGTCAAGTATCTCTGCTTAAAAACAATCAAGCACGCACGTAAAAATCTGAACATGCAACCAATTACATCTCCGAAGTATCTCTGCCTGAAGCCAATCAAGTTTGCACTTAAAAATCTTACCATGCAACCAAGTACATCTCTCTCCAATACATAACAAATAACGTGTACGTGGAAGATCCACATGCGAGCACACGTCTTTGCACGAATGTTACACGAAAATGTATACAGACACACACCTTGGCATTACAGGTGCGCGAGCACGGACACTGTTGCCCCTTGAAGTGGGTTGATCGGTCCCGTCGAAGCTCAGTCGCCTGGAGCGTGTACTCAGGAGCTGACGCTGCAATGTACGTCCTCCTCCTACGCCACGGTCTCCACTACCGTGCGGGTGTGGCAACTCGTCTGTGGTAGAGTGTGTGCATGTGTGAGCATGTGTGAGCATGTGTGGGTGCAAGCATGTACTATTGTGTGGGTGTGGCAGCTTGTCTGTGGTAGAGTTTGTGCATTGGCAAGCATGTGTGTGCATTTTTGAGTGCAAGCATCTACTTCTGTGCGAGCGTGGCAGCTTGTCTGTAGTAAAGTGTGTGCAGCCAAGCATGCGTGTGCATGTGTGAGCGTAAGCATGAAACCCAGTCTGTGCATATCTTGCAAACCAGGCTCAGAGCAACAATGAAACCATACACCTGACCCCAAGTTTGAATAGAGGAAATAATACCTGTGGTCTTATGCGTGCGGGCAGCAGCAGCAGGCTTAGCAGGGGTCCGGCGAATGACCTGCCACTGTCGCTGCACCACATCCTGGAGGAGGAAGTATGTGCATGCATTTCATTTGTTTGTTTATATTTGTTTTTTTGTGTGTGCTTGTCTGTATGTGTGCGTGCGTGCATGTGCGTGCACAAACGAGTTTCAGCATAAGAGTGTGTGCACATAACAGTGTGTGCACAAAATAGGGTGTGCACATAACAGCGTGTGCGCACGCATGTATATGCACTATTTGATTCCTGTGACTGCCAAAGGCACGGCCACATCGAACAAGGTTGTAGGCAACATACACCAACACTTGCAATCTCGCTGTTTGACCAAGAGCAGCGCTGATGCACAGGTCTGGCCAGAGTTGCATGCGCACGCCGCACATTACCAGAACCCTAAAAGCTTTTTCTGCGATAACTACAAAATGTGCACTGGGCATACATGGTTCCAGCATTGCTAGAAAGGCAGGCGGTACCTTAATCTTGGCACTCAGATAGGATGCGTGCACCACCAGAGCAGCAGCATTGCTGGGAGGGGGGACGCTGGGTTCAGGGTCAGGTGCAAACACCGTTTCCTCCCCAACCTGTGTATGCGTGTGCGTGCGTATGTGTGTGTGTGTGTTCGTGTGCAGGTGTATGTGCGAGATTCAGCATGCATGTGTAAGATTGCGTGTGCATACTTGTGTGTATATGCTTGTGCGTGTGAGCAAGCTTGTGCGTGTGATGCTGTTGAAGTGTATGAGCGTATGAGCGTGTGTATGCGCTTGTGCGTGCGGTGCTGAATAGAAAAGGCATACACTTCAAAGGCACATCACCATTGTCAAGCGCATCATGCATGTCGCTATGAAGTTTGCAACATAGCGGTGCCTAGGCTGAAACATTTTCATACTCCAGCTTAACGGGCACCTTGCTCTATCTATGAGCTCTCTATGACCACACCCACACCCTCACCCCCATCCACACCCCCATCCCTTTTCACACCCCCATACATCCCCACACCTACACACCTTGCTGCTGGCCAGGATGTCTCTCAGCTCCTGTATCAGGTGCCCAGAATCCCCGGTAGGGTCTCCACCAGCTTGGCTGCTGGACAGCTTGGAAAGGAGCTCCGAGTTCAGGGCTCTCATGGCAGCCAGGTTTGCTGAGTAACGAGCGAGAAGTGTGTGTGTGTGTATTGAGTGTGTGTGTATGTGTGTGTGTGCATGCACATGCATGTGTGTATGGGGCTGATGATGAACACGCATGGGCACTGTCTTCAGAGGTATGAAGACAACTAGTGTTTGCATCACAAACAGCACAGCTCAACACAGTGGGTAAAGCTGTTCCTGGCCAGAAAGGGCAACCTGTCCTGCTCACACATAAAGCTTGACACACATGCACACAAGAGCAGCAGCAGCAGCAGCGACAGCGTAAGTATAAGCACAAGCATATGGGTCCCAGAGAGCAGACTCCTTGCAGAGTCCTTTGTGGCTACTTTCTTCTCGGACAAATCCAGTCCTGTACTCGAATCGCCTGGGAGCCGCATGTGAGCTTTGCAACTTTGTACACAAAAACGCACAGTCCTGAACACGTTACGTGCAAGCGCAGCCCTCACCCGTAAGCTGCCCGATCTGCGTCTGTGACTCCTCGCTCCCCACTTTTTTGTCGGCCACGCGGTCAATGAAGCTCGCAATCTGCTCACGCTGGTTCCTGATGGCTGACGACAGCCTGGACAGGGACCAGGCACGTGTGCTTGTGTGTGCTTGTGTGTGTGTGTGTGCATGTTAATGTGGGTGGGCGTGTTTGTGCGTGTGTGTGTGTGTGTGTGTGGGGGGG
>Ga0307966_1004060_pt1 | contig 10925 bp, 6 predicted proteins | sample OrgLakmetagen646_FD_203141 | JGI IMG/M metagenome (GOLD analysis project Ga0307966, IMG submission 203141) | Saline water microbial communities from Organic Lake, Antarctica - #646 | ecosystem: Environmental > Aquatic > Non-marine Saline and Alkaline > Saline | place: Antarctica: Organic Lake... | reverse complement strand
GAGCGGCTGAGCAACATGCGTAATCAGGAAGGTTTTTATGACAATTAGATAACAACCATGTCTGCGCTGTGGACCTTAACGCCCAGGTTTTCTGCACTCACTAGTGAACGGCGGCTCTGGGCCGGGCATGTCGGGAACTGTGGCCATGACGTGCGACTTTGCAAATTCCGCTCCCTGCGCACTGCCGCCGCTCGGGTCAGCCCATGCTGCAGGTGCAGCGAACGACCGCAAGGTCCGCACTGCCGACCTTCATCCTCCGAAAATGCTGCGCCATGGACGAATGACCGGTCTGGTGGAGCTGCGACGCGGCATCGGCGTGGTGAGTGGAAGGCAGCTCTGGGCTAGTCGCGTCGCGATGGGCGACCACGGTTCGAAACTTTGCACCGGCAGGTCCCTGCGTTTCACCGCCGCTCAAGCCTGCTGTGCAACCGGGCCGCGACGAATGGATGTTTGGCTTGACGCGATCACTCCAACGGGCTGCACTGAACCAGACCGTGTAAGGACCGCGCCATGCAGACCCTCTTCAGACCCCTCTTCCGATACTCTCGAAGGCCGGTGTTTGCCCCCCGCACGATAAGTCCAGCCGCCACATCCGTGACAGCGCTGATCGGCACCGCGCCGCGCAGCAATGCGCCCGCGCGGCCGACACTCATCCGCAGCATGTCGGAGTTCGACCAAAGCTTCGGTGATCCCGCTGCCCCCGTCACGCATCTCGCCCTCGCCGTGTGGGGGTTCCTGGACAATGGTGGGCAAGAGGCCATCATCGTGAACCGCGACGCAGAGGCCGGCCCGATCACCGCCGAGGATCTCGCGCCGCTCGCCTCGTTTCCGCAGATCGCGCTGGTGGCCGCGCCGGGCATCACCGACGCAGCCAGCCACGACGCGCTGATCACCCATTGCGAAGCCAGTGGCGATCGCTTCGCGGTGCTCGACATGCCGCAGACCGTGCCCAACATCGCGGCCTTGACCACAGCAGCGCCGGACGGCAACCGCCCGCGACAAAGCGATGGCGGGTTTGCCGCCGTCTACGCTCCCTGGATCGAGCTTCCCGCGCGGCCGGGCACCGGTGTGCCGGTGCCTTGTCCGCCCTCGGGTCATATCTGCGGGATCTACGCGCGCATCGATGCGACGCACGGCGTGCACAAGGCCCCGGCGAACACCCCGATCTACGGCAGCCTCCGCCCGACCCGAAGCTTCACGCGGGACGAAATGGCGCAACTCACCGCTGCGCATGTCAATCCGCTACGGGTGCTGCCGCACGGCTTCAGGGTCTGGGGCGCGCGAACACTTGCCGGATCGGCGGGCGAGTATCGCTACATGACGGTGCGTCGCATCGCCCTGATGCTGCGACAGTCGATCCGCGACGGGACGGACTGGGCCTCGGCTGAGCCCAACGGCCCCGCCTTGTGGGACGCACTTGAGCAATCGGTCGAGGCCTTCTTGGTCGATCAATGGCGACGCGGGGTTTTCTATGGCAGCACGCCGCGCGAGGCGTTCTTCGTGCGTTGCGATGCGTCGAAGACGTCGCAGGCGGACATAGATGCGCAACGCGCGCACGTGCTGGTTGGCTTCGCGCCGCTCAAGCCGTCCGAACTCGTGCTTCTTCAAATAGAAGTGACCACCGCTTGATCGTTATGTGGCCTTTTCACATTTCGGCAAAGCCGACAGGCGACGCGATATTCTTGTGTGGTCAGTTCCAGAGTGCCGTCGAAGCTACTCGCATCGAGATATTCATTGCTCGCATTCAGCCCATTTTCACCGTTTGCTTCGACAGGCCTTGGTCGGTAGTGATGAGCATAGAGCGCGGGGGCTCGCTTCTTGCTATTGACGTTTGCGACCGAACATCGTTGAGGCGATCATGGACGGGGAGTAGGGGCCGGAGGTGACGCTGGCGCAGGTGCTGGCGCCGTTTCCGTTAAAGTAGCAAGAACAGAGTTTCAATGAAAAAACGGTGTCACGCAATAGGCCTCGAACCAAAGCGACAAAGATCGTAAAATTGCACTCACGCAATCAAGCCAAAATAAGATGATGTCATTGCATTACTGCGCAGTGCTTAGTTGAATATGGGATTAAGTGATTAAAAGCTTGATTGTCGACCAAGCTCACTTCAGCGTGGGCTGGAAGAGGATTCGTTTGAATTGTTGATTCATATCAAGTTTGGTTGAGTGAGGTCATGGACGCGTGGGGAAAGGCAGATCGGGAAGCCCAAACGCGCCACCACCTTGCGCACCACAGCGCGGATGTGGCTGCTGTCCTGATCTCGCTTCTGGAAATCCCTGTGTTTCGGAACAGGACCAATGCGGCGTTGGGCCGACCTGTTTCGTGTGGAGAAATTACATGCTTGGGCGCGCTCGCTTTCCTTCATGACATCGGCAAACTGGCTACCGGCTTTCAGGTCAAGGCATGGGATCGCAACCCGGGCATAACACCGCGTGGGCATGTACAATGCGGTTGGCTTTGGCTCAGGCAGGGTGAGGCACCGGAGGCCTTGGGCGGACATGCCGCGCTCTTGGCGCATTGGCCTGATATCATGCTCTGGTTCCGCCTGCTATTCGCGCATCACGGCCGCCCCGTTGCAGATCCGGGCGAAAGCTGGGGCCGCGATGCGTTCGACCGGACACCGGGCTATGACTGGAAAGCCGAGGAGCGCGTGATGGGCGAGGCTCTCATCACTTGGTTTCCCGAAATCCGCGATCACACGCCACCGCCTCTGACACATGAATTCGCGCATTTTTTCGCAGGGATTCTGGCGCTTGCGGACTGGGTCGGATCGGATCGCGAGGCGTTCGATTTCGTTGAAGAGTTCGACCCAAACTACTGGACCGCAGCCCTTGGAAAGGCACGGCGGCGTTTGCGAAGCATAGGCCTTGATCCAACAAGCGCGCAATTGGCTGGCGCAGCGGCGTGGACGCTTTTGTCGGATCATCCCGCACCGCGCCCGGCGCAGCAAACAGTTGCAGATGTAGCAGCGTCCGAGCGTTTAGTCATCCTTGAGGCCGAGACCGGCTCGGGCAAGACTGAGGCGGCGCTGTGGCGGTTCGCACAGCTTTTCGAGGCGGGCGAGGTCGAGGCACTCTATTTCGCCGTGCCGACACGTGCCGCCGCGCGCCAGTTGCAGACGCGGGTCAATGCCGCCTTGAAGCGGATGTTCGTGGACCCCGCACCCGAGGCCGTCCTTGCCATTCCCGGGCAAGCCCTGGCGGGCGAGGCACGCGGAATCCGGTTGCCGGAATTTCGCACGCGCTGGGACGATACCGATGTGGCGCGCCCGTCGCGCTGGGCCGCCGAACATGCCACACGGTTTCTGGCCGCGCAAATCGCCGTCGGAACGGTTGACCAATTCATGATGGCTGGCCTGAGGGTGAAACATGCGCATCTTCGCGGCGCCGCCATTTCGCGCGCCTTGGTGGTCATCGACGAAGTGCACGCCTCCGATGCTTGGATGACCGAGATCCAGCGATCGCTTGTCGACTCCCACCTTGCGCTAGGCGGACATACGATGCTGATGTCGGCGACGCTCGGCGCGGTGGCGCGGGCGGAGTGGCGCGGCGAGGCGTTACCGTCGCTTGCGGTCGCGCAGGCTGCACCTTACCCGGCGGTCTGGACGAAATCCAATTGTTCGCCGGTGCCGGGCGCGAAAGCCGATCAGAAAACCGTTTCGGTTCATGCGCATTCCGGCTGGACAAGCGCGGACGCTGCCAGCGCCGCGGTCGAGGCCGCGCGCGCCGGCGCGCGCGTATTAGTAATCCGCAACACGGTCGACTGGGCGCGCGACACCTGGCGTGCCTGCGTCGAGGCGGCGCCGGACCTGGTGTTTTCGCTCGAAGGGGTCCAGACGCTGCATCACAGTCGGTTTGCCGCCGAGGATCGCGCGCGCCTCGATGCTCGGGTCGAGGCGGTTCTGGGTGCCAGGCGCGGCACCGGTGGCATGATCCTTGTGGGAACGCAGACGCTGGAACAATCGCTGGACATAGACGCGGATTTCCTGGTCACCGACCTGTGCCCCATGGACGTCCTGCTGCAACGCATCGGGCGGCTGCACCGGCACGCGCGCGACCGTCCGGCGGGCTTCGAAATCGCGGCGGCGGTGATCCTGCGCCCTGAAAGCGGTCTCGACCCGCTAACCCGTGAACCCGAGAACGGCCTTGGTGCTTTCGGCAGGAACGCGTCTCTTTCGGGCGTCTATCTCGACGTGCCCGGGCTGGCCGCGACGCTAGCCGAGATCGACAGCACCCCGCTTTGGCGTATCCCCGATATGAACCGCGTGCTCGTCGAACGGTCCACGCATCCCGAGAGGCTGGACGCGGTCGCGCAAGAGAATGGCTGGCAGGATTATCGCCGCCGCGTCACCGGCAAGGCCATTGCCGAGACGCAAGGGGCGCGCTTGGTGGTGCTCGACAGGACGGCGGAATTTCCCTGCGAATTCCCCGATGACGAGGTGATCCGCACGCGCCTTGGTGAACTGGGCGTGATGCTGACCCTGCCCGAGAGCACGATCGGCCCTTTCGGACACCCGGTCGGCACGCTGGCCCTGCCGCTTCACTGGTCGCGCGGCCTGAGCGGCGACGAAGAGATCATCGTCGAGTGCGACGCGCCGCTGCGGCTGAGGGTCGGGGAAAAGCAATTTCAATACAGGGCAGACGGCCTGACACGTGTGGAGGAATGACACGGTGAAAACGAACCTTCTGACCGAACTGCTGATCCAGACGGACCGAGGGATGTTGAGCCTTCCAGGCCTTCTGGCAGCGATGGCACGCGGCGAGGTGGCCGCCTTTCCCGCCTTGCGCCCGCATCAACGGCCCGCATGGCATATGTTCCTTGTGCAACTGGCCGTGCTCGCCCTGTCGGATGCCGGCGCGACCGAGCTGCCCGAAGACGAGGAAAGTTGGCGTGCGGCGCTGCGGGGCCTGACTGCCGACTTTCCCGATGACGCGCCATGGCGTCTGATGGTCGAGGATCGCGGCAAGCCCGCTTTCCTACAACCGCCCGACCCCGGTGGCCTCAAGTGGCATGAGGTGGTCACGCCCGATGCGCTCGATATGCTTATCACCTCGCGCAATCACGATCTCAAGCGCGAGATCGCTCATGATGCTTCACCGCAAGACTGGATCTTTGCACTGGTCAGCTTGCAAACGATGGAAGGTTTCGGCGGTGCGGGAAATTACGGCGTCGCGCGGATGAACGGCGGCTCGTCGTCGCGGGTCATGATCGCATTGGCCCCCGCCGTTCACGGTGGCCGTGTCATCGACCCGTCGATCTGGTGGCGGCGCGACCTGCAACACCTGCTGTCGCAGCGCGACGGTGTTACTGGAAAGGCGCTGCTGTGGTGTTTGCCCTGGTCCGAGGGGCAGCAGCTTGATCTTGCCGAGCTGGACCCGCTGTTCATCGAGGTTTGCCGCCGCGTGCGCCTGACAGAGGGCAACGGGGGACTGCGCGCGTTTCGCACCACCTCAAAAGCGGCGCGCATCGCGGCGAAAGAGGCTAAGGGCATGACGAAAGACCCTTGGGCCCCCGTTCACCTTGCTGAGGCGAAAACTCTGACCCTGGGCGAACGCGACTGGACCTACGGTCTGCTGACCGATCTATTCTACAGCGGCAACTGGAAGATCCCGGAATTGGCACAGGAAACACCCCATGAAAGGGCAAACGCCATGGTGCTGATCGCCGAAGCCTTCGCGCGGGGCAACTCCAAGACCGACGGCTTCAAGTCCCGCGTAATCCCGGTGCCCAAGACGGTGTGCAAGGTGATGTTCGGCATCGAGGCGGTAGACCTGTCGAAAGGGCAGATCGAGGCGATTGAAAAGGTTGACAAGGCGTTGCGCGACGGGCTGGCGCTGATTGCGGCGGAAGGCAACCGCGACAAGCGGGGCAAGGCGGAATACTCACGGACCCAACCCGCCCGAGCGGCGCTGCACCGGGTGGCCGATGCGCTGTTCTTTCCGACGCTGTGGGACAAGCTCTCGGCGGACTCCGAGGATGACCGACACGCGGTGCACATGCGCTTTGTCCGCCAATTGGCACAGGCTGCGCGGGACGAATTCACGCGCGCCGCGCCGGGCATTACCTGCGCGCGGATCATGCGCCCACGGGCCGAGGTGCGCGGACGCGACGCGCTGAATGCCGGTCTGGGACGGATATTCAGGGAAATCGGCGTGAAGGAGTTCGAGAATGTCTGACGCCAACGACACCGTAGCGCAGCGCGCGCTTGCCATTGCCGGCGCGCTTGCACACGCAGATCCTGGGGAACGCGCCGCCGCTCGCCAGATGGGGTCCGAGGGCGCTGCAGTCTTCTGGCGCCTCGTGGCCCGGCACGGGATCGCGCCGCATGAGGAGGAAAAATGGCGCCGCATCACTAAGCTGCTGGCCCTGCTGACCCCGGCGAGCGCGACCGAGAGCGTGCACGAAGCCGGTCGCCAGTTCGGTGCAGTGCTCGCCGATGGCGGTGATGCGCGGACTCGGCTGGAAAAGCCTGCTCTGTCCGAACAACGCTTGGCACGACTGCTTGCCGCGCGGGGGCAAGCGCGGCTCGACGCGCTCGAACGTGCGGTGCGCGCGCTTGGCCGAATTGCGCCGCCGCGTGAATGCCACGGGCGATCCCAATGGCCGGATTCCGCAGCCGGCCTGGTTCGGGCGTTTGTGCAAGGATCTCGCCGGCACGCCCGAGCGCAACGAGGCCAATGTGATCATCGCGCTCACCTCCGATCCGGCCTTCGCCGGTGTGCTGGCCTTCGACGAATTCGCGCAGGAGATCGTCGTGCGCCGGCGCCTGCCATGGGACAGCACCGACGCTCCCCCGCCGCGACCCTGGGAGGACGCCGACGACATCCGCACAGCCGAATGGCTGCAGCTGCGCGGAATCAACGTGGCGCCGGTGGTGGTCGGGCGCGCCGTCGGCGCCGTTGCCCGCGAATTGCGCATCCATCCCGTGCGAGACTGGCTCGACACGCTCAAGTGGGATGGCACGCCGCGCATCGAGACCTGGACCAGCACATATCTGGGCGCGGAACCCACCGAGCTGCATCACACCATCGGTGCGCTCTGGCTGATCTCGGCTGTCGCACGCATCTACCGCCCCGGCGCGAAGGCCGACCACATGCTGATCCTCGAGGGGCCGCAGGGTGCACGCAAGTCGACCGCGCTCAAGGTGCTGGCCGGTGAGGCCTGGTTTACCGACGAGCTGCCGGAAGTGGGATCCAAGGACGCCGCGCTGCACATGCAGGGGATCTGGATCGTGGAAATCGCCGAGCTCGACGCCATCGGCCGCGCCGAGGTCTCGCGCATCAAGGCGTTCCTGACGCGCACCACGGACCGCTTCCGCCCGCCCTACGGCCGCTACACCGTCGAGGTCGCGCGCCAGTGCGTGTTCGCCGGCACCGTGAACCCCGACACCTATCTGCGCGACGAGACCGGCAATCGCCGCTTCTGGCCGCTGCGCTGCGGCACCATCGATATCGATGCCCTTGCCCGCGACCGCGACCAGCTCTGGGCCGAGGCCGTCCACCGTTTCCGCGAGGGCGCGATCTGGTGGATCGAGGATCCGGCATTGCTCGAGGACGCCCGCGAGGCGCAGGAACGTCGATACCAAGCGGACGCATGGGACGATCTGATCGAGCATTGGCTGGCGCACGAGATCCGCACCGTCGCCGACGGCTATTCGGATTACGGCAACACCCGGACCGAGAGCTTGCCTCGGCCCGAGCCGCTGACCGACGTGTCCGTGGGCGAAATACTCGAAGAGGCCATCGGGCTCGAGCCCGCGCGCTGGACCCGTGGCGACCAGATGCGTGTCTCGGCCTATCTCAAGGCGAACGGCTGGAAACGGTACCGCAAGCGCGACGAGGGCAAACGCGAGGTGACCCGGGAATGGCGGTATGAGAAGGAGCGGGAGTAGTCTTTCGAGACGAATGACGGCAAGCTCGGCTCAACCCGTTGTGGACCGGAACCGCGCCATTCGCGACGCGGTCGCTCCCGGCAGACGCTGCAAGAGACCGCAGCCAGTCCTTTCCAAACGGTCGCGTCGTTGGCATAGTTGGGCGACGCATCGGCCACGAACGCCGGTGAGCAGGCGTTCACAGCGAGCGTGGAACAATTCAGTCATCGAGTCCGTATTCAAGGTCCGTGACATTGCCCGATAGCGCTGACGCGGCATCACAACATGGCGACTTCGAGCCAAAAAGTAGGCGGGAGATGCAAAATTACTCGGAGCAGGGCCTCAGCCGCACTACGATAAACCGGCGATCGCAGCACAGCGTGGCGATAATTGTATGGCGGCTGAATGTGGGTTGGGCGCCGAGTAGTCGGGCAAACAGCTTTCGGATAGAGCGCGCTGAGCGCTATAGAGCATCTTGAGGTAGGTCCGACCAATCTGTATGCATAACGAGACATGGCAAACAATTTGACTGCCGAAAAAGCTCTGATCTTCAGAATCACGCACATCAACAATGTGCAGTGGATCCTTAGGAATGGGCTTCGCTGCAAGAATTCCGACGTTCAGGATCCCAATTTCGTCCGAATTGGGAACCTAGAATTGATACAGCGCCGGACAGCGCGGAATGTCCCCGTACCGCCGGGCGGGACGCTATCGGACTATATCCCGTTCTATTTCACGCCTTTTTCAATGATGATGTATAACATCAAGACTGGCTTCGGGGAGATACGTCAGTTCCCGAACGCGGAGATCGTGATCATGGTGTCATCACTTCGGGGGCTTGCAGACCGCGGCGTGGCAACCGTGTTTTCGGATCGTCACGCGTATCTCCAGACTGCACAGTTCTTCACCTCGCTCGACGACCTCGACAAGGTCGATTGGGGTATCCTGCAGCGCAGAGACTTCAAGCGGGACGTTGACGACCCCGAGAAGACAGACCGCTACCAAGCTGAAGCCCTTGTACACAGGCACTTGCCAGTTGAGCACCTTACAGGCATAGTGTGCTTGGGTGAGAACGAAAAAGGAACACTCGAACAGCAACGGGAGGAGGTTGGGCTCGAACTCAAGATCGTGGCGCGACCGGGCTGGTATTTCTGATGATAACGTACACGAAAGGCAATCTGCTGGACGCCGACGTTGAAGCGGTGGTGAACACTGTGAACGAGGTCGGAATAATGGGCAAAGGGATTGCCCTGATGTTCAAGGAGCACTTCCCACGCAATTTCGAAGCATATGCGCGAGCTTGCGATGCCGGTGACGTTCGTATTGGCAAGATGTTCGTCACGGAAAACAAGGAACTCTTCGGGCCCCGGTGGATCATCAACTTCCCGACGAAGACCCATTGGCGAGTGAAGACTAAAATTGAATGGGTCGAGGAAGGATTAATGGATCTAGTCCGAGTAATTTGCGAGAAGGATATTCATTCGATTGCGATCCCCCCGCTTGGCTGTGGGAATGGGGGCCTCGAATGGCACGATGTGCGTCCGCTCATTGAGTCCACACTGGGGGAACTCGAAGGCGTCAATGCTATCGTCTTCGAACCGACTTCGAAGTATCAGAACGTCGCGAAGCGCACAGGTGTTGAGAAACTGACCCCGGCACGCGCACTTGTGACTGAGATGGTGCGCCGTTATTGCCTACTTGGGATCGACTGCTCAATTCTTGAAGTTCAGAAGCTTGGGTGGTTCATTGAACGTGGTGTCAGGCATTTCAGGGTTGCGGACCCACTCAAGTTCAAGTTCGAAGCGAACAGGTACGGACCCTACTCGCACAATCTTACGAAGCTTCTCGATAGCCTCGATGGTAGCTATCTGCGGTGCGATAAGCGTCTTGCGGATGCTGATCCTCTCGATCTAATCTGGTTCAATGAGGCAAAGTATGACCGAGTGCAGGCATACTTGAATTCTGGCGAAGGCAAGGAATTCTCGAGTGTCTTGGAGTGGGCCGCGACCACCATCGATGGCTTTGAGTCGCCTCTCGGCATGGAACTTCTGGCTACCGTAGACTGGATGATTCAACACGACGACATCGAACCAACAGTCGAAGGCGTGATGGAAGGCCTGAACGGATGGACTGGTGGCGAAACAGCCGGTCAGCGCAAGCTGAAGATTTTCGACCGGCGTCTGGTTGCCATCGCCTTGAATAAATTAGACGCGTCGAACCGGCTTCTCACATAGATAATTCTACAATCACCTTGGAAACCGCAATTTTAGATCGTCCGAACCGTTCCTGTGCATAGCGTGCGAAATTTTCGAGTCTGCCAAGGGCCTTGCGACTTCAGTGAACATTAACCTCGAAGGGCCGCACCGCAGTATCTCGATATCTGCGTGACTGGGAGCTTAGGGCCTATTCTTACGAAAAACACACCTCCTCGCTCGAACAGCTCGGATGATCAGAATATCATCCCGTGACGTCCCCTTTTTTCAAAAAGCGCTTGCCAATCGGCACAAGGCGAGAACGGCGTTCCAAGTTTGCGATGCGATTTTCGGGTGGTGGAGTTTTTCGACAGAACAGGCTGGTCGTGCCCTTGCATCCTACTCGGAACCCGAGACTTCGCGAATACCAGTTACTGGGCGTCCTCGCCGTTCATCCTGTACATAGCGAACGGCTACTGTCACGGTGCCTTGTGATCGCAATCGATCGTTATCATCACGCCACAATCCTCGCACGATGATGGTTCTCCGTTCACAAATCCTTCCACGTAGACCCGCTTAGCCAGTCTGGGCGCGACCTCAGCCATTGGCCCGGGCACACCGGGTGGTCCCAACCTCCCCTGTGGTCCCAACCTTGTCCCAACCTCTCAAGGGGGTTGGGACAGGAAAAACGGTTTAGAAACAACGTCGTCCCAACCTCACCCTGTGGTCCCAACCTTTTTCTAAACATTTATGTGGGAAAAAGAAAGTAAGGCTACGGCGGGAGCCGTCTGACTTCGTCTACGATCCGATGATAAGTCCGACCTTATGTCAGATTTCATTCACCGCCCTCAAATCGAAGTTCT
>Ga0307966_1004056_pt1 | contig 10931 bp, 13 predicted proteins | sample OrgLakmetagen646_FD_203141 | JGI IMG/M metagenome (GOLD analysis project Ga0307966, IMG submission 203141) | Saline water microbial communities from Organic Lake, Antarctica - #646 | ecosystem: Environmental > Aquatic > Non-marine Saline and Alkaline > Saline | place: Antarctica: Organic Lake... | reverse complement strand
CTTCCGGTGCCCCCACCCAGACAAAAAGGGTACCAATCTGCTCCCTTTTTAAATAGGCATCCATTTGCATACTCATCAAGACCTGAAACTGAAGTGTTGCAGAGATATGGGGCAAAAACTGAGAAACGGACGCCCAGGCACACGTGACCTACCAGGCACCCACAACTGGCTTGCACAGTCCCACATTGCTTCCATTTCTTCAAAATTCCACTGACTATCTCATGCTGGCACAATTCTGTAAGTTTGAGGTGAATTGCTGCTCCATTGGCTTGACTCACCCCGCGGCCTGCACCTGAGCGCGTGTGCCTCTGACTTTTAAACGTGTCCACAGACCCCCCTTAACCCAATTTCCCCAAAAAGGGTGCCAGCCGACTTGGCTTGAGCAGAGGATTCCGACAATATATTCGAAAATTTGTAGGAGTGGCCCGGAAGATTTTTGGAGGGGGGGTCCAAAAAGCTTGACCTCCCCCCCAGACCCCCCCCCTTTCTAATTGGACTCATACATTAATTAATCGAAAGCTCTTGACAAGAGGATTCCAAATATATAATTTTTAATCAATTTGACACGTGCCGTCCAAAAGTTATGCTTACTGGAGCCTCCTGGGCCAGATTGTAATTATATTTGTGCTCTATGAATTGCTTGTCACTAGAACACCACTCAGGAAAAGCCCCAATGTACTCCGAAAGCAATCCCAACTCCCTATTAATTTACGACGACAAGCCAGAAGCTGAAAATTTTGTGCCTATTTCTGGAGCCTTTAGAACTAATTTCATCGTGCTCAGTTCGTGAAGGCCTGACTCCAAAACAGTAGCACTTGGTGAACAAAGTTCCTAAGATCAAGGTTAATGAAGGGCTTCTTCTTGAAGCAATAGGCTCTCAATTCATACAGATTTACACAGGACTGAACTTTTTGTATTAAAAGAGGTCCGATGGCACCATTGCCTGTTGGCATACGATGATCCAATGGCACAAGATAGCACCCGATGAAAAATGGCCCCTATTTCTTTTTAGGCGCAATCTTCAGAGGTCGACAACATCGAGATATTGAGATGAATTTAGCAGAGGGGGGACACTGAGGCCCAAAATGGGTATACTTTTTGCATGCTCCTAGGGCAGGTGGCCCTAACTTGCCCGTTGCAAGCTCAGCTCTGCTATATATTTCAATGCAGCTGAGCTTGAAACATGCCAGTTTGGGCCACCTGCCTCAGCAGCCGCGGCGTGAACCTTACTTTTTGAGCAATAATATGCTGTGTCTAACCAGCCAGTGCACCAAATCCGGTGTTTTGAAGTCCTTATAATAAATAAAGATCATTGCAAGAAAAATGGGGCAAAAAGACTAAGTGGTTGGCGAGATATGCAAATTATTGTGCCATTCCCCTTGAAAAGCACCCATCTAGGGTACAGGTGCACGACGTGTCCTTTAGTCCTGTCATTCTGTACGCAGGGCGACTTGTCTAAACCTGAGCACATGCTCGGGTAGCTTATAAAGTCAGCATCAGTTTGAAGCTAGGTCAGGTCCAATTTGATGAAAAGACGTGTGAGTAGTTGCACCTTTCATGCAAAAAGGAGCATGTTTTGGCTTTTGCCCAGTTTCTCCCTTCTGTGAATTTAGTAAAAAAACTTTTGAGCAAGTCTCAGCAACACTGCAAAGCATTTTTTTGGTCATTATTGATCAAATCCCTTCCTTGTAAACTGACTGTTACCTGCACAATTAGTCCTGAAGAAGACACGGCTGTGTAGTGGCTTGAGACCATAATCCCTAGCCCAACACCCATCGGAGTGGTAAGCGAATACATGATGGCCATCAATATCTCTGCAGCAGGATTGCAATTTAAACAGTGGCATCTTGAGCGCAAGCGCTTTTTAGTTGGGAACACACACCTAGTGACATCAAGACGAGCACCATACTTTCACTTTTGCTTGCACCAAGTGAAGTGAGTACATGCTGGATGAATGCAACATACTGCATGTGCGCAAAGGTGCTGCACTTTTTGTGCGCATCGCTTTTGAACTTTAAAATTTACTTTAGCTAAAAGAGTCAATATAAACCTTCGTACTTTATCAATGCTAAGACATTTTCACTGTGAAGATGGCGGTAATGAAGAGGACGTATACACACGAACAAGCACACGCACATTCATACACTAGCCTCCCCCCCCCTAACCCTCCCCAACCCACACTCTTGCCCGCACCCACCATTGTATCTACCAAAATCTGCTGCTGCAACTACGCTCCCCAGTGCTAGCCCCTCTAACAGCTGGTGCACAGCCAGGGCCACAATCAAGGCAAGAACCTGCAGAGAGAGCAAAATGATACGGCAATCAGCACAAAGAAAATGATGCATCAGCAGCAGGACGGTTTGATTCTGGTCCAGTTTGCAGTCGAGGTAGTCGGCACAAGACACAGGATTAGAGGGAACACAGGCACCTATAAACCACAGCGTTTGCAGACTGGATCCTCTGAGACCCTCAGGCTGGGACCTGCAAACCTCAGTACTAGGTACCAGGATAGCCTTCAGGCTCAAGACCTTCGGAATTCTCACCTGAGGCCTGCCTTCAATAGTCACTCCCAGCGACAGTCCGATGAACAGGCTGTGGAAAACGCAGCCGAGCTCCAGCATGTAGGCCATCACCTACGAGCACAGGCAGAGGCTGTTTGTACACCAAACGAATCAATCAACGAGTGTGATGCAAAAGGGTTTAAACCCTCATTTCCTAGTATGAAGTGGTGCAAGTTGGGAGGTCTTTACCGCAGCAAGCAGGGGACATAGTCTCCTTGAAAGGCTTGGCAGGGCTGCTTTGTGGTTTGACCTAAACACACAGATCAACCAGCAACACAAACGCATGCACTCACCTTTTTTTGTGTCGATTGGCTGGTGTGCTGGTGGCTTGAGTGGCTATGCTCTCCGTGAGGATGGACTAAGTGATGGTGACCTGTGAGCAAGGGAGGAAGGTGTTAAGGCTTCAGAGCGAGAGCGACGGAGGAAGCTGTTCAAGTTCTAGAGCGAGAGCGAAGGAGGAAATTGCTCAGGGCTAAGGGCGTGGACAAGGGAGAGAGTGAGAAATTGTACTGATAATCGTCAAGAGATTGTGTGGCTATTCATGTTACAGCGCTAAGAGATCGTATCAAAGGCCATACTTGCGAGCATCATAATTGATGGCACTCTTAACCCTGCCCTTGCTCTTCAAGTGCACGAGAAACACTGTCCCTTTTTAAAATTGAAAGCAAATTACAAAAAAAACAGGCGCTCATTTCTCTTTTCCGCAACTTCAGTCGAGGTTATTTGGCCGTGCTCAGCACGCCAGCATCTAATACCCAACTATGCAGGGTGTGACCAGGGTTGAAATAGATACAGGGTAGTCGGGGCATGTGCTTTGCTCGCTCAGCACATGCTGCACTTGCTAGGACTAACAAAGGCTCAGCGAGCAGCACGTAGTCTTCTTGTGCTTTTCTTGATGTTTGCCGTTGACCAATAACCTCAATCACGCACACATACACACACGCGCTCACGAACTAATACACGCACCAATAACACACACATACACACGAACGCGCGCACACACACAAACACGCACACAAACCATAACGACAAGGACAGCACGTGTCCCTTTAGTTCTGAATAGTTGTTCGTATTTCAATGCTTTGGCGCATCCGCACTCTCAGAATCCGCGCGACACGCTGCACACTCCCCCTGTCAGCTCTCGCGCGCTTGCACCTGCCACACCTGCCACACCTTGAATTAGGGACTGCCCCTGCCATAGCTCCGGCCCATCCACACCCTCTGCTCCGACTGCAATGTGGCCACACCCCTGCTGCTGGTCACGTAGGGTGTGGGGATGGACACCTGTGTGCTGCTGGAACTCAGGGGAGGGGTGGTGCTCATGTGGGTGGTTGTGCCCTTGCAGTTGGCTCTGAAGGGCCTGCAAATGGAAGGGTGTCTGGTTGTGCGGGTGCTGGTGCTTGTGGCTGGCATGATGGCTGCTGAGGTGGCTCTGCCAGTGCTTGCTGGGGTGGACAAGGCCAAAGGGGCCTGTGCTAGCGGGGTTGGGCGCATGAGCGTGCAACGGGGGCGTGATTAGAGGCATGGCCGCTGCAGCAGGCAGCACCAGCTGCTGATGAGGGCTGCCAGCCTTCCCCTCCACCCGCACAATGTGGTGGTGGTGGTGGTGGTGTGCAGGCTCGGCGTCTGCAGGGGTGCTGTTGCCCTCTATAGGGCCTGCAGGAACTGAATTCCCTGCAACTGCTGTTGCTGCTGCGGCGGCGGCTGCTACTCTTGCCCCCTCTCCAAGCCCCTGCCTTCGCTGCTGCTGCTGCTGCAGATCTGCATGCACGCCTACGCTGTGTTCCTCTTTGGGGCTGCCAGCCTCTGCAGTTCCAGGGCCAGCAATGTCGTCTCCGTCTTCTGCTGCAGACATTAAAAGAGGCTGGGCAGCGTCTCCCCCTGCAGCTTTGCGAGCCCTGTGCCCGGCATGACCACCGCCATTGCTGCCGCTCGCGTGGTATTGGTTGCAGCCGTGGATGTGTACTGAGGACTTGGAGTTGTGGGGGCACAGCATCTGGTTGGCCTGCAATGTGTGTGCATGTGTATGTGCGTGTGTGTGTGCGTGTTTGTGGTTGAATGAGCATGTACGTATACGTGCATGTATGTGTGTTTCGTGTGTTTGTGGGCGTGCAGGTGTTTGCGTTGCACATGTGTGTCAGCCTTGCTAGATGAACTAACTCTAGTCATGCTCAGCATGATGTCAGGCAAGCACACATGGCACAGCAAGCAGGCATCACAAACAGCAAGCTACGTAACTACATTTGAATATTATGTTATAATGTACCAGATGACCAGTACTTGATGCATCATGAACAGTTAGTTACATTTCAATTGAGCAGGACATGATTCCCATGCTCGCGTACGTAACACATAAAAAGTGGACAACCCTGCACAATCAAGAACGACACAACAGCGTTAGCAACCCCCTTCTGACGCAGACCATGCATGACAACGGCACCGCAAGAACGCAGATAACTTGTTCCCGTGCTACCCACCATCCCGCCTTTGTAAATTTATTTAGTAGACCTTAAACTGGCCTAACCTCTCACAGCAGCAGGCTTAACATGCATCGCCAGCTTTTGGTACTAAGCACTTCACAAAGAAGCAGTCTTGCAAACTGACTTCTTGGCAACTGCCACCTCCATTGCTCGTAAGGCACGCAACCCAGTGGGCAGGGATGCCACAAACACAAATTACAGAGCAAGTATGTAGGGTTGGCCAGAACCGTGTAAATGTACCGTACATGACCGTATATATGGTGATTTCCCTGCCAAAAATACCGTATATACACCGTATATAAATCACCCCATACACTCACCATGCTCTCAATGAGTACCATCACAAAGATGCCCAGCAGCAGGGTGCTGCCCCCCACCAGCTGGCCCCTTTCTTGCAAGCTCTTGTCCAAGGCCTCGTACGCATCAGGCATGACGTGGCTGCACACACAGACACACAGGTGAGCGTATGCATGCGTAAGGTAGGAATATGGCCCACAGGGCATCAAGCGCTGAGTGAAGGAGACGTGTGCGCGCATTTATACCGCACCACACTTATGGAATTATGCGGTTAAAGCAGGTTAAAGCTGGTTATAGTAGAAAAGAGCGACACAAGCAACACCCTCTACCCTGTTCTGGTTACTCCAGGTTGTATTGTCTTTTCTGGCAGATTTATAATCAGTGGAGGGGCCACTAGTTGTGCAAAGAGAATCAAGGTTTAAAAGCAGCGCCTTTCATCCTCGATTGTCTGGCACCTTTGCTGTATTTCAGTCTAGTGAGGACTGCACATCGTAATCCACTGAATTCAACACTCCCAAGGGCTACCATGTACAGGCTGGACACTGACTCCAATATAAAAGCATACATGCATTACACAAGCATAGAGATTTGTTTGTTGTGTAAAGCAAAAGCTAGAAAGAAGTGATTGCATTGGTTGACACGGTTCCGCCCTCTTTAACAGCGATGCAACGACCTGCAAGCTACAGCTCAACTCCTCACATAAAACCATTCCAGTGCTTGAATCTCATGACACGGGCAGCTGTCAAACTCACATGATGGCCAATGCCAGAATGGCGCCACCAGAGAACGAACGTGTCACCATCTGCAACAGGCTGTCGGGGTTGCGCCATGCCTGTGCACACAAATTCAAATTTGACACATGAGTAGCACGATGGTATGAGGATGTTACACTTTGAGAACCTTCTCTGGCCATATGTTGTTATCAGTGAGTTCATTTGTGCATGCAATTTTATCGCATTTGTTTTTACTTCAACATGCATGGATGACGTACACATGCATTTTGTGTGTATGATGTTGTCCCGGGTCGCATGTGTGTGTGTGTGCATGTGTGTGTGTGTGAGAGAGTAATTTTTGTGTTACATCATATAACTTATATGTGTCTGTCTGAGTGCGTGCACGCGTACATGCATGTGTGTGTATTTGTGTGCATGTGTGTATGTGCGTATTGATGTTTGTGTGTGTAAGGACATGCGTGTATGTGTATGTGCGTGCTAGTGTGTGTATATTTGTGTATGTGTGTGCATGAGGTGTGTACGTGTATGTGCAAGTTAGTGTGTGTGTGTGTGCGTGTGTGTGTGTGTGTGTGTGTGTGTGTGTGTGTGTGCAACGCGTGCTTTCATGTGCGTGCATGTGTGTCTGCCTAATTTGTGTGTTTGTGTATATGCATGTACGTGTGTGTGTGTGTGTGTGCGTATGCGTGTGTGTGTGTGTGTGAGTGTGTGTGTCTGTGTGTGTGTGTGATTGTGTGTGTGTGTGTGATTGTGTGTGTGTGTGTGTGTGTGTGTGTGTGTGTGTGTGTGTGTGTGTGTGTGTGTGTGTGTGTGTGTGTGTGCGCGCGCGTGTGTGTGTGTTTTTTGTATATTTGTGTGTGTGTGAATGCCACCTGTAGGAGCAAAGGTGTGAGAGCTCCGAGCAAACCAGCCGCCAAAATGATGAAAATGCTCGCCACCCGCAGATCCAGGGTAGTGGCAGGGTTGATGTCGTTGTCACTTTCATTCATGGTGAGTGTAATTAATTACCTATATAAATTTCAATTTGTTGACTGCGGTACACTTTCGTACGGTTGTATAAATTAGACCGTAGTGGAAATATGGCATCAAATCAATTCTCTGTCTTGCTAGTTACCTGATATAGCCTCCAAACTGTTTTCCGTCCCTCCACCCCTTTTCCTCTGCGTCGTTACGGTTATCTACTTAAAATTTTAGGAATTGGGGGGAAGCTGTATGCTGCTTGCATTGCACCTGAATAGCCTCGCTCATGGCATTATTGCTGTTTATCGGACGGGCTTGCTCAGAACACAATAAGGCATGCCGCTGTCACAATGGAATTAGCCGTTGCCTTATATATAGCATCAAATTGGCATGAATCGCTTTGAATAAAAACTGTCCTCGGTAGAATGACGGAGAGCAGCAGATCCCTTGGAATCCCTGGTCTTTTCTGACCTGTTGACTCTTATAACTTCAGATAAAGGTTGTGCATTGTAGCTTTCTATTTTGCTATGCCTGCAGGTCTAGTCGCTCTGTTTTCTGTCACTAAAAGTGTATATTGCGTTAGTTACAGTCACTCGCCGAGAGTCGTCAGATGTTGGATTGAGTTACTGGGCCGTTAAATTCCTCAAAAAACGACAAGACACCTGCATTTTAAAAAATCGCTGGGACTAGGGCAGTGGTACAATGGGAGCAGATACTGCTCATCTACTCTCAGGCATACCAGCCTTGCACCGCTATGACGTGCACCAGGAAGCAACCAAACTCCATCAAAGTATTCAGCAAGATCGCTCAGGTCATGCCTGTGCTCTTTTTTATAAGGATGCTGGCAGGTTGTGACCTGAGCTGATGATATGAAGGTCTTCAAAGGATGCACCACATCTAGCGCAACTTGATCCAGGTTCTTCTTTGGGATGATCAGGGCTGAGAAGGCATCCAGATGCGGTTAACAAAAAACCTGGAAGCTTGTGCAGCAGGCGATGCACCGCCCTCAGCTAAATTGGACATGGACTGGTTGATGAGCATATCTGCGCAGTGGGTCAGCAGGCGATAAATTGTCATCACATTCAAAATGCAATGACATGGTGCAAGGCCCTTGCTTGTACGGTTTTACTGTGTGTTGTAGTGTATCATCAAAAATCCAAGATGATCACCAGCATCCGTCAAAAGTGAAAGATTGCTAGCAAAGAAGCTTTATATACAAGTCGGTTCAAGGCATACAGCAGGCCGGGCATTGCCAGGTCCAAATAAGCTGGGAGCTGAGAGGATGGCACGCAAAGGTGCTCACGTACAATTTGCGTAAGTGCGTGCGCACACGCAGGGCACACACAGGCAAACGCCCATAGCACAAAGAAGTCCTTGGCTGCAGAAGGATGGGAATACTTTCAGAGGGGCTGAGGCTTAAGTTTGAAACTAACCAGTTATAGGGCCCATACCTGATCGGCCGCGGCGTGAACCCTACTTTTTGAGCAGTCATATGGTGTATCTGACCAGCCAGAGCATTGAATTGAGTGATTTTTGGTGTTTTGTAGTTCATAAAATAGATAGTTCATAGCAAAAACACTGAAGCAAACACCATGTGTTAACGAAATGTGCAGGTTATTGCCATTCCTCATGCAAAGCACCCAACTTGGGTACAGGTACACGACACACGACATGTGCATTTAGTCCTGTCATTTCTTACACATGGCGACTTAACTAAGTCTGAGCACATGCTCTAGTAGTAATTTGCTCTAGTAATATCAGCAACAGTGAAAACCCAATTTGGGTTCGATTTGGTGAATTGACGTGTAAGTAGTTGCCCCTTTAATGCAAAAAGGAGCATGTTTGGACATTCGCTCAGATAACCCCCTCTGAGATATTTTACAAATACGTTCAGCTGATCATTCACTTACTTTCCGGTGCTCCCAAATCCGCGAGATAAGTCAGTATAAGTACAAGTACTACTAATATTTGGTGATAGGAATATGGCCAAATTTTCCTGAAGCCCCGTAAACTGGTGATGCGCTTGGCAGTTGTGGATTAGCATCACCAACTCAATTAAATTGCTACGTTAACCGTTAACCGGGAACTGCAGAGTTCTCTGCTTGCAGAAAAACTCTAGTTCCTGCAGGCGGGAGACTTGTGTTACTTCGCACAAAAGTGCATGCTTCCCCTTATCCTGATAGTTTGAGGCAAGATTAGTTTTGCTTACCTGCGCAGTGCAGCTTCCTTGTCCCCTTGTCGTGCCAGTGCTTTCTTTCCGTTTTTGCGGGCAGGCATGGGTGCCAACGGCCCAGTTGTCCGCGTGGTTTTACCCTTCCTTGTTTTCTCAGTCTCCTTTTTGACTTTTCGGTGCTTTTTCTCAGTCTTCGTTTGTCCAGATGTAATTCCTCCACCTCCTGAACGAGCCATAAAAGAACTGCGTTTACAAACGTGGCTAACAAAGGTAAGCAAACGTCTATGCGTGTACTAAGAGCTCTATTCCAGCTCGTTCAGTAGGAAGGACAAACTATTATTGCAATTACAGAGTGTGAATGTTTGAACTTTGATCCTCTCTTCAGCTTGTGGAGTCCACACTTCCAAAGATTTGCAGGTCATGCAAAAGCTCATGATCTTGCAATACCAAAAGTGGGCATTTTGCCAGAGGGGGTTATCTGAGGCCCAAAATGGGTATACTTTTTGCATACTCCTAGGGCAGGTGGACCTGACTGGCAGGTTTCAAGCCCGGCTCTGATATGTAGATTCCAATGCAGCTGAGCTTGAAACCTGCCAGTCAGGTCCACCTGCCTCAGCAGCCACGGCGTGAACCTAACTTTTTGAGCAATAACATCCTGTATCTGACCAGCCAGTGCACCAAATCCTTACAACTTATAATAAATAAAGATCATTGCAAGAAGAATGGGGCAAAAAGACTAAGTGGTTGGCAAGATATGCAAATTAATGTGCCATTCCCCCTGGAAAGCACCCATCTAGGGTACAGGTGCACAACGTGTGCTTTTAGTCCTGTCATTCTGTACACAGGGCGACTTGTCTAAATCTGAGCGCATGCTCGGGTAGCTTTAAAATTCAGCATTAGCTTGAAGCTAGGTTGGTTCTAATTTGATGGAGTGACGTGTGAGAAGCTGCACCATTCATGCAAAAAGGAGCAAGTTTCGGCTTTTGCCAGATAACCCCCTCTGGCATTTTGCTTGCATCCACGTGTTTTTGCAAAAAACTGTCCATCATGGTACCCTGCAAGTCTGTGTACTCCTGCATGCAAAACACGTGTTTGCCTCTCCGTCAGATCCTTTATTCTATCAAAGGTCAAACATCTGTCTGCATGGAGTGGGTGACTCGGTCATCAGAGCTATATTTGGAGGTCACTAGCTCACAGTTTAGATTTAGGGAGAAGAGGTAGAGAGAAGAGGTCTGGATAGCGTGGTTGGAAGGCTGGGATCACATACATTGTACCACAATTAGCCTTGCATTTTAAACCTATGTATAGCAGCAGGACCAGTATTGCTAGCAAGTACGCTTTGCCAATTCGTTTTGCTCTTTTTTTGGTTTTATTTTCTGCTATTTAAACCAACAAAGTTTCTGGCCTTTACATATTTACTGCTAAGTAATTCAAAAAATTCTGCAGAAAACCAACAATGTTTGACACAAAGAGGTCCCTTTCTAGGGAATTGACCTTGCTCTTAGCATAACGTCTTAAAAATTAAGAGTTGACCTTGTAGAAAATCCGCCGCCATCTCACGATGCAAACGATATAAAACCAGCTTTCAAGTACGTTGTTGATTGTACCAGACATTGACTCCTTGAAGTTGTACTCCTTACACGACTTGGTGTAATGCTGCAAAGACACACAATTAATTTGTTAGAAGAGTAAATTTTTATACATGGGACGTACACTTTGTAGAACTCAA
>Ga0307966_1004054_pt1 | contig 10935 bp, 9 predicted proteins | sample OrgLakmetagen646_FD_203141 | JGI IMG/M metagenome (GOLD analysis project Ga0307966, IMG submission 203141) | Saline water microbial communities from Organic Lake, Antarctica - #646 | ecosystem: Environmental > Aquatic > Non-marine Saline and Alkaline > Saline | place: Antarctica: Organic Lake... | reverse complement strand
TTCTTCGCGCTGCAGATTTTCTTTGATCGCTGGGGCGCGTTCTTTGAGCTCTGGGAAGACCCCTGCCATTTGCTCAACAAGCGTGTCCACGAGTTCGGGCAAGAAAGTTTGCCCACTGGAGAACCCGAGGGTGCGACCGTAGCGCACGGCTCGGCGCAGGATGCGACGGAGCACGTAGTTGCGACCAGTGTTACCGAGCAAGATCCCGTCCGCGAGTGAAAAGGAGAGGGTGCGGATGTGGTCGGCGATCACGCGGAAGGCAATGGCTTCTTTCATCTCGACGGAGAGCTTGGATTTATCACTCTCGACGGACTCGGGATAGATATCCAGATAGGTCTTGCCGCTCAGTTTCTCCAGTGTGCGGAAGATCGGTTGGAAGACATCGGTCGCATAGTTAGTCGGCTTCTGCGAGAAGTCGGTGAAGCCCTTCGTGTTTTGGATGAGCGAGCAAGCACGCTCGAAGCCCATGCCGGTATCCACATGCTTGGCGGGAAGGTCGCGGAAGCTGCCGTCGGCTTCGGCGTTGTATTGGATGAAGACGAGATTCCATATCTCGATACAGAGGTCGGAGTCCATGTTGACGAGTTTGCCTTCGCTATCGCCTTTGGGTGTGAGATCGACGTGGAGCTCGGAGCAGGGGCCACAGGGGCCGGTCTCGCCCATCATCCAGAAGTTATCCTTCACGTTGCCGTTGATGATATGCTTCTTAGGATCGAGGCCTTTCTTTTCAAAGAGGGCTGCCCAAAAGTCGTAGGCTTCCAGGTCAAATTCGGAAGGGTCGCCTTCGGCGGGCGCATAGACGGTGGCGTAGAGACGCTCGGCGGGGACGCCCCAGACATCGACGATCAATTCCCAGCCCCATTCGATGGCTTCGTTTTTGAAGTAGTTGCCAAAGGACCAGTTGCCCAGCATCTCAAAGAAGGTGTGGTGGTAGGTGTCGTAGCCGACATCTTCGAGGTCGTTATGCTTACCTCCGGCACGAATGCACTTCTGGGTGTCCGCGGCGCGTGGGGGAGAGTAGGGTGCCTTCTCCGTGCCGAGGAAGTAGGGCACGAATTGATTCATCCCCGCATTGGTAAAGAGCAAGCCCGGCGACTGCGGCATAAGTGAAGCCGAAGGCACGATCGAGTGTTGCTTAGAAGCAAAGAAGTCGAGGAAGGATTGGCGAATTTCGGGTGAGGTCATGAGAAAGGATTATTAGTTTTTAGTTTGGTTTAACCACAGATGGACACAGATAAACACAGATTTTTAACGTGCGACACGCAACCATTCCAGCTTAGCGTGTTTAAAGTTTATAATCAGCCCAACCTTTAGATTTGTTATGCGCAAGTAATTGAGCATTTTACCTCTTTCGTGTTCGGTAATTTTTTCGATAGTCTTTGTGTCCACGACTATTTTGTCATAAACAATTAGATCTGGGATATACTTTCCTACCTCAACTGTCTTGTAGGTTACGTCAAACTCGGGTTGCTGTAAGTAAGGAATACCTCTGATTTCAAATTCTACAACGAGTGCGTTTTCATAAATCTTCTCATGTAATCCGTGACCGATGTCATTGATGACCTCAAACGCACAACCTATGATTTCGTGGGTCTCTGTGGCATAAAGAAATTTCCTCTCCTCATCTGTGTCCATCTGTGTTCATCTGTGGTTAAATTAAATCACCGTAGTTTCGGAGCGTCGGTTTAGAGGTTAGCTAGCACGGCTGCGCCCATGGCTTGGGTGCCGACGGGGTCGAGGCCGAAGGCGATGTCGCCGGTTCGGGTGCCGGAGGTGACGGCTTTCTCCACGGCGGCTTCGATTGCGGCGGCGGCTTCGAGCTGGCCGAAGCTGTAGCGCAGCATCATGGCGCCGGAAAGTATCTGTGCACAAGGGTTGGCGATGCCTTTGCCTGCGATATCAGGTGCGGTGCCGCCGGAGGGCTCGTAGAGACCGAAGGGGAAGCCGAGGCTATTCTTTTCAGCGCCGAGGCTGGCGGAGGCCAACATGCCGAGGGAGCCACAGATCACGCCCATTTCATCCGAGAGAATGTCGCCAAACATGTTTTCTGTAAACAAGACGTCGAACTGGTTGGGGTCGCGAGCGAGTTGCATGGCGGCGTTGTCGACATACATGTGGCTAAGCTCGATTTCAGGTGCGTTTTTAGCGAAATAAGCGGTTACCACTTTGCGCCAGAGAACTGAAGTTTCGAGCACGTTGGCCTTGTCGACGGAGCAAACGCGGTTGCCGCGCGCTTTGGCCGTGTCGATGGCGACCTGGGCGATGCGCTCGATCTCGCTTGTTTTGTAAACCATGGTATCAATGGCCTGCTCTTCGCCGTTTTCCAGTGTGGTGGTGGCTTTCGGCTGCCCGAAATAGATGCCGCCGGTGAGTTCGCGGATACAGACGATGTCGATGCCGTGGGGGATACGCTCTTTTTTCAGCGGGGACGCGTCGGTCAATTGTGGGTAGAGTAGGCCGGGGCGCACATTTGCGTAGAGGGAAAAAGCTTTGCGAATGGGGAGGAGGGCGGCGCGCTCGGGTTGTTCCTTTGGTGGAAGGGATTCCCATTTGGGGCCCCCGACCGAGCCAAAGAGTATGGCTTCCGACTTTTCGCAGACCGCTTTGGTGCTGTCAGGGAAGGCCACGCCATGGTTGTCGATGGCGATCCCGCCGATGTCGGCGCTTTCGTAATCGAGCTCAAAGCCGAACTTGCCGCCCGCGACTTTAAGTACGTCGAGAGCGACTTTCATGACTTCAGGACCGATGCCATCACCGGGGAGAACTGCGAATTTTAGAGTTTTCATATATAATTGAGGAAAAGCGGAGTAATCTGGCTCTGCCGGGAGGTGCTTCAAGACTTTTCCACAATTTCGACGAGATGGGCTGTTACCATCAATCCTTGTGTGCATCGTGTGAAATATATTATTTTTCCTCGTAGGTGACACCAATTGTGCTAGAATTCATTTCGAAATGAGGCGTGAGCGATATATACTGCGGCGCGAAAAGACGAACCCACTCAATTATCAAATCCAAATAGAGGTAATATTATGAAATTAATTAAAGCTATTGTTAAACCTTTTAAACTTGAAGAGGTCAAAGATGCCCTCGCCGCAGTCGGCGTGAACGGACTCACTGTAACGGAGGTCAAAGGCTTCGGTCGCCAAAAAGGTCATACTGAAATTTATCGTGGTAGTGAATACACTGTCGACTTCCTCCCGAAGACAACGGTGGAAACCGTAGTCGACGACGATGTAGTGGAACAAGCGGTCGCGGCCATCATCAAAGCAGCTAAGACAGGCAAGATCGGAGATGGTAAAGTATTCGTGATTCCGGTCGAAAGTGTCGTTCGTATTCGCACTGAAGAAACGGGTAGCGAAGCTCTGTAGGCGAGTTACGCATATGTTTTTCCTGCGGCCACCTTTCGGGGTGGCCGTTTTTTATGTGGCATTTCACGAGCACGCCACAAATTTTATCTGCAAATGACTTTGCTATTTAATCATGATGCGCAACAATCCATCAATGCCTAAAAAGAAAACTTCGAAAAAATCCGTTACTAAGAAAACCAAGGCCTACAAAGCTCCTGAGTTTTTGGTTGATCTCCTCAACGCCCGTTCGCCCACCGGCGCGGAGTACGAAGCCCAAGCTGTTGTCGATCACTATGTCGAAAAGCAGGTCGATACCTACCGCCGTGACACCATGGGTAACCGATTTGCGACGGTCAACCCGGACGGAGATCCCAAGCTTCTGTTCGCCGGGCACATCGACGAGCTTGGCCTGATCGTTACGTATATCAATGACCAAGGCTTCCTCTATTTTGACACACTGGGTGGTCACGATAAGAGCATGATTTCCGGACGTCGTGTCTCCATCCTCACTAAAAAGGGCGTGGTTAAAGGTGTCACCGGCAAGCGGGCCATTCATTTAATGAGCGCGGAAGACCGTAAGAAAGTGCCCGAGACGCACGAGATTTGGATCGATATCGGGGTCAAGACTCGCGAGGAGGCCGAGAAGTTTGTTGGTATTGGGGACACGGCGGTCTATGATCAAAGCTTCGAGCTGATCCGTGGTAGTATTGGCGTGGCGCGAGCCTTCGACGATAAGGCGGGAGCCTACGCCGTGCTTGAAGCCGTGCGTCGTCTCTCTATAGATAAGTTGGATGCCCGTGTCACGGCGGCGGCCACTACTCAGGAAGAAATCGGCACGCGTGGCGCGATCACAGCCGCCTTTTCCGAAAACCCCGATTTCGCTATCGCGGTCGATGTCGGCCATGCCACCGATTCACCTGATTGTGATCATCGCAAGTATGGCAGTTTTAAGCAGGGCGGAGGCCCCATCGTCTGCCGAGGGCCTAACATTAACCCGATCATTTACGATCACATTATTCGTGCGGCCGAGAAGAACAAGATTCCCTATCAAGTCGAAGCTGACCCTCGCCCGACCGGCACCGATGCACGTGCTATTCAAGTGGCCCAAGCCGGCATCGCCACCGGGCTGCTCTCGATTCCACTCCGCTACATGCACACGCCGAGCGAAATGGTCGATCTCGAAGATATTGAGCACACCGTGCAACTGTTGGTTGCGGTGGCAAAATCACTTAAGAAAGGTGAGCGGGGGATATGGTAGTTGATGCATTCGTAGTCAGGCTGACTAGTCACTCGATCTCATCGTTTTGCGACCGCTCGGTTGCAGGGCGACAAGTCAACCCTGCTACGATATGACCAAGAAAAAACTAAAAGTTATCGGTTGGAAAGAGACCATCGATTTTCCGGACTGGGGTATTCAATCTATTATTGCAAAGAGCGATACGGGTGCCCGCCGTTCGGCGCTGGATGTTTGTAATGTAGTCGAGCTAGCTGACAGGCAAATCCAGTTTGATATCGTGCTGGATCGCAAAGACCGTTCACGCACTCAAACGGTGATCGCGCCGATTGATCATCAGACCCATGTCCGCTCCAGTAATGGTCAGCGGCACGAACGCTACTTCGTCCGCACCAATGTTGTCATTCACGGAGTGACCAAAGAGGTTGAATTTAGCCTGGTTTCACGCGAGAGTATGGTCTGCCGCGTTTTACTCGGTCGCAAAGCGCTCGAAGGTCACTTCCTGGTCGATTCTTCTCTCAAACATGTTTCCGGCCCGCGGCGTAAAGTGAGCGCAATCAACATTGATACTGATTAAAGTTTCAATTACACTACCAATCGCGGCAGTTACTAACTTCAAAACTAACCAATACTACTATGAATATTGCAATACTCTCACGGGGTCCAAAACTCTACAGCACTAAACGCCTGCGCGAAGCCGCACTGGCTCGTGGGCACAAAGTGCGCGTCTTTGATACACTAAAATTCGGCCTCTACCTCCGACAAGGTGAACCTGACGTAACTTACGCAGGCAAGCCAATCAGCCACTACGATGCCATCATTCCGCGCATCGGAAACTCGGTCACTTTTTATGGCACCGCCGTCGTTCGGCAGTTCGAACAAATGGGCACCTTCTGCCTGAACACAGCGGAATCCATCCTCGCGTCGCGCGATAAGCTCTCCTCCATGCAGGCGCTCAGCCGACACGACATCGGTATCGCCGAGACGGCCTTCGTCCGCAATCAAAAGGATATCTTCCAGGCTATTCAAGAAATGGGCGGTGCCCCAGTGGTGATCAAACTGCTTTCCGGCACCCAGGGCGTCGGTGTGATTCTAGCCGAGACGAATAAGGTGGCCGAAGCCATCATCGAAACCCTCTCCAGTGTGCAGCAGAACGTGCTTGTGCAAAAATTCGTCTCCGAGTCGAAAGGGCGGGACATCCGCGCCTTCGTCGTGGGCGACCGTGTAGTCGGGGCGATGCGCCGCACCGCAGTCGGCCAGGAGTTTCGTAGCAACGTCCACCGGGGCGGCCAGACCGAGGTCGTCAAACTCGACGAAGCTTATGAGCGCACCGCCGTGCGAGCAGCTCAGATTCTTAATCTAAAAGTCGCCGGTGTCGATATGCTTGAAGGTAAAGACGGACCCGTTATCATGGAGGTCAATTCATCTCCCGGTCTGGAAGGGATCGAAGGTGCTACCGGCCTTGATATTGCCGGCGAGATTGTACAATTCACTGAAGAGCAGATTAAGTTCGGTAACTTCAACGTGCGCGAGCGCCTCTCGCTGACGAAGGGCTATACGGTGACCGAGTTTAACGTCATGCCAGACGCACCGATCATCGGCCAGACTGTTCAGTCAAGTGGTCTGCGTGAGCGTGATATTGTTATCTTGCGCCTGACGCGTGGGGGGGAGCACATCGCCAACCCCCGGAAAGACCGTGAAATTATGGAGGGCGATAGTTTGCTTTGCTATGGCAGTCAGATCGCACTCAGTACTTTCCTTCCCGAGCGGCTGACAAAAAAGAAGCGCCGCAAGCTGAAGAAGTATCAGCCGGAAGAAGAGAGCGGTAGTTGATTTTCTATTATATCCCAACCAGACCGCCAGCAACATGCCAACTAAAAGAAGTCCACGTTTCGTCATCGCAGGTGAAAGTATCCCGCTGGGGAAATTCAAAGATGTCCGTCTGATTATTTCCGAGACCTACACGGGTGAGAAAGTCGGGGTGCCCCTGCGTGTGATCCGCGCGAAGAAGCCGGGGCCGACAGTTTTCATTACAGCGGCGATCCACGGCGACGAAATCAATGGCACAGGCATCATCCACGACTTTTTCTTCGGCGACGCAGTCAACCTGAAATGTGGCACCCTGATCTTAGCGCCAGTAGTCAATGTCTTCGGCTTTGAGTCGCACGAGCGTTACCTGCCGGATCGCCGTGACTTAAACCGTTCCTTTCCTGGATCGAAAAATGGCAGCCTCGCTAGTCGGATCGCCTATAAGTTGATGACTGAGCTTGTCGATAAGTGCGATTACGGAATCGACCTACATACCGCCGCCTTTCAGCGCACCAACTTTCCCAATATACGCGCTGATTTGACCAATGTTCATGCGCGCCGTTTGGCCGAAGCCTTTGGCTGCATCATGATTGTCGATGGCAAAGGCCCGGTCGGTTCTTTCCGCCGGGAGGCTACCAAGCGTGGATGCCCCACGATTATCCTTGAGGCAGGGGAGCCATGGAAGGTGGAACCCAGTGTTTTGCAGATTGGCACGCAGGGTATCCGAAACGTCCTTTCCAATTTAGGCATGATCGACGCCGTTGCAATAAAGCCTCCATTTCAGGCCAAAGTTCGCAAAACGCAGTGGGTGCGCGCCACCGTCGGCGGGATATTAAAGTTTCACGTCAGCCCTGGTGACTTCGTGGAGGACGGTCAGGCTATTGTGACTAATTACAGCATTATGGGGGTGGAGCAAAACACGCTGAGCAGTCCCGCCCACGGAATTATTCTCGGTATGACGACGATGCCAGCCGTCAAGCCAGGCGAGCCGATTTGCAATATCGCTACGTTGACACCAAAACAGCTAGAGCGCTATCGCAGTAAGCTGAACAAAGCAAAAGCCGACCCACATTCTCAAGCCCAGACTGACCTTGCGACCAGTATGGATGTGGTCGATGCGTAGTCTGCTTCTTATGCACTATGATCGAAAAGTAACGTTTCCCTGTTTTATTCCGGAGGCCGTAAACTTTGTTTTTGAGATCCATAAATTAAAGGGCCGTAATCACTGTCGTAGACCTGAGTAGTTATCAATTCTTTAGGCAAATCCTTGTGTGTGGTTTTAATTAGAGCAATTGATAATAATAATATTCAAATTTTCGTAATGATTTTTGTATTGTTTAAACTGAACCATTCCTATCTTCTCGACCCCTAAGATTATGAGCAACGCATCGCCTAAAATTCCCGTTATCCCAAGAAAGTTTCTGCTTTCTTTCATTCTAGTAACTTCACTCTTTTCCCTTTGGGGCTTTGCGAACGATGTGACGAATCCGCTCGTTGCCGTATTTAAAGATGTATTTGTGATTACAAACGCTCAGAGCACGTGGGTGCAGATGGCTTTCTACGGTGGTTATGCGACCATGGCGCTGCCTGCTGCAATTTTCATTCGCCGCTTTTCATATAAAAAGGGGATTATCGTAGGTCTTTCGCTCTATGCGATTGGTGCCTTGCTTTCGATTCCTGCGGCCGCAGCAGCCAATTTCAATTTGTTTATTATTGCACTCTATGTGCTCACATTCGGGCTAGCCTTCTTGGAGACCACGGCGAATCCCTATATTCTTTCCATGGGAGCTCCCGAGACGGCAACGCGCCGCCTTAACCTAGCTCAGGCCTTTAATCCTATTGGTTCGCTGACAGGCATGTTCATCGCGGGAACAGTCATCTTATCCGTGATACAGGTAGAAGACTTCAAGAATGATGTTAGTGGCTACCGCTCGGAAATCGCACAAACTGAAGTCGTCCAATCCGAGCATAATATACCGTCTTTCCTTCAATCCAAACCACGCGAGCGTGTCTACGATGAGAATGTGAAAGCCTACGTTTTGGCTCTTGGAGCCGACGGACTAAATGCCCCTTCGACCGCGCTTGAGGACTACAAAGCCGGGAAAATTGAAAGCTTCCAAGGCATGACGCATAAAGAGCTTCAGCAGAATGACCTTAAACTCGTCGCAATGCCTTACACCGTGATCGGCTGTATTGTGATTGGTGTGCTAGTCGTCTTTATCCTGACAAAATTGCCCAATACTAGTCCGCCTGATTCGGATCACGATGTTCACTTTGGGCGAACAGTAGGAAGATTGTTTAAAAACCCGATGTATGTCGGTGGGGTGATCGCACAGACATTCTATGTTGGCGCACAGATTATGACGTGGACCTTTATTATTCAATACGCTGAAAATGAACTCGGCATTGATAAGGCCACGGCTCAAAATTTCAACATCATGGCGATGGTGATCTTCCTTTGTAGCCGATTCATCTGCACGTTTTTCCTTAAATACATCGCACCGAGTAAGTTATTGCTACTACTGAGTGCGGGTGCGATTATATTTACGTTGGGTGCGATTTACATTCAAAGCCTGACGGGGTTATACTCTTTAGTATTAGTATCGGCCTGTATGTCGCTGATGTTTCCAACAATTTACGGCCTTGCGCTCGATGGTATTGGCGAAGATGCAAAGCTGGGTTCGGCTGGGCTCATTTTTGCGATCGTAGGCGGTGTCTTTATGACTCGCTTTCAGGGCCAGATTCTCGACCTCGATGAATTTATGGGAACTACTGCGACTCGAGGCTCTTTCTTCTTAGTGGTGCTCTGTTTCGTGATCATCGCCGTCTACGGCTTCATCGCAATGCAACATAAGAAGAAGTTGGCAATCGCTCATTAATGTTAGCCTAGAACACCTACCTAATCGAATTAAAGTGGGGATGACCCGTAAGCTATGAATTTTAACGAAGCAGAAATCAGCCGTATTGTGAATGAGGTCATGTCGTCGGTTGGCAAGACTGAAGAACACGTAGATGTGCCAACCACGCCGAGAACTGCCCACGTCGCTAAGACAGGGCGAGCGGCTATGCTGATGGAGCCGCGTAAGCTGGAGATACGCGAATTCCCCCTGCGCTCGATCGGCCCTGATGAGATACTCGTTAAGGTCGAAGGCTGTGGCGTTTGCGGCACCGATGTGCATTGCTATAAGTCCGACCCCTTCGGTCTGACTCCAAACGTGCTCGGGCATGAAGGCACCGGAGAGGTGCTTGAAGTCGGTGCCAACATCAAAATGGACAGCGTGGGCAAGCCAGTGCAAGTGGGGGACAAAATTGTGACCAGCTTAATGGAAACATCCCCTGACTGCCTTATTGCAAAATACAACCCAGCTAAGGCAAATTTGAGCGATGATCTCAAAGTTTACGGATTGCTGCCGGATGAGCCGGACAATCACTTTAATGGATATTTCGGCGAGTATCTAATCATTCGACCCGGGTCTTCATTTTTCGTGGTCAATGATATGAGCCTTGAGCTGCGCTGCTTAATCGAGCCGGCAGCCGTTGTCTGCCATGCGTTGGAACGCGCTAAGAGCTGCGGGAATAATAAACTCAATTTCCGCACACGGGTAATCGTGCAAGGTTGTGGTCCGATTGGTCTTCTGATGATAGCTGTGCTTCGCACGCACGGGGTCAATAATATCATCGCACTTGATGGTAATCCAGGGCGCCTGGAGATCGCTCGCCGAATGGGAGCCGATGAAATTATCAATTACAAGGAATACTCTGGGACGGATGAGATCGCTGAAAAGGTGAAGAGCCTGACCAAGGGCCTGGGGGCGCACTGGGGCTTCCAAGTGACGGGGGTGCCTGTCGCACACGCTAATCTCTATAAGTACATCCGTCGTGGGGGCGGTATCTGCGAAGTTGGGCACTTCGTCGATGGTGGCGAATGCGCCATCAATCCACACCGAGACATTTGTGCCAAAGAAATCTCACTGGTCGGCAGTTGGGTTTACAACAGTTTCGAGTATCCCAGCGCCTATCACTTCCTCCAACGCGCCGAACGGATCGGTATCCCAGTTTCCTCGCTCATTACCCATAGATTTCCACTTGATCAAATCGACGAAGCCTTTCAGGTCAACTTACGCCAAGAAGGAGTCAAAGTTATGATCGAGCCATACGAAGTCCGCAGGATTTAGGCGTTCCAATTGCGCAGGCACGAAGGGGGTAATCTCAGCGGGATTTGGCGTAAGCCAAGCTTGAATCTCCCAGGTGGAGCAGGGCTACTAAAAGACTGGGATTGGCCAGGTTTTTCGTTTGGCAGTCTATCTTGGGATCGAGATGGGTGTGCAGACGGGCTCGTCGTAACTCTCCCCAGTATAAAGTAGGTGCTGGCCGGCAAACTGTTCGGCAACAGTACCGCTATTTACGAGAATTAAGCTCTCCACTTGATGAAGATCTGTCGCCTTCAATCCCAATGCGCAACAGAGCAATCCCACATCCAAAAATAATGGCTTGCGATCTTTTGCATTTGTTTCAGCGCCCAGAGGGATTCCATGGCCTTTGGAG
>Ga0307966_1004053_pt1 | contig 10935 bp, 7 predicted proteins | sample OrgLakmetagen646_FD_203141 | JGI IMG/M metagenome (GOLD analysis project Ga0307966, IMG submission 203141) | Saline water microbial communities from Organic Lake, Antarctica - #646 | ecosystem: Environmental > Aquatic > Non-marine Saline and Alkaline > Saline | place: Antarctica: Organic Lake... | reverse complement strand
TGGTGCACACACATTTGGGCTGCTGCTGGCCACTCTTCCTCCTCTCCACCACAGGTTGTGTTGAAAGCAAAATCCTTAATAGCACCATCAGAAATGTGATGAAACAAATGGTTGAACTGGGGCCGTTGATGTTTGGTGCCCATGCAAGAAAAGATGATGTTTCTTACATTGAACATCCGATGAGTTACCGCTATGCATCACAAATATTACAAACATAAGGACTTTGGTCTGGACTTCTACCTTCCAATTAAGTCTCACATTTGAATCCATGACCTCGAGTCCTGAATTGTGTCGTGGCTTTTTTCTCAGAGCTGTGTATCACAGCGCATGCGCATAACAGATCCAAGAATAAGAAAAAGAAAAAAAAACTACCAGAGGGGAACGACTGACCCCCCCAATGGGGGTGTTTTCCAAGTGTTCCCAGAGTATGCGAGCCCACGTTTGCTACATTCAAACTTGGCTCCAAATGGTAGCAGCAGGGAAGTTGAGTTTCATTGTAGCAAATGTGGGCCCTTATGCCTAATTATTGGCCGCGGCGTGAACCCTACTTTTCACCACAAAATCTCCATAGCAGGCCACCCACATTACCAAATCACATGATTTTTGGTGTTATAGAATTTTTATGACAAACAAACATCATTGCAAAAAAAATGGAGTGAAACGGTCAACTAGTTGGGGATGTAGGCATATGCAGTTTTCCCATGCAAGGCCTGTCATAGCAAATCACTGTCACTGCAAAGTATAAGTCTCAGCACAACAATCTATAATCTATTGAAGAATGACGAGTCTCTCTCGAGCAAGCAAAGGCTGGGAACTGCACTACAAACTGCAATTCTTCTGATACTCTCTCTCTTTCTCTGCTGTTTCTTAAATCCGACTTACTTGACACACTGACGTATACTATACACACACACTCTAGTCGGCTGCCGTGCCTCTCCTCCCCAGGGCTGGGAAGTTTACTCAACCATTTGGCTGAGCATTGTGTAGTTTACTGAGCTAATTGAATACCGCAATATCAAAACCAGAAAATGCTATCTTCAATAAACTGGCTTCGCCAGCTTATTGAACGAGACCAGGCAAAACAACCTCAACTGAAAAACCAACCAACCAAATCACACGAATCGTCACTGCCAACAATTGGGCGTGACAGGCCACCTTCTTAGGTAGGGTTTTGGTGGTCCCTGTGGGCTTTCCGCCCTGCCAATTTGCACACAGAGTGACCCACTTGAATCCAAGTACATCCTCGTGTAACTCATAATGCCAGCTTCAATTCAAAGCAAAAAAGGTACCGATCGGATAAAGGGGCAGTGGATGGCTGGCTTCCGAGTGCAAAAAGGGCACATATTTGGACATTTCCCCAGTTTACTCCTTCTAAAAAACTACAAAAACTACGCAGGCAGTGAAAGCCACTCCCCACATTAATAAAGGAAAAGGAGCCACTTTGGTACCGTAATAGGATACCGTAATAGGAAAAATCAATGAGGATTAAGAGGGTTGCAGGCTTGGCCTAACAGATCAAAGACTCAGCACTGTACAAGACTCAGCACTGTAGCTTGTACAAATTTGCTTTAACACATTGACATACACGCAAGTTGGGATCATTTTTGTTGTTATTCAGTAAATCTTCCAGCAATCGTTAAACAGCACAGGCATCAGTTGAAGAGGGGTTGAATTCTACCGCAATTAAATTCAATGCGGATTTCAGCCAAGGCCCTCGATTGAAATGATTTCAATCGGTAGCGGTGATTTCAACTCCTTCAACCGCTCTTCGACTGTATTTTTGTACAGGAACCTGCAAGTGGTTTCAACCGCTTCAATCGCAGATTTCAACCATGGTTGATCTTATTTCAATAGAAACACCATATTTTTTATCTTATTTTATTAGAAACACCATAATATCTGAGGGAAACATCAGTTTTGCGGACAGTTTGACTTAACCATCCTGTTTTACAATCTGGCAGCTCATCTGCACCGTAAGACTGCAAGGGTTCCTGTGCAAAATCTGCCTTAAAAGCCAGTAATCGTACGCCCTTGTTACACGAATACGTCATATGACACGTCCCTGGCTTGGGGGGAGCAGTGCAGATGCACACCTTGGGTATAAAATGGTTGATTGAAAAAAAGATCAAAGAAGCAGGACTGATTCAATTTTGCTTTACTTTTTGGATGGTTAGATGTATTGCGCCAAGGACATGGGCACAGCCTCGAGGAACGCACTAAAGATGTGTCACAAATAAATTTATTCAAATCAATTCGAAAGATCTGATTTGTAAGAAGTGGAGGATGTATAGAGGGAAGAAGAAAGAAAAAAACTACGCAGGCAGTGAAAATCGCTATTAAAAGAGCCAATTTGGTACCAGGTACCATAAAACTCCTCCACACACAAAGAAGAGAGAAAATCAATTGGGATTAGGAGGGTTGCAGGCTTGACATGAAAATGGCTCCTGATGAGAGTCGCTTAGAGTAATGGAAAGTGCGCGTTGTAAGGTAAGGCAGGAGAGATGTGACTTTATTCACTTTGCATTTGTGCCCTTCAAAGCAATAGTACCCTACAAATGTGTTGTTTCAGGGTCCGCTTTGTCATGTACAAGTCCAGTTGGCAGAATATTTTAGTTTATAATGCACTTACGTGTAATGCGTACAGCTTTTAGGGTTACATTGCTAACGTACATACAGAAAAGCGATTGCAAAAGCGTGTCATTGCAGATGTCCAGGATTTAAAAGGTACAGTTAGAGGGGATGCTCAAGAGGAGACCCTTGTCAGGTCTCTGACTATATTTGTTCACCGGATGATATCAATGTGTAAAACAATGAGGTTGAGAAGTCTGTCTGAGTAAACGGTCCTAGCTCCAGGAAGGGACAGTGGTGTGGCAGCCAACCAAAGATGAGTAGCACTAGCAGAGATAGACACGCACACGAGTATGGCAGGGAGCGTAAAGGCATGGAGACAGTTAGAAGCATTAGGGACCACAGCGATGCAAATAACCGACTCTTCTGCTGGATGGTTTTTCACCTTGGCGGTCCGAAAGGGCAACCGATTAGCTTGTGATGTGAGTTTATTTCTTGGCTCAGGTGATGGTTTGATCTGACAGCTTATGCTATCTGCGTTTATTTCTTCTTTCTGGCAAATAATGTGCGGATGTATATGCCAAACACACTGTGTTCTTGCTTGGCACTGGTCATGACAAGCACTTCTGGCCCCCTCCCCATATGTGCTATATTGAAGTGGCTTATGGTTAACGACTATGCCTAGGCTCCACGTACTCTTTCACCGTGCAATCCACACAGCAGAGTCTGTCTGGCTGGGGAGTGCAAAGCAAACAAAGGAATAAACCAAATAACTTAGCAGTTTTCGATCATTGGTCAATGAGCCAGCAGTTGTTTAGCACAGGACTCAGTTGTCATGTGCAATGTAAGTGCTTTCTAGCGTAGACTTTTGACTATGTAATATAATATAATATCAATAGCACCACCAGATATACACGCTAAACCATTTTACCCCAAGAATGATTACTCCCCTATCACGTTTTAGGTTGTTGCCAAACTTGTTTGCATCACCACAATATGGCAGGTGTTTGGGAATGTTTTAAACCTCCAAAAGGATCCCTAAAGTGCCATCTTATTGTCTTCATTTGTGCCGTCTAATTGTCTTCAGAATTTTTGGACTTTGCATACATTCCAACAGAACTGCCACACCGCTTGGCTGCTTCCAAACAACGCAATACTATTACTTATTTTTATGCTACTTTTACCGCCAGTGCGCGATTTTAGGACACCTATCTGCAAACTCAGATGTTGCGCAGCTTGCTAGGGATATAGAGATCAAACTCAATCCAGGACTACCTTTGTCTGTTCACATCATGATCATGTTCTTTGTTACTGACGTGATGGGGGTTGCCTGCTGTGCGTGGGCATATGGGGGCTGCATGCTACGCGCGGGCCATGGCGAGGGTTGCCTGCTGCTCATACTAGAAGAAAATAAAGAGGCAGAAACATAATACTTTAACTAAGAAGGAAGAGTAGCAGTTGTGAGGAAGTCCAATTAAATAAAAAGATGGATTCACTTGAAAAAAACACCGATAAAAAGCAAGAGTAGTGAGAAGAGTGTTAAGAGTGATGTCACTCTGCTTCACTCCAGTAACTGGAATTCAAGTTTTACTCGTTGAACTCAGCAATTGTTTTCTTGATTAACTACCTCTTCCTTGAGATGTCAATTTTGAATTGATGTTTGTCCCACAAGAGAAAGAAGCAACAAGTACAACGTCCTCCTCTATTTCAAAGTTGCAATGTTTCCTAAAGCTCGCTCCGCACACGCCGGGCAATCATTATATAAAATTTCAATACATCACCGGCATGAATCAGGAAAGGATGCTGTTTTGTGTTCTGCCAGTGTTCTGCACACACCCCATAAACGCAGAGACACACAACATCCCACCTGGAGTATAAAAAGAGGAGTGGCTTTTCAGTGGGGATCAGGTGGCTGGGAGGCAGAAGCCTGCATACCACCAGGAGTATTGCTCAGATAATTTTGGGGGTTGTGTTCAATGTCTCTTCTTATCTGTATGCTTTTTGTTGCGGATCTGATCGCATGTTGGCTAAATGTTTTCATGAGTGCTGTGGCTAGACCAGCAGCTCCGAGGCTGTGGAGTGGGTTCCTTGTGTGGCTGTAAATGGTGCCTGTTGCTCCTAGAAGGATGGTATGACGGGTTCTACGCGAGGCATTAGCAGCTTATGTTGTTCTCGTGCCTTTTCTGCTTGTTGGGTAGGGGAAGAGTCTACACAGTAGTCAATTTTAATTAATGTACATGTTGTTTGGTTGTATGTCACTTGGTTTCATAGCCAGGGGGTATGGAGACTCCAGCCAACCATGTTTGAAAGGATAAATACACACATGCTAAATAACTGAGCAGAAAGTCTAGAAATAAATGAGAGCAGCAACACTGATTGCGGCACAGGGTAAGTCACGTTAAATTAGTTGTCAGAAATTGGCACGTCCAGCAACACCTGCAGAAAAAAAAGGCAGGCTTACCTGAGCAGGCACTGCCGCCCAAGCACCAACACACGTGATGCCCTGTCATTTGAGCAGGAACTGCTGTCCAAGTACTTAAACACGTGATGCCCTGCAAAACATCACAAGATCAGGCCCGCCAAAACAGCGAGGCCACACAATCTCACGCTCAGAACCAGATTGGTCAGCGAGAAAGCCGCCGCAATTATTGACTCTCTTACTTAAGCCAACAACCCCTGCCGCAGGATGCTCTCCTCCGTCCACCACAACTCAGCCAGCACCTCTGGCTGTGCAGTTTCACCCCAGATCTGTCAAAAAGGACGCCAGCTGCCGCATCTTGCTCACAGACGCCAGCTTCTGCCGCTCGACCGCCTCCAGCAGAGCACGCATCTCCCCCTCCACCTCCACAAGCTTACCGCTGAGCTGATCAACCTCAGCCTGCAGGCGCACAGACGCCTCTAATGCAGCTGCTGCAGCATGTCGCTCCTTGTTCAGCTCTGCAGCTAAGGTGTCCCCCCTGGCCACTGCCTCTGCCAGGTGCACTTCAACACTCGTACAGGCCTTTTGGGCTGCTTCAGCAGCAGCCTGTGCAGCGTCTCGCTCCTCACGCACGCGGCCCTCGCGCTTCTCATACAGGCCTGTGCGCCACACAATGTGTGAGTGTTTGATGTGTGATTTATTTGTGTTGTGTGTGTGTGTGTGTGTGTGTGTGTGTGCATGAGCGCACACACATTGTAAATTCAGCATCTTGCCCCTTTCACATGCAACACATAGCACACGGCCCTCAAACTTTCCAAACACGCACGTGTATCAGTGCTAGATTGTTTTTCACGTGCACATACTCTAACTGCAGCGTCACGCTTTCGGACACTATTTTTCATGCACAATGTGTGTATGTATGTGCTATGTATGTGTGCGTGTGCGTGTGCATATATATGCGCGTGTGCACGCACGTTTGTGTGTGTGTGTTTGCATGTGAGTGTGTGAAAGTGTGTGTGCCTCTAGAAGTATCATGCGCCTCTAGAAGGTCTCTCCATCCTTGCGCCACACACGCTGCCCTTCCCTCCTCTTCGTACTGGAGACGCATACAAACTCAACCCACCTTTCACACGCTCAACCTCCTCCTCCACGTATTTAATGAGCTCCCCCTTCTCCTGCACCTGCTCCTCCACGGACTTGAGTTTCCCCTCGGCATCCTTTGCACGATCCTCAGCCACCTTCTGCTTGGCCTGCGCTTGCTGCAAACTCTGTGACATGCCTTCTAGGGCCGCTTCCCCTGCCACCAGTTCTGACCTGCGTTAAAACATCAGTCAAACACACAATTTGCATCCATAGGGAAGAGCGAAGGCTTTTTCTGCGACATGCCCTCTAGGGTCGCTTCCCCTGCCACCAATTCTGGCCTTTGTCAAATAAACAGTCAAACACACATTTTGCATCTATAGGGAAGTGCGACGGCTTTTTCTGTGACATACCCTCTAGGGGCATTTTTCCAGTCACCAGTTCCGACCTGGGTTGAATACCAATTCACATGTTCTTCTAAAATAGAGAAAGCCCTGTTTAGTGATGTGCTTTTGAAGGCCGCTTCCCCTGGCACCACAGCTGGTACGCAATTGGCACATGCTTTCAGGTCCGCTCGTACTATGAAAGAATCAAACTATGAACTCGTATGAGCTCGTATGAGCTCGTACGAACTCGTATGAACTCGTATGAACTCGTACTATGAAAGAATCCTCTCGATGCTCTTACGCCAATACCGTATATGGGCCAAACCGACCCGTGTCCCAAAACTCAGGTAATGCTGGTTGAGGGTTGTTTTTAATGCGCCCTCAAGCAGCCTCTGACTGTTCTGTTGAGGGTTGTTATTAATGCGCCCTCAAGCAGCCTCCGACTGTTCTGTTGAGGGTTGTTTTTAATGCGCCCTCAAGCAGTCTCCGACTGCTCTGTGCCAGGCCTGCGCCAATTTTGACACAGAAACGTCAAGTAGAAGCATGTTGCTGTTTAGACTGTTCTGTGCCAGGCCTGCGCCAATTTCGACACAGAAACGTCAAGTAGAAGCATGTTTCTGTTCAGACTGTCCTGGGCCAGGCCTGCGCCACCTCAACACAGAAACGTCAAGAAAAAGCATGTTGCTGTTCAGACCGTTCTGTGCCAGGCCTGCGCCAACCTCGACACAGAAACGTCAAGTAAAAGCATGTTGCTGTTCAGACTGCTCTGTGCCAGGCCAGCGCCAACCTTGACATAGAAACGTCAAGTAGAAGCATGTTTCTGTTCAGACCGTTCTGTGCCAGGCCTGTGCCAACCTCAACACAGAAAAATCAAGTGGAAGCATGTTGCTGTTCAGACTGTTCTGTGCCAGGCCTGTGCCAGGCCTGCGCCAACCTCGACACAGAAACGTCAAGTAGAAGCATGTTGCTGTTCAGACTGTTCTGTGCCAGGCCTGCGCCAACCTTGACACAGAAAAAACAAGTAGAAGCAAGTCGCTGTTCTGTGCTAGGCCTGCGCCGACCTCGACACAGAAACGTCAAGTAAAAGCATGTTGCTGTTCAGACTGCTCTGTGCCAGGCCTGCGCCAACCTCGACACAGAAACGTCAAGTGGAAGCTTGTTGCTGCGCACCTCTGTGTCACCCCTAATGCCTTAATTGTAGGGTTGGCCAGAACCGTATATACACACCGTATATGACCGTATGTATGGTGATTTTCCTGCCAAGAATAGCGTATGTACACTGTATATACGTATAAATGTATGGCCAGCCTTACTTATTTGCAGATTGCATTCCGAGTCAGGTAGCGTGTTTTGAGGCACAAAAGTAAGCACAGGAGTGCTGCTCTACACAATTCTACAGACACACGTGCACCCAGCTACTTACACATGGACACACACACACATGCACTCGCACACACACATGCATACACACATGCACATACATACTAACACACGCACGCACAAGCACACGCACACATAGGTGCACAAAAAGCACACAAACACACACACGCACACGTACCCACAAATGCACACACAAACACACACGCACCTGAGGTTGGCTTTCTCTTGACTGTCTGCCTCTGCCTGTTGAGCTGCTTGGCCCTCTATCTCCTCTGCACTCCTACGAGCGTCTTCCGCCTCCGCAGCATAGTCCTGTGTTTAGGTGAGTATGTACGGTTGTGTGTGTATGCGTCTGTGTATATATTTGTGTGCGTATGTATGTGTTATATTTGTATGTATGTGTGCGTGCATGTTTGCAACAGTGTGTTTGTTCAATGGTTTATTTCAGGTGAGTGTGTGTACAGATGTATGTGGGTGCTTGCATCTGTGTGATTGTGCATTTATCAGTGTGTGTATGCATGTGTGCGTGTGTGTGTTTGCGACAGTACGTGTGTGTGTGTACATTGGTAAATCGTGCGTTTTGAAATTCCTTTTGCTGCATACCAAACCGCTAGGGTTGGCCAGAACCGTACATATACACCGCATTTGAAGATGTATTTGGAGTGCCAAAAACACCGTATATACACCGTTTATATTTGGTTCTGGCCAACCCTTAAAACCGTCCAGTTTCTCAACTGCCCTTAACAATTTTGGCATCTACATCAATTAAAGCAGTGTGACCGACACAGACACCACCAGCCTGAAGAAGCAGCAGCATGAAGCAGACACCCTGAAGCAGCCTGAAGAAACAGCAGCCTGAAGCAGACACCCTGAAGCAGTCTGAAGAAATAGCAGCCTGAAGAAACAGTACCCTGAAGCAGACAGCCTGAAGCAGCCTGAAGAAATAGCAGCCTGAAGCAGACACCCTGAAGCAGCCTGAAGAAATAGCAGCCTGAAGAAACAGCAGTCTGAAGATACACCCTTCACCTCCAGCTCCGCTTTCAGAGCAGCCACGCTGTCATGGGCGCTGTCCAGCATCGCGATTTTGATCTGTGATTGCACAAACAAACACTTTATATGTGATTGCACAAACACTCTGTGATTGCACATACACTCTGTGATTGCACAAACACTTGATCTGTGATTGCACAAACACTCTGTGATTGCACAAACAAACACTTGATCTGTGATTGCCTAAACACTCTGTATTTGCACAAACACTCTGTGATTGCACAAACAAACACTTGAACTGTGATTGCATAAACACTCTGTGATTGCACAAACAAACAGCACGTGCGTGTGCGTGTGCAGCTACTGGTGAACCAAAAGAGAACAGCGCATGCAACTCAAACCACACACCAGCAGCACAGCACAGGAACTGGCCTTGAGGGCATCTTTTGCAGAGAGTCCGGATCAGTCGTGCGTGCTTCTGCCCACAGGGGCTTGTTTTGTATATTAATCAGGGCTGTGCAATGACGGTGTGACGGTACGGTCCGTCAAAATACGGTCTGACGGTGGACGCCGTAAATGACGATGTCCGATTGTCATTTCGGAATTTAGGGACCGTCATGACGGTGCATGACGGTACGGTGGACGGTACGGTCAAAAAATCGCAAAGAGGCCCGAAAATGGCATTTTGACCCCAAAATGGCCACTTTGGCTCTTTTCCCCTCATTTCAAAATGTTGCATTTGTGTTATTTATTATTTACACAAACAAAAGTTTGGTGTGATAATGAAAGGGAAAGGAATGGAAAAAGAATAGCAAAAAGATTTGCCTTGACCAGGATTCAAATCCTAGTCTAAACTTTTCACAGCACAAAAGCACTTGACGGTGGATTTACAGTTTACACAGTAATTACGGTGGACGGTCCCCTCGACCGTCTGGACGGTAGACACCGTCATCTATGAGACACTGTCATTTTGACGCTTTGACGGTACGGACCGTCCACCGTACCGTAATTACGGTGCAAACTCGCTCTGACGGCGTCATTGCACAGCCTTGATATTAATGTGATTGTGCATTATCAAGGTGCACCAGGAAGGTAGGCAAGTAATGCACCCCTTAAAAAACCACACCTTGAGAGCATCCTCTGCAGAAGACAGCTGAGAGTCCAGTCTTAAAAAAATCACACCTTGAGAGCATCCTCTGCAGAAGACAGCTGAGAGTCTAATATAATAATATAAATATAAAATAATCACACCTTGAGAGCATCCTCTGCAGAAGACAGCTGAGAGTCCAATATAATAATATAAATATAAAATAATCACACCTTGAGAGCATCCTCTGTAGAAGACAGCTGAGAGTCCAGATCAGCCGAGCGTGCTTCTGCTTGCTGCGCCTTTTGTTGTGCGGCTGCAAGGCCCTTTTCCAAACGTGAACAATGATGGCTCAGTTCCTCAATGCGTTGCATGGCATCTGCCTGTGTATTTGTGGATGTGCTAGCTTGTGTTGGTGTGTGTGTGTGTGTGTGAGTATGTGTGTTTGTGCATATATGCTGATGTGTTTGTGGCGTGCTCATTTATCTGTGAATGCGAATGTGGCGTGTGTGTTATTGTGCGTGTGTGTTGGTGTGTTGGTGTGCGTGAAGGTGTGTCTGTGCAGGTATATTGAATGTTCTGAGTTTAACACAGGCAGAGGCTAGACTGTGAGTCCGTCACTTGGCATGCGCATAAGGTGGTGCAAATATAATCAATATAGCTATGACGTGCGCATGTGTATGTGTTGCTGCCTACCTGATAGCTAAAGTACTGAGCTTAAGTACCCTTGAATAACCAATAGCAAACCACAGCCCCTCCTATACACTCCACACATACGCACACCACAGTCCCTCCTATACATTCCACACATAGCACACCATACCAGTGTTGTGGCGTACGCACGTACGGACCCACATCGTACGTCGTACTATAGTACGGTACGGTACGTACGGTACGGTGCGGTACGACTGGTACGAATTTAAAATAATATTTTCGGGAGGGGGGGTCGTGCTTTTCGGAGTTTGCGAGGGCATTCATTACCAATGATATAATATGATTTTTGAGGAATATTGGGCAAGAACGGA
>Ga0307966_1004050_pt1 | contig 10936 bp, 11 predicted proteins | sample OrgLakmetagen646_FD_203141 | JGI IMG/M metagenome (GOLD analysis project Ga0307966, IMG submission 203141) | Saline water microbial communities from Organic Lake, Antarctica - #646 | ecosystem: Environmental > Aquatic > Non-marine Saline and Alkaline > Saline | place: Antarctica: Organic Lake... | reverse complement strand
GTGATGCTGGTACTAGTGATGCTGGTGCTGTGCCTGGCATGATGGCGGCAGTGATGGTGGTACGATGGTGGTGGTGATGGCGGTACGATGGTGGTGGTACTAGTGATGGTGGTACTAGTGATGGCGATGGTGGTGGTGGTAAGATGGTACTAGTGATGCTGGTACTAGTGATGGTGGTGCTGTGCCTGGCATCAAGATGGCGGTGGTGATGGTGGTACGATGGTGGCACGATGGTGGTGGTATTAGTGGTGTGGTGTCTGTGGTACTAGTGATGCTGGTACGGTGGTGGTGGTGGTGTCTGTGGTACTAGTGATGCAAGGTACGATGTGCATGGATAAGTGGTCTTCTCCCTCCTTCAGGTGCTGGTGGTGCTGTTACTGAGAGCTCAAGGGGTTTCAGGGTGGGATTAAGTGGTCGTTTTCCTGCTGGGCATACTCAAGTTTCAGGTGCAGAGCGTGATCAAGCTGCGCCCAGAGGAGGGTAGTCTTTGAGTGTCCCTCTGTGCGCTTCTCTGTCAATGGTGCTGCTAGCAGCGTTTCAATGCTTGCATGAAAGCTCACCCTCGTTCCTCTGTGGTGGAGGAAGATATTCACGGTGCCAGGTACCCAAGTGGCTCCTTTTCCTCATTTAATGTGGGGAGTGGTTTCACTGCGTGCATGATTTTTTCCCTTCCTTTTTCTCACCCTCCTGGATATGCCAGAGTATCTCACCCCTGAAAGTGTGAATGTCGTCAGGGAAAGGATCCGCTGCTGTGGAGCTGGTGTCTTTTCTTTGGTGGGGCTGCTAAAAATAAGGATGGCGGGGTGTAAGTGGCTGCTTGTTGTGAAGTGCTGCTTAGAGGAAGAGAAGGATCACGAGCTTCAGGCAAAAGCTGCAGCTTGTTTGATGAGACAGCTCAGTGAGAGTGTGTGTGCTAGCTGTCAGCATTTCTTGTTTACAAAAAGCACCTGTCCTAAGTTTTGTGGGGAGCAATTTTCAATTTCTGCGTACATGTGTATATAATAACGTAAACCCTCTCTGTTTCACTTTTCCTTAAAAGCGTGTGGCTTCCAGGTAAAGGCAAACATGCATACACAAACACACAAACATGCGCGCACGCACACACACACACATGCATACATGCACACACGCATACACACACACTTGCCTTGCTGCCACAGTCTGTGGCTTTAAGCGAAGACGAGCGCCTGGACAGGCACGTAGCCATCAAGCCCGTCAACTGCACAAACCGTTTCAACCAAATCTTGAAAAACGTGGACGAACTCGTTCCCAAGCTTGGAGACTTTTTATACCCACGCTACGCTGCAGCGTCGGTGGCTGCAGGCTTTGATCCCGCCCCACGTTTGCCTTCAATGCCAAGCAAATTCCCCAAAAAGAGCAGCAGCACCACCACCAACAGCAACAGCAACAGCATAGCAGCCACTGGCCGCAACTCCATGTTAGGCCCAAGCAAGCCACAAAGCAACAACGCCAGCAGCAGCAGCAGCAGCAACGCCAGCAGCAGTAGCGGCGGCGACTCCGGCAGCAGTAGTAGAAGTAAATACCCAGAAGCAACACTCCCTGCGCCCTCCCAAATTCCTCAGCCACCCAAAGCCAACACCAAAAGCACCAACAATCTTGCTGGCAGCGCCAGCAATTCTGGTGCCTCTGCTGTTCAGGCAGGCAAAGCACCAGACAGCCAGCCTGCGGAAGTGCCAAAGAAAAGGGGTAAAAAGGAGGTGCTGCCCTCTGTACCTGCAATGCAGCAGCAGCAACAGGAGCAGCAGCAGCGGCAAGAGAAGCAGCAGCAGGAGTTGCAGCATCAATCACTACAGCTGCAGCTACAGGCAGAAATAGAGCAGCAGCAGGATCAGGCTGGTCAGGTCTCCTCCTTCCATGAGGGTGAAGACCAAGGCTCCTATTTATGGTCTACAGGTAAACTTCTGATCACTGCCCGCATGGTGGTTTCTTTTTCTGTTACAATTGCTGTTCGCTATCAGGCGCAATCTCTCTCCCTCTTTTTGTTTGCCTTTGATGAGCGCACTTTACAGCACATTTGTTGGTACGCGTGCGTGCTTGCATGCGTGCGTGCACACACACACACACACACACCACACACACACATGCCAGCACACACACGCATGCCAGCACACACCCAGGCACAATCACACACAATACACAATTACGCACATAATTAAAACAAGCGTGCATGTATGTACACTCACAGAGAGTGTGCCTGAGCAGCAGCAGCAGCAGCAGGACTTGAGTGGCAGCGAGCGCTGGATGGAGGCGGACCCGTTGGCAGAAATTGAGACCCTGTTTGATGAGCAGGTATATATCAAGATACAGATGTAACTGTGAATGTAACTGTGAATGTATGCATGTAACTGTGGATGTATGCATATAACTGTGGATGTAGGTTAGCCAGAGCCATACATTTAATAGGTATTTACGGTATACATACGGTTTTTTTAGCAAGGAAATCATCATACATACGCTCAAATGCGGTGCACATATGTGGTTCTGGCCAACCCTGCGTAAATGCCTTGACTCAAAAAGCCCTATGTGATCGTCTCAAAGGTGCGTGCTTAATTTTTAAACTTTCTGGTGCCGTTGTTTAACCCTGTTTGCCAAGCGGGCGTGTTTAAAACTCTGCTGATGGTCATGGCCTTTTTAGCGTGGCCCCGTTAGGCCAAAGATGTAGGAACAGTCCTCGCTTTTGTCTGTGTATGTGTAGGATAAGTCACAACCATTTACATATACGATGCGTATACGGCATTTTTGGCAGGGAAATCACCAAATATACGGCCATATACGGTGTATACATACGGTTCTGGCCAACCCTATATATGTGTGCACTGTGCAAGCATGCATGAACAGAGCTGACACAGGAAACGACTGCACAGACAATCACATACACGGCTGTACACACACACACATACATATACACACGCGCACACAGGTGCTGTCAGGACCCCCTTCCTCGCCCTCTGCTGCTCCGGCAGAGGTTCCGTCGTCTCAGTCACCTCTGCTCTCGCCAGAGGAGCCCCTGCCTAAGAAAGCCACCAAGAAGGCTGCCAAGGTCCCCCAGGTGAGAGACTAAAAGGTGTTTGGCGGCCTCATAGGAAAGAGTGAAGGAGGCCTGCTCTCATCAAAAAACGCCCCAAGAAGACCGCCAGGGTCCCAGGGATGCTTTCGTACCTTTTGAATAACACCCCGCATAAATATCGGTTTTTGCCTTGTGGGGTGACTGCTGCAATTCTTAATACAGGGTACCGTGCGTCCACGATCACCTCGGATATTAAGCATTTATTTGGCAGATAAACCAAAAATCTTGATAATTCTCGGAGCCCTCTCCAAACTGCATTTAAAGTTTCAATGACTTTTTTGGTATTTTTTTGGGCACTCAGGGGTACAAGACACACCGGAAAGTGCCCCTTCCGAATTCCAAAAATTTCTTCCTCCAAATTGAAAACGAAATGTTTATTACTCTTTCTAAATTTGTCTCACAAGTACTCGTGGAGCGCGGTTTTACCTTTCTACCCCACAATAGAGGTTTTAAAGGCCATGTAGTCGGGAGGAAGGGAAGCCTGACTCTCACCTATCGGACAGAAACTCTCTCGGAACAAAGAGGACCTTCATTTGTTTGCAAATACGAGAACATCACACAGGCAGTGCTGCCACTCCCCACATGGATTGAACGACAAGTACTCCTGCCGGATTTTGCTAGTAGAAAAGAAAAACAACGCAGGCAGTGAAGAACACATTGATTTAGAGAGAGAAAGCCACTTTGGTATCGAGTACTGTAAAACTCCTTTACCAGAAGACAAAAAAGGGCACTTGGCTTGAGCCAGAGACAAGCAAGAGCGCCAAGCACAGAAACTACAGAGCGAAGCTAAGGGTCTACTTAGGGACGACCACCCGTCCCGGCCATTGCCAGCCCCATAAACTACCTAGTAGTATCGCTAGGATCATAAGTAGCAGTATTAATAGTTCCATTAGTGTCATTAGTATTATTAAGAACATTGGTATCATTAGTAACATTAGTATCATTAGTTTAGTTGTGTTAAAATCAGGGTTGTTCAGTTCAAGGTCCGGCCAAAATTCGGGCTCGCGGAATTTCAAAGATCCTGACAAATTTTAAAAGTGCCGTTTGGAGTTCGGTTAAAGTTCGACGAACTTTTAAGGGTTTGTCAAACTTTGCAGCATGCGTCTGTCAATATTTTGAGGGACAGCAGCCCCCCCAGTTCAGTCCCACTCTTTCCTTGCAGTAAAAGTAACATGTTCAATGATTTATGTATGAAAAACATATAGATAATATCAATGATTTATATACCAAATAATATATATATGATAATTTTATCTGTATCAGGCCAGGAAGTTTCCTTGGTCTTAAGGCCAAACTTGTCACACATTCTTGAACTGCTAAGGATTTGTACAACGTGGCACTTGCACTGCACCTTAAGGTTAAGGCTCTCCTTTTACTGCTCTACAATGATGACATGGTACCATTCTGGCCCCCTTTCCCCCCTATTATGATATATAAATACATAACTAAATGGGAAGATTTGAAGGTGGGGGGAGGAGTCCAAGGGCTTGGTTCCCAAAATTACACATTGAACCCTTCAAACAGTTCAAGGGTTCTAGAACTTTCACGAACTAAACAACCCTGGTGAAAATAGTACCAACAGTACCATAGTAATAATAGCTCCGTTAGTAACATTAGTATTACCGTTTGTTTACGATCACTTCGGAAATTAATTAATTATTTGGCCAGAAAACGAAAATTTTTTTTAATTCTTGGAGGCCTCTCCGAACTGACTTCAGGGTGATAAATTAATTATTTATAGTTTTGAGGTTGAAAATCCTAATGAGCTCCAAGCGCGCCAGTGTGAACCCCCTGGCCGGGTTCTTGAAGCCTCAGCCACAGCTTCAGCCTCAGCCACAGCTTCCGCCATAACTAACAGCAGTAGCAGTGCACAGGCAGCATTCACAGGGGGGCTCTCGAACTCAAAAACTATTCCCGACAGGGCCCTCCCGAAGTGCCCTCGAACTCAAAAATTAATCCCCAGACTCCCTCACGAACTGAAATCGAAAATTCAAATAATTATTTGAAAGTGTGGTCACGAACTGATCGTGAACGAACGGTATATCATAACATTCGCCAGGAAGAGTATGGAAAGCTCTGTGGGGATCAGGAGGGTGCCAGCTTAGGCTTGAAACTGGCTCCTGGCAAGAGATTTTTCTTTTTTATTTGCATCGTGACGTGGCGTTGGAGTTCTTACGGGGAAACGAAAAGGTGTTATACGCTGGACTCAGCAGCAGTGTGCTAAAGAGGTCACCTGATGTGAATGACCTCCCATTTGCTGTTGAGAAACTTCTTTAGAGCCCATACAGCCACCAATTAACACCTTGCCGGTGCCCGTCTTCTTGCTTCATCGGTGGAAACAATTGATAATTATAATTATTATAGTAGATGGTTTTTAATATAATTAGTACACTTCATCAAACCTTTATAAACAGAGTCATCTGCCTCTGCTGTGCTCGCCTCTCCCCTGGCCCTTTCGACAGGATTTGCAAGCATGGTCTTTGATGCGAGAGTCGCCCTGCAAGGACCGCCTGCCGACCAAAAAGTGGTTCACTCCAGGCCAGGTGAGGGCGGCATTGAAAGCTGTTATGATGAAGCTCTTGAGTTTTGGTGTACAGTTGCGCTGTGTACCTACCTCTGTCGTGTAAGCTAAACCACTTTACACCGAAAACTGTTGCTCGTGTGGTGTGATTGGATTATGGCTAACCATCTAAGGTGCCAGTGAAAGCTTTTGCTCGTGTTGCGTTTGTAGATGATGGCTGACCATCTAAGGCGGCAGTGAAAGCTTTTGCTCGTGTTCTGTGGGGGTGGGGGCTGACCATCTAAGGCGGCAGTGAAAGCTTTTGCTCGTGTTCTGTGGGGATGGTGGCTGACCATCTAGCAGCGTGTGCAAGCGGTGCTGTTTTGGGTACGGCATGCGACGGAAAGAAGATAGAAGGCCTTTTGGCCTGCCTGTCTTTTTGATGGCTGCTTACCCAACAGCGTGTACGAGCGGTGCTGTTTTGGGTACACAGTACGGTTAAAAGAAAAGGGCGTTCCTCCACCTTGCCCTTAAAAACCGTCGAGCAGCGCTTCTCACACTTAAGCTAATTGTGTCGAGCAATACATGGTTGCCCTATCAGCCCTTCCAATGCCCTTCCATTATTTTTCAGGCAGCAGTCCACAAAATTTGCAGCAATCCAAGAAGTGTGCAAACAGTTTGACCAGCTGCTGCGCTGTCAACCTTTCCAATGTACTACCCTTTCTGCAGTAATGTCCCTTTCTGCAGAAATGACCCTTTATGCAGAAATGTCCCATTACGCAGAAATGACCCTTATCCCAAAACCCTCACTTCCCCTTATCATTGGCACGCTCAACCCACAATATCCATAAAGCCCTGCATTGACCTTGCCAGTGCACTCATGCCCTCACAATTCACGTGCACCCTTTAAGGTGGTTGTCCTGTCGGCCGTCCTGACTCTCAACCCTTCAGTTCCCTTTCATCGCACCCAGGCCTTCCAAGCAGCATGCATCTCTCTGTCGTTCAACTCTTCAGTTCCCTTTCATCGCACCTCAGGCCTTCCAAGCAGCACGCATCATCATATTATGCTCTCTCTGTCGTTCAACCTTCCGTTCCCAATCATCGCACCTCAGGCCTTTCAAGCAGCATGCATCATCCTTTAATGCTCTCTCTGTCGTATCATAGAAGCCCTCTTGAACCACATGCACCTTAGACGCACGCCACAGGCCTCCCTGGCCCTTTGTCACATGCTGAATAAAAAAGGCTCAAGCCTATAATGCTCTCGTTCTTGCACCCACGAAGCCCTCACAAATTGCATGCGCCTTCCTACACACGCCATAAGCCTCCCTGACTCTCTGCTATGTGCCCTCCTTGCATGCAGGACGTCAGAAGCTGGAGCAGAGCAATATGTTCGTTAGCACCTCAATCAAATGACCATGTGCGTGCTATTCACACACACACACGTTCTAACACACAGCGTGTTTCACTGGTCTCCCTGTGCAGCTGAGGAAGCTGGAGCGCAGCAAACTCAGCACGCTGCTGAGCGTGCTGTCACACTACCCACGGGCTTACAAGGTCTTCACCCCTTTCGTGCAGTCCCACCTGCCCGAGCAGTGTGTGGAGGCGCCGGCCACCGTGTTGTGAGTAAGGCAGTGGTGCACACCGTACACCACTTAATCTTTTAAATAATTGCTTTGTAATGTTCGTAGCTGCCTGAGCAGCGTGTGGAGGCGATGGTTATCATGCTAATGCTTATTATTATAATGCAGTGTGTGTAGTTGCATGAGCAGCGTGTGGAGGCCATGGTTATCATGCTAATGCTTATAATCATATTGCTATATGTGTAGCTGCATGAGCAGCGTGTGGAGGCGATGGTTATCACGCTAATGCTTATTATATTATACTGCAATGTGTGTAGCTGCATGAGCAGCGTGTGGAGGCGATGGTTATCATGCCAATGCTAATTATCATATTGCTATGTGTGTAGCTGCATGAGCAGTGCATGTAGGCGGCAGCCACCATGGTTAATGTTTTGAGCATCACATATTGTGTGGCTGTTTAAGCAGTGATGTAGCAACCACTAGAATTATGGTCTCAGTATGAACTATGAATGGCCTCAGTATGAACTTCCAGTTGTAGGGTGTGTCTTGCGTGGCCGCCTGCGTGGGGGCAGTACATCGGGGAAGGGTCAGTCAGTGCAGGTTGGTAGAGCAGTGCAGACTGTGTCTTTGTGTGTACCATGTATGAATTGGTAGAGCAGTGCAGACTGTGTCTTTGTGTGTACCATGTATGAATTGGTAGGGCAGTGCAGACTGTGTCTTTTGTGTGTACCATGTGTGTATTGGTAGGGCAGTGCAGACTGTGTCTTTGTGTGTATTATGTTTGAATTGTTAGGGCAGTGCAGACTGTGTCTTTGTGTGTACCATGTGTGTATTGGTAAGGCAGTGCAGACTGTGTTTTAGTGTGTATCATGTATGAATTGGAAGGGCAGTGCAGACTGTGTCTTTGTGTGTACCATGTATGAATTGGAAGGGCAGTGCAGACTGTGTCTTTGTGTGTATTATGTGTGAATTGGTAGGGCAGTGCATACCACACCTTTGTGTGTGGCTATGAAAGCACAGCGCCAAAAGACGTTATACAGTAGGCAGAGGCTTGCTTTTCTATAGAGTGCTGGAATTTCACTCATTTCACTCATTTCACTAGTGTGAGAATTTTTCCCAGCACTCGCAGTAAGGTTCGCTCACACACATAAGTACTCACACATCAGCGACCTCAAAAGCTCACCCAACACTTTGTTTTTGTTCGTATATCTGTTCCATTGTAGTAACTGCAGCATGTTGACTCAAACGCACGTTTGCACATACACACATAAGCATGTGCGCGCACATGTACACACAAACACACAAACAACCACATAAACACACACATACATACACACACATACATCACCACCACATAAACACACGATTATACACTGTGTCAACGTACAACGTACCTTGGCGCACAGAGAGAGCCGTATTTCTACCTTGAGGGGTAAAGGAGCAGTGCTGTCCATGCTCGTGGAGGTGCCGCTAGATCCGCTCTGCAGTGCAGACCTCACAGACAGCAGTTTGACGGGCGGTGGCAGCTCTTCTCCGGCATCCACGGTCATCATTTTGAACAAGTTTTCGCCTGGTGGGGGCCGCTGGGTGGTGATCGGCCTCGAGGTGCGCAGGGTCAAAGTGCTTTAACAGTGGGGTAGTTGGCAGCCAGAGTATGGTGTAGCGACCATTTTGTATACTGAGCAAGCTTTTTCCCGGTGGGGGTTGCTGGGAGGTGAACCGCGGGATACTCGTATCAAGTGAGCAGACGCCGAGGTAGGTCCGCTCACTAGATACGAGGAAGCCTCGATGCACAAGTGAGTGGACGCCGAGGTCGATTGATCAGGTTGAGCGACGTGGTAGACCGAGTGACAAGGACGGCCTCGAGGTGCATAGGGTCAAAGTGTTGTTTTCACAAGGGGGGTAGTTGGCAGGCAAAGTATGGCAGGCTGACGGGCTGATTGTGCTGGTGAGGGACCTTGAGATGTGCAAAAATGGAGGGGGCAAAAGGCGTCATTCTGTGTTTATGAAGAGTTTTCTCAATGGGGGATACGCTACGACTGAATAGAACCTGGTACTTAGGGGTTTCTAGGGTTGAGGTAGAAGCCTTCAGATTGGTGGTGTTAAAGTGGGTACAGGGAGGCACTGCGGTATATGTGTGTGAGGGGGAGGCGGAGGAGCATTGTAATGCACGAGCATAAAGCAGCTTTCGACCAATCATATGCTTGTACCAAGCCTTGCAGCTGGAAGCTAGGTCGGTGTGGGACGTTGAGCAATTTCAGTCAGTCAAGAAAGAGCCATTTTTGGATACACACACATGTGCGCTCACATACATTCATTATAAACACTCACACACACATGCACACACATGTGTGCTCACATGCATTAAATCAGACACACCCATGCAAAGGCAGATGCACACCCACATGCTCTCTCTCTCTCTCTCACACACACACACACACACACACACACATGCACACACATGTGCGCTCACATATATTATTTGAGACACACTCATGTGAAGGCAGGTACACACCCACATGCTCTCACACACACACACACACACACACACGCACACACGCACACACACACACTCACACACACACAGAAATTGAGTGCGTCGCTTGGATCCCATTTTGTACTAAAATCATCGGTGGAGGTCATTGAGCCAGGTGAGCTGAAAATGCTTTTGTCTGCAAATGAACTCCTGTGTGCAAGCAGAGGCAAAACTCCCACATGCTAACACTTTAAGCGTTGGACAAGGAAGGGCTGTCCAAATTTTAAAAACGTAGGAGCCTTACCAAAGTTCTGTGCCCGTAGATACTCCAGGGCAGCAGATTACAATTTTAATTTTGTTTTTGCCTAGGCTGTTACTTTTGGGGGGGGGGGGGCAACTTCTAACCACACTAAAAACAATCCTTGTTGGTGAGTTGACTCATTTAACTATTAGTTGTTGACACAATTGCTTCGTTGAAAATGATTTTGGAGAATGATTTATTTGTTGTTGACCTCAAAATCACATGCAGGCGTTTGTTGCCTCGTTCTTAAGTTGGCTCCCATGCGCCTTTCCCCTTTTTCTACCATTCTCTTTTCTTATACTCACCGCTACCTATCATCAAACCTACATACAAGAGCAGGTAAATACTATGCTGCCTGTGAGCCTTCGCCACAGCCGTTTAAAGAAAGGAAGAGACCACCTCTACAAGGCTCACATACGTAATTACTTTTTACCCTTTGTCATGCCCCAAATCGAAATGATCGACCCTGGGAAGTTTTGTGTAGGGTCTGAGGAATCCAACCCGAAATCGAGGCCGTCACCCTCATCATGAGGCTGTTAAAAAAAAGTATACGCAAGGGGGGATAACATTACAAGCATGGACTAAGGAAACGAAGACGGAGCTTTCGGACAGCGGAGTGCTCACGCTACCAGGCGGACGCAAACCCCGCGAACCCGAAGAGTCTGGCCCGACCACGGGCCACTAGGCTTTCAGGGCAGCTACCCTGAAGAGGCTGAGGCAGAGAAATATATCAGGATGAGAAACACGTGTCTAAGAACTGTGTCAGGAAATGTATCAGGAGGAAGGCATGCCCAATTCTTGGGGTGAGCCCCCAACATCATCTCCTTGCCCCACCCAACCCTGCTCATTTGCATCAAGAGACTTCGCGCAAGGATTGCTGCTGCAACACCTGCGCACTCGGCTTGTTCCCCCAAATTCATACACCCCCCCAAATCATACCCCCACCCCACAGGTGAAGAGGTTGATCCCATGAAGTATCTCAAAAAGGACA
>Ga0307966_1004047_pt1 | contig 10940 bp, 8 predicted proteins | sample OrgLakmetagen646_FD_203141 | JGI IMG/M metagenome (GOLD analysis project Ga0307966, IMG submission 203141) | Saline water microbial communities from Organic Lake, Antarctica - #646 | ecosystem: Environmental > Aquatic > Non-marine Saline and Alkaline > Saline | place: Antarctica: Organic Lake... | reverse complement strand
CACCGTCCCAATAAGCCCGCACTCCATCCAGCTTTTCGCTCACCCAATAATCCGCAAGCGGCGCGCCTTTTTGGTACACATTGGCCAGCGGAACCTCCGCTGGTGCGGCAAGTGCCACAGCAGACATCAGCGCCACGCTTGCCAGCAGACCTGAACTCAAGCGTTTCATCCATGAAATAACAAACATCAACAACTCCTTTAAATTTAGGTTGAGTTCCATCCTGGTGCTCAACCTTTGCCACTCTACTTTGAAGCACATTTAAAATGCGAGCAGTGTTTGCGAACGTGTCAGCACGCTTACCCCGCGCTACCACCAATGAGATGTGATCAACACACTGGCGAATTCTACTAGGCAAGAAGGCACCGGCCAGCGCTACCTAATTCAGCACAGCGCCGGTTCCGGCAAGCACGTCCGGTTTTGTGAAAGCCTGAAGGGAAAGCCCCTTCGGGCTACTCGACCCTCATTTTTTAATCAATGGAGACAATTGGGCCGGAATATGCAGTAATTTGTGTCAGTTTATTTTACACCATCACAAGGTATTAAATCACGACACTAAATATCTAACTGAAAATAAAAGGAATTTTTATTTTGGTGTGATTTTTGCTGTTAGTGGAGAAGGTGAAGTTCAACTTTTAATAATTGTTTTTCGCATTCAATTTGAAAGGATATAAAAGGAATATCAAATGAAAAGTATATTTAAAAAAATCGCCGCTGGCATAATTTTCTCTAGTATGGCCCCCGTAGCAGCAGCAGGCATTATTTACTCAAATGATTTCCAAGCCAACGCTAACGGATTTGCTGGATTTACTACCGTTCAGACTGCTACTAATGGAGAAGGATTCCTCGGATTCATTAACGATGGCGATTTGCCTACTTTAGAGTTATCTGGATTAACCGGTTATCATACTATCAATATTGAGTTTGACGTTATCGGTTTTCGCAGTTTAGACGGCACTACAAATATGGATTACTTTTCCCTTGAAGCGGACGGAAGTGAACTATTTAAGGACTTTTACGGGCACAATGGCTGGAAAAGTGAAATTACTGGTCCGGCTACAGGTGTTCTGGTAAGTCACGATATTAGTGGTGATACACTTGGGTATGGCAATTACTTCGGTGGGGCAAGCATCTACCACTATAGCTTATCGGTAGCCAAAGCCAATACTACTTCATCTATGTCGTTAGCTTTCTTTGGTAATGCTAACCAACAATGGCAAGACGAAGCTTTTGGGCTAGATAATTTAAAAATAACTGCTGTTCCTGAGCCTACAGCATTGGCGCTTCTAGGCTTAGGCCTAGCAGGGGTAGGATTCTCTAGAAGAATTAGAAAGACTAAATCATAAATAAAAATGATTATTGAAAACCCGCTGAGGCGGGTTTTTTGCTGCGCCAAATATTTTTCGTGAGAGTAAATTTTTTTTAATAAGCCTGTTATCAAAATATGATTATGCTCATCATGGTATCGAAAATCGATTTTATAGCCTATAACTTGCGCCATTATCAACTATTAAGGGCACAACGAAATTAAATCGGTTATTGAGTCATCAAAGGTTTCTTGATCAAGGCAAAGATTGTAAACGTCGACCTGCGATTGACATAAGTACTTGGCCCTCGATAATTATTAAGTGTAAAAATCCTGACAACCTTCTGTTCATATGAAATCGAAATATTTAAAAATCTTTGGATTTGGTGGCGTATGACCGGAAGTGTTCACATTATCCCCCTCTGCCAGCCTAGTAGTCCAGTTGCCGATTTCACCTAAATTCATATCAGACTGGGCGGTATGAGAGCAGTCATGCACGTTATTCCAGGGAACGAAAAGCTTCCATACTTAAGAAGTTGTTGCCTCCGCAGAACCGCAGGGTGGTGCAGGTGGCCACAGAGGAAGGCATATCGGATGTGACTCTGTATAGTTGGTTAAAACAGTGTCGACAACAAGGAGTGGCCTGTGCCGGGTTATCGTAATGCTGGAGACGATGGGTCTCCTGAAGCCAAGTTGGCCGTCGTGATCGAAACGGCCTCTTTGTCCGAAGCTGAACTGGGTGCGTATTGCCGTCAGGAAGGTCTGTACCCCGAGCAGGTGCAACGTTGGAAAGACGCCTGCCTACGCGGTGCCTGAGCCCACCAGCTTTACGGCCACAGGCTCGAGACGAAGTTGAAAAAAGGATTCGGAAAGTGGTACGCGGTTTGGAGCACAAGGTCTTTTAGATTTACTAAACAAGCAAGGGTTACAAACAAAAAAACTGGAGTCTTCTAAAAAACGCCTATGGACGATTTATCCCCCTCAGACCTGAAAGCGATTCTGCATTCAAAGCGTGCCAATCTTTACTACCTGGAATACTGCCGAGTGATGCAGAAAGATGGCCGGGTTCTTTATCTGACAGACGCGGAGAAAGAGAACCTCTACTATAACATCCCGATTGCCAACACCACTGTGCTGCTATTGGGTAACGGTACTTCGATTACCCAGGCAGCCATGCGAATGCTGGCACAAGCGGGCGTGCTTGTTGGCTTTTGCGGAGGTGGCGGTACACCGCTCTATATGGCTAATGAGGTGGAATGGTTCACGCCACAAAGTGAGTATCGGCCAACTGAATACCTGCAAGGCTGGATGGGATTCTGGTTTGATGATGGCCAGCGCCTTGCGGCGGCACAGAAGTTTCAACAGGCGCGAATCGGCTTTTTGCTGGAGGTTTGGCGTAGAGATCGTGAACTTAAACTGGAAGGCTTTGATGCCCAAGATGCGCTAATCCAAAAAGCGCTAGAGACCTTCAATACCCGCACAGCAACGGCGAAGAAATCCGCTGACCTTCTGCTCACCGAAGCTCAACTGACCAAAACACTCTATAAGTATGCCGCCCAGGCAACAGGGCAGGCTGGGTTTACCCGGCAGCATCAGTCTGTGGATAAAGCCAATGATTTTCTCAACCATGGCAACTACCTGGCTTATGGTTTGGCGGCTTGCTGTTTGTGGGTATTGGGCATTCCCCACGGTTTTGCCGTGATGCACGGTAAAACCCGCCGGGGTGCTTTGGTTTTTGATGTGGCCGACCTGATTAAAGATGCATTGGTACTGCCTTGGGCTTTTATTTGTGCCAAAGAGAATGCAACGGAGCAGGAATTTCGCCAGCAGGTACTGCAGGCTTTTACGGATCACAAAGCTCTGGACTTTATGTTCGATACGGTCAAAGCCGTCGCACTGCAGGGATCTACTCCCCAAGCGATCGAGGAGCAGGAACCATGATGGTGATTTTTGTCTCCCAATGTGAGAAGAAGGCCTTACCCAGAACAAGGCGGGTGCTGGATGCATTCGCCAATCGCATTGGGGACAACACATGGCAAAACCTGATTACTGAAGACGGATTGGAAACGGTAAAAAAAATGCTGCGCCAAACCGCGAGCAAAAGCACCGCCGTGAGCTGTCATAGGATACGTTCACGAGCTCGCAGCCAGCTTTTCTGGATCGTTGGCAACCGTAAAAAATTCAACGCTCAGGGCGTTGTGCCGGTAAACAGTACTGAGCAGGATCTGCTGAGTAAAGATGACGACAACAACTGGAAGTATCTGCCCCTGATTAAAGCCTTTACCGGGCTTGCGGGGCTTCTGCATGACTGGGGCAAGGCAACCAAGCTATTTCAGGACAAGCTCAACCCACAATCGAAAAACAGTTTCAAAGGAGACCCGCTGCGCCATGAGTGGATCTCCAGTCTTTTATTCATTGCGCTCATCAGGTCTGGGGAGAAGCCGGACCAGGATCAAAGCTGGCTTGAACCCTTTTTAAACCAGTCTATTAATGAACAACAGCTAAAAGACGCGCTGCCAACCTTGTCGGGTAGTCGCTCCCCGCTAGCAGATTTGCCCGATGCCGCCAGTTTGCTCGTGTGGCTGGTGCTGTCTCACCATCGCCTACCCAAGCCTGAAAACAAGAATGAATTTGGCGATCAGACCAATAACACGCCGCAGCGCCTGCTAAGGCGCATTAGCCAGGAGTGGGGCTATGACAACGGCCGTGATGATGCGGAGTTTAAACAGCGCTTGCCGGACTGTTTTATCTTTCCCCAAGGCCTTCTGTCGGCATCAACTCACTGGCTAAAAGCTCTCAGTCACCGTGCCCGCCAACTTCAGGAGTACCTGCCACTGTTTGCCTCAGCTATAGAGGATGGCAGCTGGCGAACCATCGCTCATCATGCACGTCTATGTTTGATGCTGGGTGATCACAATTATTCCTCAAAGTTACAGGATGAAAAATGGCCCACTGGCATCAGCCTATTTGCGAATACTCATCGTGATGGCCCACTCAAGGGACAGTTTAAACAACAGCTGGATGAGCACTTGGTAAACGTGGCAAAGGTAGCGGTACGTGCCTGCCGAATGTTGCCAAACTTTGAGCGTGACACTCCGGTTGCTGAAAATATTGAGAAGCTGAAACCGTCAAGGAAGGTAACGCCAAAGATAAAAGAACAGTTTGGCTGGCAAGACAAAGCGGTTACTGCTATCCAAAACTATCGACAGGAAAGTGACGACAAAGTCAGTGGTTACTTCATCGTCAATATGGCCAGCACCGGGCGAGGCAAAACCTTGGCCAACGCCAAGATTATGCAGGCTCTGTCGGCCGACCAGCAAAGCTTGCGCTTTATTCTGGCATTGGGGCTGAGAACCCTCACCCTTCAGACCGGTGATGAGTACCGCGATCGTATTGGCTTGGGCGAAGAAGAGTTGGCTGTGCTGATTGGTTCCCGGGCGATACTGGAGCTGCATCAGGGTTCGAACAAAGCGGAGGTCAAAGAAGATCAGCCGCTAGCGTCTGAAGCTTTTGGTTCAGAGTCTTATGAGGCTTTGCTGGATGAGAAGGAAGAGGTGTACGGCTTTGCCGACGACAACCGCTGGCAAGACCTGTTGCCCGAAGAAGAACTGACCACTGTACTGACCGGCCAGAAAGAGCGCGCTTTGCTTTATGCACCCGTGCTTGCCTGCACCATCGATCATATTATGGCCGCCACTGAAACCATCCGTGGCGGGCGCTATATTTTACCCAGCTTACGTTTAATGTCATCGGACTTGGTAATTGATGAGATTGACGATTTCACAGGGGAAGATTTGGTTGCGATTGGGCGTTTGATTTATCTGGCGGGCATGCTGGGGCGCAAAGTGATGATCTCCTCAGCCACCATTCCACCTGACTTTGCCTTGAGCTACTTTGCCGCCTACCAAAAAGGCTGGGCCTTATTTGCTGTAAGTCGCCATCAGAACACTCGGGTAGCCTGTGGCTGGACAGATGAGTTCAAAACCCAGTTGAAAACGATAAATCAAGGTGAGGACGCCACTAAAAACTACCAAGCGGCGCATCAGGCTTTTGTCGAAAAACGGGTGACAAAATTGCGCGCCGAGCCGGTCAAACGCCGAGCTGAGATCATTGCCTTACCAGAGCTTGCGGGTGATGAGCCCCGCGAGGCCGAGTTCTTCTCCGCCATTCGGCATGAGGTTGTTCGTAAACATCAGCAACACCACGACCAGGATGCTAAAACCGGCCGCAATATTTCCTTCGGTGTTGTGCGCTGCGCCAATATTTTACCTTGCGTAACTCTAACCGAGTATCTGCTGGATGCCGAATGGCCTGAACAGGTCGAAGTGCGGGTAATGGCCTACCACAGTCAACAGGTGCTGTTGTTGCGTCATGCTCAGGAGCAGCATCTCGATCAGGTGCTTAAGCGCAAAATCCCCGTCAATGATCCAGAGGGTGCTTTCCACAATCCCATAATACGGCAGCATTTGGACAGCGTTGAAAGCAGGGATCTCATCTTTGTACTGGTTGCCACGCCCGTGGAAGAGGTAGGGCGTGACCACGATTTCGACTGGGCCGTGGTAGAGCCCTCGTCCTATCGTTCTATTATCCAGTTAGCGGGACGGGTACGTCGCCATCGTGATGCCGAACTGAACAACGAATGGCCTAATATGGGCCTGCTGCAATACAACCTGAAGGGCTATCGAGGTGAGAAGAAAAACGTCTTTAGTCGGCCAGGTTATGAGCAAGGCAACTGGCAACTGACACCTTCCAAAAGCCTGACTGATGTGGTTGATATAAAAGCGCTAAGCCAGCGTGTCGATGCCATTCCTCGCATTGTTAGAGACGATTCTGCACCCTCTAAGCGGTTGGCCGCGCTGGAGCATTTTGTCATTGGTCGAACTTTGGGTTGCCACCACCTTACTGGTGAAGCAAAAGGAAGTGAGCCAGCTACCAGCCCGAAAAATCTCTGGGGTTACACCGACGATTACTGGTGGATGACAGCCCTGCCACAGCAGTTCAACCGTTTCCGGAATAGCGCCCTCGGGGTCAATCTTTATCGGGTGCTAAACGAACAGCGTAAAGCAACTTTTCAGCTTTATGATCGCCAACGACGCGGCTGGGTATTAATAGAGAAAATTCTTAATATTCAACATCAACTGCTAAGTCCTGAAAGAACAGCACGCCTCTGGCTGCAGCGGGATTACGAGGCATTGGTGGAAGATCAGAGCCAATGCAGATCAGAAGACATTACGCAAACCTCGCAGCGGTTTGGGGAGATCAACATAGCCAATCACAAGGATGGAAACCGCTATCGGTATAACGATCAGTTGGGATTGGTCAAAGATAACGAAGGTAGCTGACCATTAAGTCAGCTACCTTGCTGCCTATGTGGCAGTGAAGTAAATAATAAACAGATAGTCTTCTAAGCCGCCTGTTTGGCGGGTTCGAGCATCTTACCAGCCCATATCGTGATCTCCTACTTTGGTATTTTTTGGTTTTTTTTAATAATAAACATATAGTGGTTGAGTTTTTATCTCTTGCCATTTACTCTTGCATTAAGTTCAGAAGGGACAGGAGCGAACCATGCTTGATATAGCGATAGAGCGCTTCTTTGCGGAACGCAAAGAAGCCTGGTTAAAGAAGAACCTGAAAGTCACCATGACGGACGGTGAAATTAGTGAAAAAGAGCAAGAGTGTGAGGATATATTCGCACTGAAAAACTGGCTGCCAAACGCGGCCAGAAGAGCCGGTCAGATTTCGTTGGCAACGCACCCCTGTACCTTTAGTAATCCGAGTGCCCGCAAAAATAAAAATGGGTATACGAGCTCAGTTATTGCCCAGGTGATGGGGCCAACGCCAGACGGTTTGCTGCGTAGTGGCAATCTTCAGGTAGAACCAGATGCGCTAGGAAATGCCGCTGCACTGGATGTATATAAATTTCTTACTTTGAGACTGCAGGATGAAAGATCCCTGCTACAGCATATTCAAGATGATTCCGAGCCTGCACAGGTGTTGCTGGACAAAGCGGGCGAAGATTCTGAAGTTTTAAAAGCCGGCTTTCTCGCTATGGTGTTGACGAAAGACGAGGCAATAACCAGCTCTAAAATCAAGCAGGTCTATTTTCCGCTTGAAGAGAGTGGTGTTGGTTACCATCTGCTCTCCATTCTTAGCCATTCTGGCCACTTGTTTGAAATGCGTAAACGCCTGGACAGATTGCGCTTTTCTGATGAAGTTAAAGCTGCCAGAGAGTTACGCCGGAACAATCAGTTCTCAAATTCTGGATACCAGGAAATTTATAACCTTACAACGATAGGCTTTGGGGGCACCAAGCCGCAGAACATAAGTGTTCTGAACAACCAGAACGCGGGCAAGGCCCACCTGCTGCTGTCGATGCCCCCGGAACTATCCCCCAGGAGCGTTCGCCTGCCCACGCGCAACTTCTTTGGCGATGTACTCTACCCAAAACAGCTGCAGGAATCCTTTCAGGCCTTTCATCGTCTGCTGGTCACGGATTACAACAATGCCCGTATTCGGGAAGCGTGTGACTACCGCATTCAGGAATATCTGGATCAGCTGATCCTGAAAATGTGGCAGGTACGCAAAGGATTTGAGGAGCAGCCTCACACTCGCCCGGAAAGCTTGGCAGGCTACCAGAAGCTGTGGCTGTTTCCAGAACACGCAACAGAGCGCACAGAGAATTCGCAATGGTTGAACAGCCTTTTTGAGGATGCTGCGCGTCATTTTATCAACAGTTATCAAAAAGTGATGGGTAAAGCGGCGATCCAACTAGGTGATAACGAGCTGATAGCTTTTGCCCGCATTATCGAACAGAACAAGGAGTGCCTGCTATGAGTACCCGACGCGTGCTGGTGCTACCGCATCTTAACGTTCATAACGCCAATGCGCTCTCGAGCCCTTTCACCATTGGATTTCCCGCCATGACCGCCTGGCTGGGTTTTGTGCATGCGCTGGAGCGCAAATTAAAATCGAGCGGTTATCCAACACTTGAATTGGTTGCAACCGGTGTATTCAGCCATAGATGTGACCTGCAAACTTATCGAGGGCCAGGTGACTTTGTCCATTCGATTGTAGGCACTGCAAACCCCTTGGATAGAGATGGCAACCGCTCTGCCTTTATTGAAGAGGCCCGCTGCCATCTGGACGTAAGTCTACTGATTGAATACCACGCCCATAACGATGATCTTGAGCGGGTTGAGCAACCCGGATTTATCGAACAAGTAGAGCGGCTGTTAATACCCATGAAAGTTGCTGGCGGTGATCTTCTGCATGCGAGCCAGCCTCAAGTGAAAGCGCTGGATGACAGTGAAGATGGAGCGGTTCCAAAATTGTTGCGCAGCTTGATGCCCGGCTTTGCACTGATCGAACGCCGCGAATTGATGCAGGATGCGATGCAGCAAGGAGTAGATGCCTTGGATGCACTGCTCGACTATCTCACGGTACACCATCGCTGCGAGCAGGATGTGGAAGGTAACGTCAGCTGGCACAGTCAGCGCAAAGCAGGCGAAGACGGCAAAAAACCGGGATGGATCGTGCCCATCGCTACTGGCTTTCAGGGCATAAGCGCGCTTGGGCAAGCAAAAAACCAAAGAGACCCGGATACCCCTCACCGCTTTGCCGAAAGCGTTGTCACTCTGGGTGAGTTCAAGATGTTGCACCGCATAGAGAACCTGGATGACGTTTTGTGGCAATACCATACTGACTTGCCTAATAACCTGTATCTGTGCCAACAGGCGCAGCCAAAAACAGCTGACGATGGCTTTTTCTAAAATTTTATTGCGAAAAATGGAGAAATAACATGGCTAAAGATAACGATACTGCCTCGGTACTGGCCTTTGAAAAAAAACTGGTTCCTTCAGATGGATACTTTTACGGTACTCGCTGGGAAAATAAGTCTGAAGCGGTTGCACTGGAACTGCAGGAAAAATCTGTTCGCGGCACCATCTCGAATCGCCTGAAGCTCGCTGTGAAAAACGATCCAGCCAAGCTGAACGCAGAAGTTGAAAAGCCTAACCTGCAAACTGTGGATGCCTGCGCCTTGGGTATCGATCAAGACACTCTCACTCACCAGTTCACTTTGAAAGTGTTGGGTGGTGTAGAGCGCCCCTCCGCTTGCAACAATACTTTATTCAAACAGAGTTACCGTAAGGCCGCTCGCACCTACATCGAACAGGAAGGCTTTACCGAGCTGGGTCGTCGCTATGCCCAGAATATCGCTAGCGCCCGTTTTTTGTGGCGTAATCGAGTAGGAGCCGAGCAAATTGAAGTTCAAGTGAAAGTGCTGAACAAAGATCAAAAGCAGCAGTGGGTCTTTGATGCCCATAATTACAGCACTCGTAGCTTTGATCAGCATGATGAGCAGGTCAGTCAACTGGGAGAGAAAATTTCTGCAGCCTTGGCCAGCAGTGATGGTGCTCTGTTGCTTGAGATCACAACTTACGCCGATCTAGGCAAAGCTCAGGAAGTCTATCCCTCTGAAGAACTGGTGTTGGACAAAGGCAAAAGCAAAAAGAGCAAGGTGCTCTATCAGGTGAAAGGCCATGCCGCCATGCACTCCCAGAAGATTGGCAATGCCCTGCGCTCAATCGACACCTGGTACCCGGCTTACAGCAACGAAGAAGAAAGTGCAGGTGCTATCGCTATTGAGCCTTATGGCGCAGTTACCAATCTGGGTAAAGCCTATCGCACACCAAAAGACAAACAAGATTTCTATACCCACTTCGACGCTTGGGCACGCGGTGGTGAGCTGAGCACCAACGACCAGCACTACGTGATGGCGGTTTTGGTACGCGGCGGTGTCTTCGGTGAAAGCGACAAATAGGGAGTAAACCATGCAGGTTTATCAGGAAATTACCCTGCTGCCGGAGGCTGAGATCCCACTTGGTTTCCTTTGGCAAAAAGTCTACCAGCAGATTCATATCGCACTGGTGGAGCATAAGGTGGCTGATAATGAGAGTGCTGTCGCGATGGGTTTCCCGGAGTATGGCAGCAAAGGTTTCCCACTGGGGCGCAAGCTGCGGTTATTTGCATCCCAAGAGGAGGTGCTGCAAAGCCTGAACATTGCCACATACCTCAGCAGGCTAAGTGACTATGTGCATCTTAAGTCGATCCAGCCTGTGCCAGAAACGGCTAGTTATGCGAGCTTCGTAAGGCATCACGTGAAAGGTGAGGCGCGTATCGAAAAAGATCATCAGGAGAAAGCTCAGCTGTGGGCGACTAAGTCAGGCAAGTCTTTACAGGAGTGCCTGAGCGAGCTCGCCAAAACCCGTCCCGAACCAAGTAACGATTTGCCTTTTCTTTGGACGGAAAGTCAGGAAACCAAAAAGCGTGACGGTGACCTGGTGCGGAAGTTTCCACTTTTCATCCGCAGAAGTGTGCAACCAGTCGCTAGGGCGGGAGTTTTAACCTGTTATGGGTTGAGCCACCCTGAGACACCTGTAGGATTGCCCGTTTTTTAATATAACCCAAAAAAATGCTCTTTCAAAAATCGGAATATAAAACAGTAGGTTAAAGAAAGCAGTTTAAGAAAGGGTAAAATTAATTTTTCCCTCTAACTGCTTGCTATAGCCTCTTTTTTTGCTTTGAAGCTATTGTTCGCCGCCACGCAGGCGGCTTAGAAATGCAACTTCAAACGTG
>Ga0307966_1004044_pt1 | contig 10942 bp, 6 predicted proteins | sample OrgLakmetagen646_FD_203141 | JGI IMG/M metagenome (GOLD analysis project Ga0307966, IMG submission 203141) | Saline water microbial communities from Organic Lake, Antarctica - #646 | ecosystem: Environmental > Aquatic > Non-marine Saline and Alkaline > Saline | place: Antarctica: Organic Lake... | reverse complement strand
ACACCTTGCTAATCAATCTGAGTCTATCCAGATCAGCGAAATATCTGGCGGACTTTTCACGAGTGCCACTATTGGCGTGATTCATGTGGATATTCCTGATGGTTTAGAGCTCAAAGTTGAGCAGGCACAACTGGATATTGGTATAAACTGCTTGTTAGATTTACGCGCGTGTCTAAATTATGTCGTTGTTGAGCGGATACACGTTTACTTGCCGCCAAGCACTGAACAAGCTGAACCGCAAGCAAGTGAGCAAAGCGTCATTGAACTTCCGCTAGCGTTGACTTTAGATATGTTGAAGGTGTCTGAACTGGGCGTATTTCAAAAAGTTGATACTCAACGAACTAAGATTGCTGGCGATGCATATACTTTACTGAAAGTGCATCAAATTGATTTGCGTGATTTTCAAGCGCATCAGTCATTTGTACTATCTTCGCTTAATGTTGATGAGCTGTTGCTTTTTGTTCCACCAGCTAGCATGGCGGCTCAAAATCAGTCGTTGCAGGTAAGCTCTGGCTCAACTCCGTCGGCTCAAGTATTCTCCCTGAGTAATATTCCGAAAGTATTTGCCTCTGCGCCTCAATTTGCGCTGCCTGATATTTTTATACCGCTGAACGCAGAGCTTAAACAATTTGCATTTAATAAGATTTGCTGGCAATTGGCGCAAGAGCAAGATAAAAATGCCGTTCTCAGCTCTGATAGCTGTCTATCTGATCTAAATCTGGCTGTTAAGGTGCAAGAGCAAGACCTAGATGCGAACTTATCAGTTCAAGCTCATGAAGTATTAAAAGCAAATGGTGTAGATGCTCAGTCGGTTCAGGTAGAGCTGCAGCTAAATGCGCAAAATAATTGGCGTCATGAAGCTCAAATTAAGCTTTTGAAGGCTGCATCCCCTGAAGGGGAAAGCGCAGAAACCGACCAGACGATTGATTATCTGGCGCTACTTGCCTCTGGAGACCTCGACAAAACATCACTGCAATTGCTCGTTGATTTTGAAAATGCTCAGCAAACCTTGGTTCAGTCGGCGCTAACGGCCGACTTAGACAGTAATGTGCTGCCACTAGATGTGCAATTACAAGTTAATGATTTATCGCCTATAAATGGCTTTTTAACCGAACCGTTGGCAGTGCTTGTTTCTAAAGCTAACATTAGCTTCAGTGGAGATTGGCTCGAGTATAAGATAAATATGAGTGCACAATTGATGAGCGCGCTAGAGGAGCAAAGTGGTTTGTCGAGCCTTCGCTTAATTGCAAGTGCATCACCTCAGGCTTTACGGTTTGATGTTGTAGAGCTTGCAACTGAGGGTCTATTAGGTGAAACCCTAGCCAATGGTAAAGTAACACTCGACAAAACATCCGCAATTCTAATGTTGGAGAGTCAGCTGGCGATCTCATTAAAGCGAGTCAATTTGGCTGCTTTAGGCTTGGATATGAACAGTGATATCAACGGTGAATTTTCCGTTAGTCATGAATACACAGACCAATGGATGCGAGCAGATCTATTGTGTAAGGATGTTAATGGTCAAGTACAGGGAAATGAGTTTGGCATGGACTGCGATGTTGCCTTGTCAAAATCAGGACAACTCAATATCCGTTCATTCTCTTTAACACAAGAAGAAAATACGCTTGAGGCCAATGGAAAGCTGGTTCTGCCTAGCACTGAATATGCGACTTTGAATCTTGAAAAGCTTATGGAGACGCAAGGAAATATAAGTTTAGACATTAACTTACCGCAGTTGAGTGTATTTCAGAAGGGTTTGAACGGGCAAATTGATTTGCAAGGCAACTTTGAGGGAAGCTTGGGCGCACCACTACTCACTTTGAGTTCTGACATTGTAGATTTGAACTATCTCGACATTGGACTGGAGCAAGGCAGTCTGGAGTTAAAGGTAGATGCAGCTAATAACTATGAAACCAATCTCGAGCTTAATCTCGCAAAACTTGCCATTGGCACAAATGTTATTAACTCAGCGGGCGTCAACCTGCAAGGAAACCAAGCAAAACATACGCTGGCGCTTAATGTGCAGGCAAAAGATATAAGCACTGAGCATCGTCTTGAGGGGGCTCTAGAGCTTAATGAGACCTCAAGAGCTTGGTCAGGTAACTGGAATAAAGCAATTATCAATCTACCCTTTACGCGCATATCACTTGCCGATGATGTCGATATTGAGGCGGACCTTAACACACTTGAAGTAGGCCTCTCAGATCACTGCTGGACAACACCTAAAAGTGAACAGGGCTTATGTTTAAAACGTCTAAAATATAGCGATGGCAATGCTAGCGGTATTGCGGAACTCGCTTACGATATAGCTATTGCCCTGCGCCATTATTCGCCCGAAATTGTGCTAGCAGAGTCGAGATTGCCGCTGTCGAGTAATATTACATTTGATTACAACGCTAAAAGTGGACTGTCAGCTAAGGCCTACAACCGAGTGATTGGCGGTGAAATAGAGACTGAAAGTCACTTATTGGAACTCACTGCGATTGTTGCAAATATGACGGTAGAGCAGAACATTTTGCGCACTACGGTTTTTGCGGGCTCACAAACAACCGGGGTATTGGGTTTAAAATCGAAGCTTAACTTAGCTCCCGACAATCGCATACATACAGCTTCTGTTCGGGTCACAGATTTTGATCTTAGCTTGTTACAACGCTTCATCCCCAGCACGCACAGTATTCTGGGGATGGTAAATGCCGATGTAGCCGTCAATGGGGAATTGCTTGAACCTCAGCTTGACGGTTATGTGAATATTGACGGTGGTGAATTAATATTAGATGCATATACCTATCCGCTAACCAAATTTTCTCAAAGTATTACCTTTGAGGGACAACAGGCCAGCGTGCGAGGCGCTTTCAATTTAGGTAAAGGTGAAGGGAAATATAACGCAGATATCGAGTTAAGGCCTGAGCTCATTATTAAGGGAGGCATTACCGGAACGGATTTACAATTTGCCTACCAGAATAATACGGCTCAAATCTCGCCTAATTTGAACTTTGCGTTATCACCTACAGAGCTGAACGTAAAGGGTGATGTGGCCATTCCCAGTGCTGATATTCAAATAAAAGACCTACCTGAAAACGCGAGAACGCCGAGTTCTGATACTATTATTATTGGTCAAAAAGCCCCAGACCCTATCATTCCCTTAGCCTTAGATATCGGTATTAAGATTATTATCGACAAACCAAAACGCGGCTTTGTCGTAATTAACGCGCTTGACCTAGAAGCTAAGTTAGCCGGTGATTTAGACCTAAATATTAGTCAAAAGCGCCGTCCTGCAGACAATAGCTTGCAACCTATGCGTACTCTTTTAAATGGGCAAATTGATATCATTGAGGGCAGTTACGAAGCTTACGGACAAATGTTATTAGTACAATCGGGTAAAATTTTCTTTAGCGGCGAGCCAAGCTTGCCGCAGTTTAATATTCGCGCTATTCGTAATCCTCTTAACACTGAAGGTGATGTGATCGCTGGGGTACAAATTTCAGGTAATCCGGTGTTACCGCGAGTTGAGTTATTTTCAGAGCCACCGATGATTCAAGCCAAACAGCTTTCTTATTTACTCCAAGGCCAAGATATTACCGCCAAGAGTGATGGTAGCGGTGGTATTGGCTCTGATACTGCATTAATCAATATGTTAGTTAACTTCGGGGTAGGACGCAGTGAAAATAGAGTAGGGCAGTTTGGTCGAGCCTTAGGATTTGATTCGCTCAACGTGGGCACTGCAGGAGCAGGGGATAATACTCAAGTGCAAATATCAGGACGCATTTCAGAAAACATTCAAATCACCTATGGCATTGGAGTGTTTGACGCTGGTAGTGTCGTGTCGCTTAAGTACCAATTATTACCTCAACTATTTATAGAAGCAAAAAGCGGCCTCAATAGCTCTTTAGATTTGTTTTATCAAGTGAGCAGCGGCGAAAATAATTAACTTAAAAGTAAAAATACATTCGCCTGCAAATTAATGACAGACGAATGAACTCCTTATGTTTAAGCATTTACGCCATCTGCACTTGCCAGCGACTCTGTGCTACATGCCTATAATAGCCCGCCACCAATGCATGCCTGTTGCGAATGCTGAGTTTCTTGTAAATATTATGACAGTGAAATTTAACGGTTCTTTCTGAGATAAAAAGTTCTGACGCAATTACTTTGTTAGGTAAGCCCTCTAAAATCTTTTGTGCAATTTGTTGTTCACGATTTGACAGTATTTCTTCGTAGTTAATAAATGACATTATTTAATCCTTTTTAGTCATAGGTTTTGCTTAAGGTGTCTGTCTTTGAACTGGGTACTCTTATCGAGCACTCCCTGTTTTGACAGTTCGATAATATGCTGCGCACTGGCAATAGTTTCTGGCCGGTGAGCAATCATAATTTTGGTGATCTTGAGTTGTTGAAGACGCATGTTAAGGCGCCTTTCAGTAGCGGTATCGAGATGACTACTGGCTTCATCTAGTAATAAAATTTTTGGTTGTTTGTAAAGTGCACGAGCAATTAACAATCGCTGCTTTTGCCCGCCGCTTAGGGCGTCGCCCATATCGCCGATGGTAGATTGGTATTGCATGGTCATAGCCATTATATCTTCATGAATACAGGCTATGTGAGCACAGGCAAACACTCTTTCAAGATTTAGATTTTCATCAAATTGACTGATATTTTGTAAAATACTGCCAGACAGTAGTTGGTCGTCTTGCAGTACTGCAGCGATACCATGGGTATTACGATTCTCTGGCGTAAGTACTTGCTGGTCAATGAAAATTTGGCCACCTTCGCCGCTTAGTAGCCCTAATAGGCAATTTAGTAAGGTAGATTTTCCGCAGCCACTTTGTCCTATTATTGCTAGACTTTGGCCATGGGGGAGTTCAAAGCTCACGCCTTCAAATACAGCGGCTTTATTTTGTGCATATCGGTAGCTGAGATTGACTACCTTAATATGCGCTTCACTTAACGCTTGAGACGCAATAGGCAATTGATTGTTAGCTTTGCACTGAAGTGTACTCAATTGCTGTGACTGCAACGGCGTATTCAATTCGGGTTCGCTCATAACGATGTCAGAAACCCGCTCTAGGTGGACGCTAAGCATTTTAAATTCTACCCACTTTTGAATAAGTGAGGTCATAGAGCTCACAAAGCGGCTTTTGTAACTTACGAACGCAAACAGCATACCCACAGTAAGACTTTGTTCTAACACCAATAGTGCGGCTAGGTAAATCACGACTAAGTTTTCAATTCCAAATAAGAGTTTATTTATAATCGAAAATCGAATGCCCCAAGACGCCAAACTTATGCGCTTATTCATGCCTGCAACGAGCTTGTTCATCCATTGCGCATGAGAGTTTCTAGTGCTATTGCTCAACTTTAAGGTGCGTATGGCACGTATGGACTGCATAAAGTAACTTTGTTCTTCGGCTTCAGCATATAAAGTTTCTTTGTTAAGTCTGCGCACTGGGTAGAAAAACACCCAACGCACCAAGCTGTAAAGGGTAACAACCGCCAGTACCACTAAAGTGAGCTGTACCGAGTATGTGAGCATCACGGCAAGAGTAATAATGGCCATGAGGCCGTCAATGATGGCAGTCACAATTCCTGAAGTGATTAATTCGCGAATATGCTGGACTGAACCAAAGCGGCTAACGATATCGCCCATATGTCGCCGCATAAAGTAAGGGATAGGTAAAGATAATAGGTGTGAAAATACACTTGAAGATAAAAACAAACTAAAGCGCATAGAAAAGACTAGCATCAAGCGTTGGCGCACAAAGTCAGTGAGTGTATCGATGAGCAGCACTAATGCAAAGCCAGCGGCAAGTGCAAGCAACAAGCTTTTATCTGCTTTCATTAAAACTTCGTCAATCACGGTTTGCATATAAAATGGGCCTATCACCGCAAACAGCTGAAGTAGCAGAGATAAACCTAAAAGTAAAAATAATTGTCGCTTAATACCAACAGCACCGCGTGCGAAATCACGAAGACGTAAACCAGTTTTAGCTTTTAATTTACTAAAGTTTTGTTCAGGCGTAAGCTCAAGCGCCACCCCAGTAAAACATCGATTAAGTTCATCTGCAGGTACAAAGCGTTTACCACTTGCAGGGTCGGCAATATGAATGCCGCTTTTACTAACAGAAGTTAACACCACAAAATGTGAAAAGTTCCAATGTAATATTGCTGGGCGCTTTAGTTGGCTTAATTCTTCTAAAGATAATTGTAATGCTCTTGAAGAAAGTGCGAGTAAGCCAGCTTGTTCAATAATACTTTTAAGGGTGACGCCTTGGCCGTCATCGTTCATGCTTAGCCGTAACTCTGACAAGCTAATGCCATTACCATAGTAGTTAGCAATCATAGTTAAACAAGCCATACCGCATTCATTTGCTTCGTTTTGCATGACAAGTTTAATTCGCCTAGCGTTATTAAACCTAAGTGAAGGAAGAGTGACATTCGACCACAGTGATTGTGTACTCATCACAGGCTCCCTTTAATGCTGTAGAGGGGAGACAATAACCATTCAAGCAAGCTGCGCTTAGAAAGCGTGACATCTGCTTGCAAAGTCATACCCTCTTTAAGTGCAACGTTCTCGCCTTTGGCTTCAACAAATGCACGCTGAAGTGTTGCTTCGACCATAAATACCGGCTGTGAAATTGAAACAGCATGCGCTTGGCTTTCATTGGGCAATGTAATAGTGCTAGCAATATTAGTAATGTTTGCCGCGATAACGCCGTATTTTTGAAAGGCAAAAGCATCTAATTTGAGGCTGACGTTTTGCTCTGGCGCAATAAAGCCTGCGGCACTTGTGGGTATCGCCAACATGGCAATAAAGGATTGCTGCCTGGGAGAGAGCTTCATTAAAACACTAAAGCGCGAGATATCGTCTCCTAGCTGCGCATGCAAATTACTGATCACGCCATCGCGAGGGGCATAAATAGTATAGGTTTGTTGCGCTTTAATTTGTCCAATTTGCTGTTGTAGTGGCAGCTTATTAAGCTGTGTTTGCGTACTTTGTTGTGCTAGTTGCTGCTCAAGCTGCGACTGTTGCGCTTTTAGTTGAGACTTGCGAGCATTAACATCAGATATCTGTAGAGCCAGTTGTGATTGTTGCTGCTGCAAACTAAGTAAGCTTTGTTTGGCGTTAGTGAGCGCGTCATTTGAAATGAGTTGTTTAACGAATAATGTCTCAAGCTTAAGGACTTGAGCGTGACTTAACTGAATGCGCTCCTGGAGTAATAATTTCTGCTTTACCAAGGCAAAGGCTTGTTGTTGGACAAGCTCAATTTGTATCAGTATGTGCTTCTGCTGAGCAGATAACTCGTTGATGCGTTGCTCTTGATTGAGGGTCATTAAACTAAGTTGCTGGCCTAAGAGTGCTAGCTGCTCTTTGGTGGCAGCATCGCCTAAAAGCATTTGTGATGGGCGCTTAATACTGAGTAGTCGCTGACCCTGACGCACGCGGGCACCATTTTGCACAAAAACCTGACTAACAATGCCTGTGTTTTCTTTTGGTCCTATCGCGATACTGGGTTGATCAGATACGATGTATCCGCTCACGGCTACCTTTTCAGTAAAGCTATAATTGAACAAGAACCCCGCTAGTGCACTGACCCAAACTAGTAAAAACCCACATATAAAATAAATACGATTACTCGGCAGAAGCATTGCTGACCCATGCTGCGCCATACTGTGTGCTTGCCACGCTTCGCTGCGATATATAGAGGGCGTTTGCTGCATATTTAAAGCCTGTCGTTTAGTTTGATAGGCTTAGATTAGTGATTGAAGATTCAGTGCTCACTTAATTTGAGGACAAACATTCTTAATTTTAAGACAGAGCTTTTATAGGTGTTGCTGTAAGTCGCGTTATTACTAGGCTGATAGATACTAATAATAATGAAATTATTTATTGCAGAAAAAGGGCAGTGTCTTTAAAACGCATTTTTAAGGATGCGCTTTAAGCTAACTGCGCCTTAGCAGTAGCGATGAAAAGATAGTTGATTTGTCGCTTACTTAAGGTAATGATGCGGCATATGCTTATTAAATACGCTGAGGGCATACTTTAATCTGATCTTTTTAGTGGCCAGCGAGTTTTAATTTATAACGCAAGTTAGCCTTGAGCTAAGTTAACTAAGGGTAAATTCATGAATAAATTGTTATATGTAGTTTTAGCCGTTTTTTTAAGCATCAGCGTAGCGGTGTCGGCAAACGAAGAAGTGAAGTACCAAACATTTGAGAGTGATGTTCAGGTGATTGATGTACGGACTGACGCTGAATGGGCGGAGGGTCATCATCCGGCAGCGATGCACATGCCGCATACCACAATACTAGAAGGTAAAGGCTTTGCTGACTTAGATAAAAATAAGCCTGTAGTATTGTATTGCAGATCAGGTGCTCGCGCCGAGCGTGCTAAGGATTTTTTAGCAGCCCAAGGTTTTACCAATGTAAAAAACCTTGGCGGTATAAGTGACTTGGTAATTACTGACAAAGAAAAAGAAAAAGAATAGTCTAGATAATGATTAATAAGCACTTGAGCTCTCAGGTGCTTACATTGTCTCAAGTGAGTATTGACGATTACGGATACCCATTAATGTAGTCTCACCCACTTCGCCAATCGCAAAATACCCTGGCCCTACCGCCTCAAGCAAAACATACTCAACGCCATCATGAGTCACTACAACATCCTCAGGCTTAGGTCTAATGGCAACCGCAAGTAAGGCATGCTCTGGTAGTAATACCATTTTTTGTCTGACCGAGGAACTATAGGCTCTCAACAAGGCGGCAAACAAAGTCGCCTTGCTATCACAGTCACCTTTATTTTGTTGCAATAAGTCTTTTGGGGATACAAAGCCCGCGCCATTAGACGATATGCGATTCTCCAATGTGTCGTAAGGTATGCTTTGAATCCAACTTAAACTAATCGCAATAAACTCTCTTGAGTCATTTACATTGACTTGCATCGCTTTGATTGCTTCTACTAAAGGACTTAAGGCTAGGGCACTTTGTACTGCATATCTTGCATGGTCGTGCTTAATGGCGTTGCTGCCAGTAGGCGAAGTGTAAGGGGTATAAAAATGCTCTTTTAAGTAAAGCGCCTTGGCGCTTTGGGCTTCTTTTTGCAGCGCTAGAAGAGTGTCGTCAGCAATGCCTTGGTCTCGACTTTTGACACTATAATGTAAGCGGTCGCCTTGCCTTCTTATACTGACTCTCGCTTCACGCACATCATAGCTTTTAGCTATCTTTATCAATGCGACTTGCATATGTCGCTGCATAATAGGATTACTAAAAGCAGGGCGGGTTGTGGGCATTTGATTGAGAGACTGCTTGTCAAGCGCGAACGCTAGTTGATAGCTTCGCTCGTTATCTTTCCAACTGAAAGAAAACTCATGGTATTGCTTAGTTTGTTGCTGAGAAAATTCGCTTTGTGTGGCGCTTAGGTTTGTGCTTAAAACAAGAGCGATGCATGCCACAAAAGTGCATTTTAGTGAGCTATGTCTCTTAGAAAGATACTCATTAAATTGTGACATTTAAACCACTGCACAAATAAAAGTAAGCGTATTTCTTGCGTTGTTCCAAGCCATCGTTTTGTCTTAATAAATTATTTCGTTCAGATATGAAGCTTATCGGCTAGGAAGGGGCCTTTCTTTAAGTCCCCATACCAGCTTAATTGTCACCCTAGCATTTCTCATGTCACCCTCGCGAAGCTCACGTCACCCTCGCGAAGGCGAGGGTCTCCTAAACAAAGATTACTGCCTACGCTGATGTATGGACTCCCTCCCCGTGAGGGTTTAACGTAATAAGTATTAAACTTTTACCAGAAGAATTAACACTTTTACCAGGAGTCCATACAATATGAATAATAACCTTATCGCCATCGATATCGCAAAAACTTCTTTTCATGCAGTAAGCTTAAGAAATAACAAAGTGGGAACAGATAAAGCATTTACCCGTCAGAAACTAAAAGAATTTCTAGCGAAACAGGCGAGCAGTCACGTAGTCATTGAAGCCTGTGGCTCATCTCACTACTGGGCTCGTTATGCCCAAAGCTTAGGTCATACAGCGCAATTGATTTCCCCCAAAAGCGTTACCCCATTTAGACTGGGACATAAAACCGATAAGAACGATGCTTTAGCCATCGCGACCGCGAGCCAGCAAGCGAATATCAAACCAGTCGGTATCAAGACAGTTGAACAACAAGCATTGCAGTCTATCTCTAGAATTCGTCAACATTTGACTGATAATCAAACCGCGGTGAGCAACATGTTACGTGGTTTATTATGTGAGTTTGGTTTGCCCATTAACAAAGGCGAAAAAGCTTTTACTGAGGGAATTGCGAGGATATTAACGGATAATGACAATGGCTTGCCAGAGACTATTCGCTTGCAAATGGTGCGTATGTACGAGTCCTATCTTGATAGTGGTGAGCATTTAAAGACAGTGTCTAAACAACTTGAAAGCTTGGTCAAGCAGCAAGAGCAATGCAAACAACTAATGGCGCTAGAAGGCATAGGCCCAATCAATGCATTAGAAGTCTATTTGACACTGGGTGACCAAGGTAAAAGCTTCTCTCATGGTCGAGAGGCATCGGCTTGTATTGGTTTAACCCCAAAACAATACAGCACAGGCGGGGTAACAATACTTGGAGGTATCGGCAAAAGCTCAGGTAAAAAGCGCCTGCGAGCCAATTTAATCCAAGGCGCTTTATCAGTGGTGCAAGTCGTTGATAAACGATTGCCTAAAAACGATAAAGAGCGTTGGTTGAAAACGTTAATTACACGGCTAGGCAAGCGCAGAGCCGCGGTGGCATTGGCAAATAAAACCATTCGCACTGCATGGGCAATGCTCAGACATGGGGAAAACTATCGTGCTCCGTCGATGGCTTGATATAAACATACCGTTTAATAAGCTCAACCACTAATAATAGGTTTTAAATTTCATTTCTAAGACATGCGAATAATAAATAGGTAAG
>Ga0307966_1004038_pt1 | contig 10950 bp, 9 predicted proteins | sample OrgLakmetagen646_FD_203141 | JGI IMG/M metagenome (GOLD analysis project Ga0307966, IMG submission 203141) | Saline water microbial communities from Organic Lake, Antarctica - #646 | ecosystem: Environmental > Aquatic > Non-marine Saline and Alkaline > Saline | place: Antarctica: Organic Lake... | reverse complement strand
AAAACAGTGCAACATTGGCAATACGAAGATCAAGACATTAGCTTGCAAAAAGGAGACGAAATGGGGCTCTTTAAATTGGGCTCAACAATTGTGATTTGTTTCGAACCAAACGCCGTCGAATTTGCCGACTTACAAGCGGGTATGGTGACACGTTTAGGTCAACCATTTGCGGTTGTCAAAAAAAACATTGAAACATCAAGCGACTCTGAATAACGTTGATGGACCCCGTTAAGAAAAGCCTAATATCATTGCATATTACTGTAATGCTATTAGGCGGTACCGCACTTTTTTCACAATTAATCCCTCTGGGCTCAATTGACATCACCTTTGGTCGTTCGGTAATTGCGTGTATGCTACTTTTTGCAGCGGCTAAGTTGGCAGGTGAAGGATTATGGCTGAATTCAAGCAAAGACTATTTTATTGCATTCGGCCTTGGCATCATTATGGCCGTGCATTGGGTCACGTACTTTATGGCGATGCAATTGTCCAGCGTATCCGTTGGTATTATTGCGCTATTTACGTTTCCGGTGATCACAGTGTTAATTGAACCTTATTTTGAGAAAACCCGCTTGCTATGGCAAGACATCTTGAGTGCGCTTGTGGTGTTAGCTGGTATCGCCCTGATCGTTCCAGATGCGTCATTGGAAAATGATGTGACTTTAGGTGTGATTGTGGGTGTTTTTTCGGCTTTTCTTTATGCTATTCGCAACTTACTACATCGCCATTATTTTTCACACTACAGCGGCGCTAAAGCGATGGCATGGCAAACACTCATTATATGTCCCACGTTGGTCTTTTTTGTCTCCGATGAGTTGGCAATGATTGATGTAAACACATTATGGTTACTGGTTGCATTAGGTGCATTTTTTACCGCTGTACCGCACGCTATTGTTGCTAGTGCTCTGAAGCATTTGCGCGCAAAAACATTTTCCTTAGTCGCTTGCATGCAGCCCTTTTACGCTATTCTATTTGCAATGATTTTGATTAATGAGCAGCCGACTTGGCAAACTTTAGTTGGTGGTTTACTGGTAATTTCTGCAGCGGTATACGAAACTATTAACACCCATAGAGAAAACCAAAAAGCTAAACAATGCTCGTAATTGCTCACCGCGGTTTTAGCAGTCAATATACTGAGAATACAATTATTGCATTTCAACAAGCGTTAAAGCTTAAGGTTGATGTAATTGAACTCGACATTCATCAAGTTGAACACGAGTTCTTAGTTTTTCACGATCCCTACTTAAATAAATTGACCAATGGTGAAGGTCGTATCTTTGATATGCCACTGGACCAAGCGCGTCAATTGCGGGTTAAAGATAAAGACCCAATACCGACTTTAGGCGAAGTTGCCGCGCTCATAGGCAACAGAGCCATATTGAACATTGAGGTAAAATCACTGCAATCAGTTCAAGAGTTCGTTGTCTATGTAAAACATCTAATTGCAACACATCAATGCAGAGTAGTAATTTCATCTTTTGATCATCCTTTACTGGTGGCTATAAAGACCAGTTTCAGTGACTTCACAGAAGCAGATTTGTTATCTGAAGAAGCGTACCCCTTAGAATTTGGAGCATTAATTGCTCATGCCCCTTTTGATCATGCGAAGTACGCTAGCACTCTCGGCGTGTTAATAGCTGCCACCGATTGGAATACAGTTAATGCTGATTTTGTAGATGATGCACATAGGCGTGGCAAAAAGGTATGGTGTTACACGGTTAATCATCAAGAAACGCTGTTAGAGTTGCAAGATATCGGTGTCGATGGCATATTTACAGATCGCCCAGACTGGGCGATGCAATTGATTACACAAAAAGCAAGTGTGGACTGACAATAAAGTGTCAAACAAACAAAATATTTTCATACTTTTGAGTTAACGTTTCACTAGGGATAGAAAGGAGTCATAACGGACATAAGGCAATTTAGCTAGTCCATATGGTTCGCGGTCAGAAGTTACCCTTCAGATAAGCGTGTTTATATTCATCGTTGGCAAGCACTCATCTATTGCCAATATATGATAGGTATATAGCACTAATAGGAAGAATGACGCTTTCTGCTAGTTGCTCATATAGTTGGATGAGGTAATAGAAAAATGATCGTTGTTACTAATAGATCTAACAGCGTAAATAGAGAACATTAACATGATTCGAGTTGTACAAATTGCTTTGCCTGCCTTATTATTTGGCGTATCGACTTTCTCATCGGCATCCGATGAATCCGACAATAGCAATGAGGTAAATCATATTGAGAAAATTACGGTTGAGGGTTCAGCAACGGCGAATAACAAACCGGTGGGAACCTTTGGTTCACTAGTTTCAAATCTAGAATATGATCCACGCGTTGACCTACAGTCACGCAATATGGCGGAAGCTCAAGCCGATGTAACGATCCGTGGCGGCATTTTCGAAAATACAGGATTTAGAATAGGCAGCGCGACATTATTTGATCCGCAAACCGGGCATTATTTTGCGGAAATTCCGATTGCTCAAGAAATGTTGAGTAGCGCGAACGTGCTGACTGGCGTAGACAATGCGCTTCTCGGTGTTAACAGCTCGGTAGGAACTATTTCGCGTGAGTGGACCCGCATAAAAACCTCAGGTAGCGTTTCTATTGGCGCAGGTAATAACAACTTTAATTTACAACGTATTCACAGTGGTGTGACGTTGGCACTGGGTGACTCTACAGATTGGACTATCGGTTTTGAAGGTGAGTTCTCTCGCTCTGAAAGTGACGGTACTATAGAAAACGGTGACCATGAGTTTCAGCGTGCCTCTGGTCGTATTCAGTTAGTTGGGCCATTATCACAAACTGACTTTTTTTTTGGTACTCAAGACAAATTCTTTGGCTGGCCAAATATGTATACACCATTTAATGTCAATGAAACTGAAGACATTAAAGCGCGACTATTGATACTTAATCATAAACAATATTATGCACAAGACAGCATATTTGAAATTTCCACTTACTATCGTCGTCACAATGACCACTATGTTTTTTCGCGTGAAAACCCTGATATATTCGAAGCTTTTCACGAAACTGATGTTAAATCGGTAGCGCTTTCTGGGCGCCATGCACAAACAGTATCCTTTGTACTCAATTATTCAGCACAGTTTATAGCAGACGGTATCGAATCAACCACACTTGAAAATAACTTTACCTCTCGTCATTATTATAAGCTCAGTTTATTACCTGAATACCGCATGGATCTGCAAAATGATCGACAGTTAACTTATCGCCTCGGCGCGACTTTTGACGATACTAACCGAGATGGCTCCGAAACGTCACTAATTGGTGACATAACGTTGAACACAATAAATGCTGACGAGACCTCTCAAACTCTCTATCTTTCTTATGCCCAAGCCAGTCAAGTTCCTGGTTATACGGCTATCGGTGGCAGTAATACGAGTGGGCTATTCAGAAGTAACTATGAGCTTGAGCGAGAAACCACTAAAAATATTGAATTAGGCTTGGCATTAAATCGAGACACTTGGCGTCTTGATTCTGCTATTTTTTATCGACAAGATGATGATTTAAGTGATTGGACTTATAGTTTAAGTTCAAGTTCTGCGCGCTCTGCAAACCCGGTAGATATAAAGACTTTAGGTCTGGAACTACTTGCCATAAAGCGTTTAGACAACGCAGAGATCATTACCAGCTATACCTTCCTTAATAAATCTGAAGATTATGGTACTACTGATATCGATGCTAGCTTTTATGCATTGAACTACCCCGATCATCGCGTAACATTAGGTGTTATTTGGCGCCCTGCCAACATGGTTGAAGTCCGTGTTGATAACGAGTGGCGTAAACAAGAAGAAAATACCCTACGCAACGGTGACGACGATGCATTATTTACACAACTTACGGTAAAGATATCTCCATCGCAGTTTAAAGGACTGGATATTATGCTTGCAGCAGACAATCTTTGGGATGAATCATTTGAAGAGGTTCCTGGCACACCCGGCCGCGGAGAACAATATACGATCAGTGCTACTTACCACTGGTAGAATTGTAGAAAGTCCTTGGCATCGCCCGACTTATTGGTTATATGGAACAAGGATTTCCTGAATTTCACTCCAAACTCATAAAGTAGTTTTCAGTAACGAATTGTTATTTTCCTCGCAATCATTGGCAGCTAAAGACGAAGCCAATGAAACACTAGGGTCCCAAATCCTATCCCAAATACGGCCTACCTTACTTAAGTCTGGTCGTTCAGTTACTTTCTCAAAGTCGCTCACCTGAATACCCGACATTGTTTTTTCGCCCACCACAAAATTAAATACATAACTGCATTCAACTCCCATTCGCAAGTCAGACAAGACCACTTTTTGTTCTTTTTGCCGCACTGAGTAAAATCCCCGAGTAAACCACTGCAAGCGTTTAACACCCCATTCATCTTGAATTCCATTTAGTAGCTCGGGATAAGTTTGATACGCATCCAAGGTGATGTCTTTTGGAGCATCAAAAACAGAAGCATAGCCCTCATAATAATGCCCATCAGACATAACCACGATACGCCAAAGCATCGTAGTCAATGGGGCAGGAGTACTAATATAGACATTTGCTTGTATGTCGCGGTTGCTCAGCGCAATTTCTAATTTATGCTCAATAGCGACTTTAGCGATAAGAGACCAACAAATATAGACGCTACTTAAGGCTAAACCTAAAAAATTCATACGACGGGCTGTTGTGGATTTTACCTTTGGAAATAGCACAAAAGCGATACCCAGCAATAAAGGTAAGGTATACATGGGGTCAATGATAAACATATTGGATACAGCAAATGGATATTCAGTGAGGGGCCACATTAATTGAGTGCCATACACAGTCAAACTATCAAGAATTGCATGCGTCGATAAACTTAAAAACACTAAGCAAAACCACTGTTTTCTGTACTGCTGGTCGCGAGTATGCAGTTTCAGTATTAACCAAGTTATAAATGGGCTAGCAAGAAGATGAACGAAAAGAGAGTGACTGAAGCCGCGATGATAGGTAAATGCCTCTACTTCGCCAGTATAGGGTAAAAACACATCTAAGTCGGGTAACGTCCCTAAAACAGCGCCCCAGACCGCGGCTTTACCGCCAACTTTGCTTCCCAGTACAGCATATCCAACAGCTGCGCCCAATGCGACTTGTGTCAAAGAATCCATGTTTTCTTAATTTGTTTTATGAAACTGCGGGTGATAGTAAATCAAGCATTCTTAAAAGCCAAAAAAATCCGCGATATATGCATAAAAACACATTCTACAAATACTGTTTGTTCTCAATGTACTGGTATTAAAGCTCAGCGTGGAAAGTTTCTTTTAAGTCGTGCTAGAATTTAATCTGCACAGCTTCTTGTTTAGCACTATACATTGCCTTACACGCAAAATTTCGCAGTTTGGAAGGGCTGATCGACTCATCAGGATAGATGGCGATACCAGCACTAGCAACTCACCGATAAATGATGAACAACGATTGAGCAAGATCCAGGCAGTCTAGCCGAATAATATCCCGTCAGAGCGTCGTGATTTGCTAAGTAGTCTATTTCTTGTTGTTGCAACTCAATTATTTAGAGAGCACTCTAAAATCTTGCGATGCTAGGAGCAATATTAAGGTGATTGATAAGCTCGAACCTATCTCAATAAGTAAACTAAAGTGTAGCGCTTTGAGTTACTTTTTCAAATTATGTTGCATTTAGCTTTGACTTACGCAGGCAAAAGATTATGTACTAATTTGCTGACCCGCATTCATCTTTACAGGTTTTGCAATTGCTACACAAACGCATGTTAGTCACGTGAGCGGCAACAATGAGGAAAGCACCAATCGCAATAGTGAAGGGTTCATATTCGTGACCAAATATATCCTTATTCCAGTATATTAACCCCCCAAGTGCGAGTGAATACAAAGGATAAAGTTGACGATGGTATTTGTGAAAACCGACAAACAAGGCCGCAAAGCCGACCAAAATTGAGAATGTTAATATCATACGCTCAAACCATACTTCGGCAAAAACACTACTGGCAACTAAGGGTGCAAGGGGCAGCAGAATTGGTAAAAGCAAACAATGTACAGCACAAATGCTAGACGTCCAAATGCCCACGCGATCTAAAACTACATTTTTTGTTTCAGCCACGACAGCAGATTGCACAGATACAAGTGCACCTATTTCTGCTTCTAGTACTTCTGGTTTAAGCTCAGCTACTTTGCTGTTCATTTACTCTTCTCAAAAAAGCCGAAACGTATCGGCATATGCTTATTTAGCGTTATAATATAACATCTAATTTGAGAAGTGTAAAAGCATTAAAACGACACGAGTGTATTTATTTTAGGAACTTACTCTGGTGCAATGTCAGTTGTGGGTAACATTGTTTCTTTTGCAAGTCTTGGTTGTTCAAAGCTATCAATACTGTCGCTGCCAACTACGGACAGATATTCACTTACCGTAATGAGTTCAATATCATCAGGTAAATTAGCCAACTTTCGTTGTAAAAATGAAATACTAACTTTATATGGATGGGCTATACCAATCACCGACCCATCGCGTCTGGCTTTTCGAATAAGCTGGTCAAATTGCTTTTCAATGAATGCTTCATTTGCATGGTGATCAAGGAATACATGTCGCTGAGCACTGGCCACACCGTGCTGCTGAGCGATTATATGTGCTTTAGTAAATTTGGTCGTGCGGCTGTCAATAAAATATAAATTGTGCTCATAAAGAACATCCATAACTGCATTCATCTGCAAGGTAATTTGCGTGAGTTTACTGCCCATATGATTATTCACGCCGATGGCATGGGGTACTGACTCTAAGGCTGACAATAGGTTGTTTTCGACTTCTTCAGGATACATACTAGCAAGTAAACCACCATCGCCGAGCGCTTCACCACGCAATGACTCCATGGGCATATGCAGCATAACTTCTCGCCCTTGATGATAGGAATAGCTTGAAAATTGCGTCGAGAAAGGTGCGTGGGGTAATATCGAAAAAGTGACTTTTTCAGGAAGAGAGAAAGCGTCGGCATCGGCCCGTTTATTTCCGATATCGTCAATGATGATGGCAATCTGGGCCTTTTTTTGCTTATAGCTTGAGTATTGCTCTGCTTGTTGAGCAATGACTAATTTCACTATAGATGATTTAGTCGTCACCGAGTTACTTTTAGTTTGGCTATTTTTAGTCAATAGCTGAGTTGCATCCACAAATAAACTAACGCAAACCGATAGCATGACTATGGTTATTTTTTTTAGCACACGTCTTCTTCTTCACTTATCGTCACCAACTACTTATTCGGTAACACAAGTTGATTTCTATTATTAGGCACTCACAGGATATCAATGCTCTGCAATAATTGCACACAAAATGAAGGCGCAAAATGGATTTAGTTTGAAAAATTCAACTTACCAAGCAAAAAACAGCACAAACCATTGTATAACTTAAATTTTAATTTTTTTATGATGCCGCTTTCCTTTACAAATGATCGACTTTAAAGAACAAGATCGCCAACATACTGACTCTTTCAACTCTCGAAGCGCCATTCTAAAACTTTTTACACTCACTAAATGGTGACTTTTACCGCTGTTCCAGTATCCTTGATATAGTGAGCCCTGCGACCAAAAGGGAAAGCAGTTGGATGCCATACCGTTTATAGTAATTGCTTTTTCTTAAGCCTAAAAAACAGGCAATAAAGTGATTCAAAGACCCAACTGCCCTATTTCCACACCTAAATTAAAACCGAGTACACTTAATAATTGATGCTCTTTGGTAAAACTAAAATCGGACAATATCTGCGCGAAACCGATACCGTGAAATAGACCAAAAATGAAGCACGACAGAAATCAAATAAATTCAACGACTACCTACACTAAATTACGGCAATTAACACATTCAGTTGATATTCATACACAACACTCTAAGCTCAAGCAATAAATGCGAAATGCCTGTATAAACAAAAATCACCTACTCCTAAAAGGAATTACTATGTATTTATTACACTCCAAACAAGCCAGCAAAAATAGAGCGTCAGCCTTCATTTTCTGGATGTTATTACGGGTAACCTGGGTTGTAAGTCTATCGTCATTATCAGCATTAGCGGCAACTCAAAAGTCGCAATTTAAAGATGTAAATCCAATTATGCTAAAAGCAAAAGCATTGAATTCTCAGGGTAAATACAAAGATGCATTTACCCTGTTAAAATCAGCCACTAAGAACCCAGGCACTTACGCCGCAATGATTTCAAATTTAGCGAACATTGATCTGGATGACGCTGAAGACACCGCTGATGAGGCAGTAAACGCTTTTCCAAAAAGCGCAGAACTGCATTATTTACGCGGTGTTATTATGGGAAACCAAGCACAAAGTTCAATTTTCCGTGCCTTAGGCTATGCCGAAAAATCTTTAAATAGTTTTGTAAAGGCGACTGAACTTGAACCAACAACGGTTAAATATCGCAAAGCGTTGATGAGTTTCTATCTTGCTGCACCGTCAATCGCAGGAGGCGATGAGGAGCTTGCTTTGGTGCAACTGCAAGCAATTCAAAATGCAGATGCCCTAGAAGGCGTGTCATCACAAGTTGCGTTTTACCAAATGACCGACAAGCCCAAAAAAGCCACTCAAGCATTGCAAAAAGCAATAACTGACTTTCCATATGAGATTAACTTTGTGTTTAGATTAGCCACCTTCTATGCACAGCAGGAAAATTACAAGCAAGCATTGCCGTTATTCCAGCAAGCTGCTGACATGCCAAAGCCAGAGTTCGCGATAGACCCTACAACTGGCGAAACACAAAGTAGTTATATTCGAAATATGAGTGCAAAATTAAATGCACTGTATCAAGTGGGTCGCACGGCGGTGGTAACCAAACAGAATACTGAAATGGGGCTCGCTGCGATGGGCAAGCTGCAAGCCGCTGTTGAAGGCAGTAAGCTTGATACCAATAACCTGCCTAACATGGAGTGGGCAAAAGCAAGAATTGTGGAGTTGTATATTCAATCAGGTAATAAAAAGGCGGCATCGGATTTACTGATGAGTATTTTGGTAACCGACAATACAGACTTAGAAAAACAAGTTAACAAGTTGAAGAAGCAGTTATAGAGCGTAAAATAAGTGGGTGATAAAAGCCACAGTGGCTTTGCATTTTTACAATGAAAAATACAAAGCTAGGCTATTTTTGATATTGGATTTACGCAAAGTTCATTCCAAATTTTGTTACCCTTCGCAATCTTTAATTGCTCTTGGAGAATGTCAAACAAATGTTCCTTGGTAGTTAAAGGATTAGCTAAAACCACACGAAATACAGTGATGGCCTCACCATTGTATTTCTCAATTTCAATCCGTGTTCTGGATACAAACGACTTCCCAGCTTCGCGTTGTTGCTTTTGTACCGACACCGTTAAACTATTCAATTTGTTATTGATATTCGTAATATACGATGCTGGCATGCCTGCCAACTGAGATAAAGAAAAAGGCCTAAGTCGATATGTAAGTAAAGATAAAGTGGGTTGCGTGGTTAGCTCAAATTCAGGATGAACGTTTATCATCTCGGCAAATTCAAACGCTAACTCAATACTTTTGTTAATAAGAAGCTCGTAGCCTCGACGACCCAAAATGTGTAATGAAGAATACACCATCATGGCCATACCATTGCGCGAACCTTCAAGCGTGGTTGCGCCTAAGTCTTTAGAACCCTCACGCAGAACATATTGCGCATGATGACGTACAGAGTTACTGTGTTTTGGATCTTTGAACAAGGCCATACCTGCGCCCATTGGCACATACATTTGCTTGTGCGCATCAATAGTAACAGAGTCAGCTCGTTCAATACCCGCCAATTTACTGCGATAACGCTCTGAAAATAACGTTGCACCGCCCCAAGCTGCATCAACGTGAAACCAGCAATTTAATTCTTTTGCTACATCAGCAAGTTCATCTAATGGATCAACATGCCCGGTTTCAGTCGTGCCTGCTATTCCAATAATGGCGAGTAGTTTGTTGCCCGATTCTTGATACGCTTTACCCAGCTTTAGCGCCTGTTGTGGATCAAGCATTTGCGTCGGGCTTTGCACCGTAAGCATATTGTCGCGACCAATACCCAATACATCTACTGTTTTAGACAATGAATAATGTCCTCGATTAGACGACATCACCCCAATATTGTCGTAACCGTAATGACGGTAAGCGGCGGCAAGACCCGCTTTTGCGACACCCGGAAACTTTCCATCAGCGGATAACAATTGGTTTCTAGCAACCCACAGCGCTGTTATGTTTGCGATCGTACCACCCGAACAAAAGGATCCCAATGCATGATCCGCACTGTGCAGGTAATCTTCATAAAATTTATCATCTTGCTGATAAATCAAATTGTGCATCATGCCAAGGGTCTGTCGTTCAAGTGGTGTGAACGCCTTTGAGGTTTCAATTTTGACCAGATTTTGATTCAAGCCAACCAATAACTTGGCTAAAGTTAATTGAAAGTATGGCAGTGCCGACGTCATGTGGCCTATAAATGTGGGTGAGTAGGTGTTCACTGAATGAGCCACTAATTTATTAAGTAGTGATTCTGCATGCTCAGATACAAATTCAGGACTATCAGGCACAGATGCACATGAGAAATCTTTCTCAATCTCTTCTAAAGAGGTCTTTTTTGTGACCACATGCTGAGAAAGGAAATCCGAAATATTGTCAGATAAATGCCGTTCTATTTTGGCTAACGTTGAATCACTATGCTCAGGTTTAGTAAAAACTCTAAATAAATGCTCTAAGCTAACTTCTGCTTTTGCCAATTTGTAACCTTAGGTGAAAACTTTCAAGCTTTAATTTTACCCCACTTCCACATTAATGCCAAGATACTGAATGTGACAAATATCGATAAACACATTAAATTAGTGTAAATATAGGTGAATTTATTGAAGACACTCAAGATTTTGTGGTTAGAACTGTTATATATTGGACAGACAGTTAAATTTTAACCTTCGCAA
>Ga0307966_1004037_pt1 | contig 10951 bp, 8 predicted proteins | sample OrgLakmetagen646_FD_203141 | JGI IMG/M metagenome (GOLD analysis project Ga0307966, IMG submission 203141) | Saline water microbial communities from Organic Lake, Antarctica - #646 | ecosystem: Environmental > Aquatic > Non-marine Saline and Alkaline > Saline | place: Antarctica: Organic Lake... | reverse complement strand
TGGATCGCAACAAATCTGAAAATGGGCGCGCCTTCTTATGTGCAAAGCTTGGTCTGCCTTAACCGTAAGAAAAAGGACTCGAAATTATGGAAACAATTATTAAAACAAGGATAATTGGACTGACCCCATTTTCCGAGTTATTACAAAAACAAGGATAATTGGACTGACCCCATTTTCCGAGTGACCGGTCCGCTGGTTGATTCTGGTCCGTGCCATTCAAGTCGTTCCGCAATCATTCCCTTTTTCGTGCCGCAAGCGCTCTAATTCAGCTGATTGGCTAAGCCACCACCGTAACCTGCTAGCTCTAGGTAGGCACGGCCGATCTCTTTGCCGTTGGCGTCGAGCACTTTGCAAGCACCTTCCCAGTAAGGATTCTCGGGGCGGTTGCCGACAAACTCTTGAGCATCGAAGAGTGGACGTAGGCGATAGACTTTGCTTTGCCCATCCTTCGGATCAGTGGCTTTGATCGTAACACTGGTGGGATAAAGAAGCCCGGTCTGCGGGCTTCGCCAGTAATCGTCTTCTTGCCATTCAAATTGATCGGCATAGACACCGCGGACTTTGGCGGCTTCGTCGATCCAATAGACTGCCGACCATGGATCGCTACCGCCATCATTTTGCCGGAGGCGGTAAGCTTTCACCTCAGTGCCGTCAAAGAGCTGGATGGCTGTCCAATCCCAACCTTCGAGGTCAGAGCCGAGCTGACTCGACGAAATTTCGTGGTCTTGCCAAGCGATGCCTTTGACTTCGGTCACCTCGCCCGCACGGAGTATCTTCCCCTCCACAGCGAGGCGAGTGTAGGTCCAGTAAAGACTGACAGCGGCAGGGTCTGCGCCCTTGCGGCTGAGCCCTCGATCACCAAAGGCGACAATTGGTTTGAGCGGGGTGAGCGTGAGTTCGACCCGAGTCTCGCCGGGCAATTCGAAGTCCATTTGAAAGCGTTGACCTCCGTCCAGGCCAATAGCGCGGATGGGCGCGGCCAGGAGGTCAAGTTGCCCCACAGCGGATCGGGCTTGCCAACCTTCACGATGGAGACGTTCGATATTGGAATAGCGTCGCTTGCTAACCTCGCTGAGTGCCGCGTGGCTCATGAAGAGTTGTTCATCACCAAACTCGGCGCCGCTCCCACCACGACTGAGGTCGCGAGCGGGATCTCCAGCGATCCGAAAGACCGTCGATTGAAAGCCAAAAGTCTCTTCGCTCTCAACAGCCTCCAGATGCCCGACCCAATACCACCACTCGATGGCATATTCGGGATGCGAGCCATGCGCCGAAGGCAGCTGAATCTGCCGATCCGGTTGCGGCACGGGATAGCCTTTTTCGGTGAGGAGAGGCGGCTGGATAAATGTATCGGCTGAGACGAGACTAAGCATCCAAAATGAGAGCCATACGAGTGCGCCAACGCTTACAATTTTCTGATTAAAGTTCATCACTAAGATCCGCTTCCATTTTTTTTAATAAACCACCACGCACCGGCGCAGAGCCCACAGACGTAGCCACCGCTGGTCAGCAAGAGGCCAAAAAGACCGAGCTGCTGCCAGGGTAAGTCCCACTGCAATGTCCACCCAAAGGACTGCACGTTGATCACGGCGATCAAAAGCCAGCCCAGAGCGATGCCTAGGAGTGTGCCCGTGACCCAAGCGGCCAGTGCGATGCCCGCCCCTTCCACCCCAGCCGCATAAATCAAGCGGCGGCGCGAAAACCCAAGATAGTCCAGCGTCGCCCAAGAGCGCGCGGACTCTTGGAAGATGGCCAGCAAGCCTAGGAGCAGACCGACCACCGCGACACTCAAGCCAATACCGTTGAGCGCACTGGTGACTCGAAAGGTTTGATCGAAGATGCCGAGTGCGAGTGTCCGTAGCTCCTGCGCATTACGAATGTCGAGTCCGGGATAGCTCAAGCGGAGGGAATCACGCAGTGCGTTGACCTCGATACCCTCTTCGAGGTAGAGGCTGGTATTGATGGCACGATCCGAGCCCGTCCACGCCTTCCAGACCTCTTTATTGATGACTGCAGATCCGAACTCATTGCCATAGTCAGAGAAAATCGCGACGGGTGAGACGACTCGTGCTCCCGACGCCGTCTGCAGTTCGATCTGGCCCCCCTGGAGCAGGTCAAAACGTCGGGCGAAGGTTTCACTAATCAGTGCCGGTTCGGCTGCGCCGACTTGGATGAGCTCTCCCGGCGGAGTGAACCAAAGCTGTTCAATCTGCCCCGTCCAGGCCTCAAAATCCACTCCGACCAAATGTGTCGTGCCGACAGGTGCCTCGACAATGCTCACGTAAACAGTATCCGCAAAACGGATACCATTGGTAGCTTCTAGCTCAGCAATTAATTCCGGATCGATCCCATTGACCGAGCCTGCCCCACTCGCGCCACGCTCGGAGACGTAAAGTTCGGCCTGAAAGCGCACGTCGAACCATTCCACAATAGTGCCTCGAAAACTGCCGACCATTTGCAGCATTCCGGTAACCATGCCTACGGCGACGACCAGCCCCGCAACCGCCAAACGATGCCGACTAGAGCCATCCGCCAGACGACTCAGCGCCACACGTAGCACCGCTCCATTGAACAGCTTTCGTAATACACCCGCCGTGAGTGAAAGCACCTGGCCACTTAAGAGTGCCGCACCGAATATCCAGCACGCCGCCGCCAGGAACCCGCCGTAGGGCAACTGACTCCCCCCTTCCATCCTCTGCGGCGGGAGGAGGAGGCAAAGCACTCCGATAATAAGTAAAATGTAGCCAAAGAGCGGCCGGTGCAACCAACTGAAACCAGGCGACCAATCACCCCGCGAAAGGATTTGGGCCGGTGGCGTCTGCATGGCATCGCGCGCGGGAACCAATCCCGCAAACAGGCTGAAGACGACGCCGAGCCCAATCCCCAGCAGCCAATCCATCCCGGTCAGCTGAATGGCTTCAACCGAGGTCGAAAAATAAAGCGCATTGACCGTATCGGCGAGCAAGTGAACGGCACCACTAGCCAGCAAGACGCCGACCCCGACGCCGCCAATGGACCCAACGATGCCAATGAGTAAGGCCTCCAATAGGCACATTGAAAAAAGAGTGCGTGCGCTCACCCCGAGGCTACGCAAGGTCGCCATCTCGCTGCGGCGTCGCACGATGGCGCCGTCGAGTGCCTGTAAGATCAAATAGGCACCCACCAAGATAGCAATGAGGGAGAGGATCGTGAGATTGAGCCGGAAAGCTTGGGTCATACTCGCCCGCTTTTCGGCACGCTCCTCCGAGGCACTCAGCACAAGCCCTTCTGGCAAGAGCGCCTCCAAGCGCTGCGCAACTGCGGCGAGCGAGTCGGAATCGACGCGCGCCTTAGCGTTGGCGATCAAAACTTCGACTCGATCCAAGCGGCCCTTCTTTTCTAAGAGTTGCTGGACGGCAACGAGATCACCGATGACAAGATCCTCGGGTAGCTCTGCATTCTCAGAGCGTAAGATGCCGCCGACTTTTGCGCTGCCGAGACGACCGCCGAAAGCGTAATGGAGCACATCGCCACGCTCCAGCCCGGCCTCGTCGGCCAAACGACCAGAAATCCATAAACCCGAGTTTTCGCCGACCCAGTCATACCACTCGCTGGACGTGCCAGACTCTCCAGTGAAGGAGAGACCTTGTTCGATGAAGTTGGGCAGATTGCCCAGCGCGATCAAATCCAGCCCGACCACGCGCAGCTGCCGGAGCGACTGCCCCGCCTCGTCTGTCTGCGCAAACGTTCCTTCCACCACCGGGAGTAAATGCCAGTCAGGGCTCATCGCCATCGGCGCAAGCGAGTTCAAGACCGCTTGATCGAGGGTGCCATTCTGGGCTTCGATTAGGAAATCACTACGCCCTGAGATCGCTTCATTGAAAAGGCCGAAATTTGCCGAGGCCGCGCGACTGGCTTGCCGAATCCCGTTAAAGGCTCCCACCCCCACCGCAACGATACAAAGTAGCACGAGATAGCTCGCCCACCCTTCTCGCCAATGCCGTAGCGTGGTTTTGGCCAACAAGCCTAAAGGTAGATAATCCCGCAAAGACATAAGCACGCTCCGACTAGATGGACTCGTTGACGATCCGACCATCGCGCATCGTGACGATACGCTCGCAGATACGAGTCGATTCGAGGTCGTGAGTGACCAAAAGTAGCGCGATATCGTGTGCTTTTGATAAGGTCTCCAACAGATCGAGCACACGGCCGCCATTGACCGAGTCGAGACTACCCGTCGGCTCATCCGCAAGAATCAGCCGAGGTCGATGCATGACAGCCCGCGCGAGCGCCACCCTTTGGCGTTCGCCACCACTCAGAGAGTCTGGGCGGTGATGCGCCCGATGCCCAAGTCCGACCGACTCTAGGAGATCGTTGGCTCGTTCGAGACGCGCCTTTTTCTCCATTCCAATTAACTGGCCAGGGAGTTCGATATTCTCTATTGCCGTCAAAGTAGGCAGCAGATGAAAGCTCTGGAAGACGTAACCGATCTGCTCGCGTCGGAGCCTATCCAGCTCCGCGTGCTGCTCGCGCCGCAGAAGCTGGCCACCCACCGTGATGCGCCCGCTATCAATCGGCTCGATCCCGCATAAACAGTTAAGAAGCGTCGATTTACCACTTCCGCTCGGTCCGGTCAACGCGACACGCTCACCGGCGCCCACTTGAAGGTCGACCCCATGCAAAACCTCCACGGCGCCAAAGGCCTTGGTTACCTCGCTAATTTCTAAAATAAGCTCACGCGTAGTCACAGTCAGTTCCTATTACGAGGTCTCGATATTTGCAAATCCAGCTGGCAACTAAAGTGAGATTTAAGCTCGAATTTTGGGCGTCCTTAAGTTGATAAAATCCATTTACATGCTTTGATCATAGGATGCGAGCCCTACCGAAATTGAGCATCCAAAGCCACCTCTCCTTTTTCCTGTTAGCACTGAACTTGGTTAACGCCGGCCCCGCGCCCAACACCTCGCACGAGGGGATGGTGAGGATCCCCGGTGGTCTCTTTTCCATGGGTGGTGATCCGGGCTTGATGGGTGGTGGTTCCCAGTCACATGGCACCTCCTACCCCATACATGAGGTCAGGGTGGATGCCTTTTGGATGGATGCAACCGAGGTGACAAATCGCGAGTTTGCCGCATTTGTGGAAGCCACTGGCTATGTGACTTTCGCCGAGCGACCACTCCCTAAAGCGATTGTCGCCGAGTTTGAGCATCAAGCCGCCGCGACTGTAAACTATTTGAAGGCACAGGCGAAACAAGCGAGGAGTGCCGAACGGGAAGCCATATTAGAGTCGATCCAACAAGTGCAGGCGGCTTCGGACTTCAGCCAAAACGCTGGCGCGATCATTTTTGACCAACCCGAGCAAGCCCTGCGCAGTTCGAATGATGTCACACAGTGGTGGCGGATCGAAGCCAGCGCGAACTGGCGGGCACCGGATGGAGCAGGCTCGAATTGGGCGGATCGCCCAGACCACCCTGTCGTTAATGTTACACGGGAGGATGCGGCAGCTTATGCCAAATGGGTCGGCAAGCGCCTGCCGACCGAAGCTGAATGGGAGCGTGCGGCACGCGGCGGTTTAGACCGGCAGCCCTTTGCTTGGGGCGAAACCTTCGCACCGAAGGGAGCGTCTGTTTGGATGGCTAATATCTGGCAGGGCGTTTGGCCCTATGAGAATACCGGGGAGGACGGGTTTGTCACCACAGCGCCAGTTAGTAGCTTTCCACCGAATCCCTACGGACTTTACGACATCGCCGGAAATGTATGGGAAATTGTCGCGGATCGCTACCACCCGAATGCCTATTCGATGCGAGAAGAAGGTGAGTCCAATCCTACAGGACCGGACGCGGAGAGCCTTCGCAGGCTCGGCCAGCGCGTGCCCACTTACGTGACGCGAGGCGGTTCCTTCCTCTGTTCCGACAGTTGGTGCCGCGGCTATCAACCCGGCTCCCGGCAGTCGCAGGAAAAGGACTCTCCAGCCCATCACACCGGTTTCCGATGCGTAAAGGACCTTGAGTAAGGGGCTGGATTACGAAGAATTTATATGTCAATAGACGGACCCCTTCTCAAGGATGAGACAAAAGTAGTGGGAGCTTCCAGCTCCCTTTCCACCCGACCAACCGGGAGCTAAGACGCGGGTTAATACCATTCATAATTCAATGAACTCAATCCCTGGGAATGGAGCGGGCAAGCCTCCTCAACCACAGAGTTAATGGCATCTACCGTTTTCAGCCGTGCCATTAAGAGACTCGCCTTCACGGCATAACCACAATCGAGAACTTGAAATTCTTGAATTGCCACACTTCAGTCAACTCGGCACAAAAGCTCAGACCCGCCGTGGCATCCTCAGTGTAGACGACGAGCTGCTGAAAATACTAATCCGATGAACTCTGACGAACTCACCCTGTATCGCGACCTGCTCGGCGATATCAAGACCCGTGTTCGCGCTGCCCAGCACCGTGCCGCACGCTCGGCCAATGCTGAGATGATCCGACTCTATTGGGACATCGGTCGCCTCATTGCCACGCGCCAAGAAAAAGAGGGCTGGGGCGCGGGCGTGATCCCTCGGCTCGCACTGGGCTTGAAAAATGAGCTCCCCGAAGAAAAAGGATTTTCGGAGCGCAACATCAAGCGAATGCTCCGTTTTTACAAAGAGTATTCAGAGCTGCCGCCAAATATGCCACAAGCTGCGGCACTTTTGGAAACAAGCGATGCGCAGGCCTCGGCAAATGTGCCACAGCCTGTGGCACAATCGACCCCGCTCTTTCTGCGCCCCGTTATCCAGCGATCCGTGGCACAGATACCGTGGGGGCACAACATCCTGCTATTTGAGAAAATTCCGCATCTTCCCACCCGGCTCTGGTATGCCGAGCAAGCACTGGAACAAGGCTGGAGCCGCGATAACCTCGTGCATCAGATCAAGCACCAAGCCCACCAACGCCAAGGCGCAGCCATCACCAACTTCTCCAGCACCCTCTCGGAGCCCCATGCCGCACTCGCGGAAGGCCTGCTCAAGGACCCCTACCTGTTTGACTTCCTCACACTGGAAGAACCTTTCCACGAGCGTGAACTCGAAAATGGACTGCTCCGCCACTTGGAAAAATTCCTCCTAGAACTCGGGCGCGGCTTCGCTTTTGTTGGCCGCCAGTATCGGCTCGAAGTGAGCGATCGCGAATACTATTTGGACCTCCTTTTCTACCACTTGGAGCTGCGTTGCTTCATCGTGATCGATCTCAAAAAAGGCGACTTCAAGCCCGAATAAAAACTAAGCAGGGGTCATGTCGTTATCTTCGCATTGCGCTATTTAAATAAGTTAATTTATTTTGACCATTGGGAGGGGTCAGAAATCCCGAAGGGGTCGAACGAAAAATCTAAAAGATCCAAATCAAATCAGCCCTCCTAACTTCTGCGCCATCTGCGGCAGACCTCCGTCTAACTCCCGAATCTAGTATGAACGAAGACGCCTCCAATCAGTTGAATCATGATAGCTCTTGAAGGACTCCGCTCCTAGCGGATCTACGGCAGATCATTGACTGAGGCGAGGCGCAGGTGGTTGCTGACTTTGAGATTGTGTCACCGCTGGTGTCACAATTGCGCTGGACGCATTTCACGATCCTGATGCTGCTGCCCACGGAGGCGGCGCAGTTGTTTTATGCCAAGCAGTGCGCTGCACAATGCCCTAATTGAAATAAAGGAACGGTTGGCGGAGCAAAAACACAATCAAAGCAGTCCGAGCCTGGCCCGACTGCGTCCTGTGTAGCTCGTAGAGAGGCGCATGGATCCCCGCTCCGCAGCGGCGGGGTATTTGACCTTCACCACGGCAGGCGGCGGTTCGGCACTACGGTCGAAATGCGCCCCAAAATCTAATGGATACACACAACCCGACCAACCGCGAAATCGTGCGCCGTCCGAGGTAGGGTTCAACCCCATACCAAACCTTTCCCTTCGAGCGTAGTATAAATTGCCAGTGAATACACTCATTATGAATCAAACGAACACAACAAACCGCCGCCTCGTTCTAGCAGAACGCCCCACTGGAGCTCCCACAGAGCGCACGATGGCTCTCAAAAATGAAGCAATCCCTTCGCCTCAGGAGGGCGAGATGTTGCTACGCACGGAATTTCTTTCGCTGGACCCCTACATGCGTGGGCGGATGAGCGATACTCCGTCCTATGCACCGCCTGTCGGAATTGGCGAGGTAATGGTCGGAGGGACTGTCGCGCAGGTTGTCACATCGAATGTCGATGGCTTCCAACCGAACGACTGGGTGCTAAGTTACAACGGGTGGCAGGACTATGCCCTATCGGATGGCACGGGAGTGACTAAGCTGGACCAATCGCCCACTCACCGATCTTGGGCCTTGGGCATCCTGGGCATGCCTGGCTTCACGGCCTGGGCTGGCTTGACGAAGATCGGTGTGCCTAAGGCAGGCGAGACAATTGCAGTGGCAGCGGCGACCGGTCCGGTCGGTGCCACCGTCGGCCAGATTGGCAAGCTATTGGGATGCCGCGTCGTGGGGATCGCCGGCGGCGCAGAGAAATGTGAATACGCGGTGAACGAATTAGGCTTCGACGCTTGCATCGACCACAAGGCCTCGGACTTTGTGGAACAGCTTGCTAAGGCCAGCCCAAACGGCATCGATGTCTATTTCGAAAATGTAGGGGGTAAGGTGCTTGATGCGGTCATTCCACTGTTGAACCCGAACGCGCGTATGCCGGTCTGCGGATTGGTGTCACAATACAACGCCACCGAACTACCCGAAGGGCCGGATCGGATGAACTGGCTGATGGGGCATATCCTGCGCAAGAAAATTAAGGTGCAAGGCTTCATCATCTTCGATGATTTCGCGCCCTTGTATCCTGAATTCGCAGCTGAGATGAGTGGCTGGCTAAAAGCTGGAAAAATCCACTACCGCGAGCAAATCGTGGATGGATTAGAGCAAGCACCCTCCACTTTCATGGGCATGCTGAATGGAGACAATTTCGGCAAATGCGTGATTCGCGTCGGCCCTTCTAAATAATAACACTGAACAAAAATAAAATATGAATAACTTTAATTACTGTAACCCGACACACATACTATTCGGCAAAGGCCGCATCGCGGATCTGAAAGACCAGGTTCCCGCGGATGCAACGGTTCTGCTCCTCTACGGCGGAGGCAGCGCGGAACGAACCGGCGTTCTCGCGCAGGTTCGTGAGGCACTTGCGAGTCACACATTGATCGAATTCGGTGGGATCGAACCGAACCCACGCTTCGCCACAGCAATGAAGGCTGTCGAATTAATCGGTCAAAAAGACGTCACTTTTCTGCTCGCGGTCGGCGGCGGGTCGGTCATCGACGCCGCCAAGTTTATCGCAGCAGCTGTGCTGTATGAAGGCGACCCTTGGGAAATTTTGACTTCGCACGGATCAGTCGTCACCCAGGCGATGCCGTTCGGCACGGTGTTGACACTACCGGCGACAGGATCGGAGATGAACGCTAACTCCGTGATGACCAATCCAGAAAAGGGCGCAAAGCTTCCGTTTTCGAGCCCGCATTGCTACCCAGTTTTCTCGGTAATGGATCCCGAAGTGACTTACACGCTGCCAGACCGACAGATTGCCAACGGCGTGGCGGATCCCTTTGTCCACATTATCGAACAATATCTAACCTATCCATCCGCTGCTCCTGTTCAGGACGGCTTTGCAGAAAGTCTGATGCGCACGCTGATCGATCTAGGCCCCAAGGCGCTGGCGACACCGAAAGACTACGACATCCGCGCCAACCTAATGTGGACGGCAACGCTGGCCCTAAACGGCCTAATTGGAGTCGGTGTGCCGCAGGACTGGGCGAGCCATATGATCGGGCATGAAATCACCGCGCTCAACGATACCGACCACGCGTGCACGCTGGCCGTGGTGCTGCCCTCACTGATGAATGACCAGCGCGGCCCCAAGCGCGAGAAGCTGTTACAATATGCGGCCAATGTCTGGGATATTCGCGAAGGCTCTGACGACGAAAAAATCGATGCGGCTATCGACGCAACGCGCGGATTTTTCGAAAGCTTGGGTATCAAGACCCGGCTGAGTGACTACGGCGTTGATGCGTCGGGGATCGACCAGATCGTCAAAGGCTTACAAGACCACGGCATGACGGCCCTTGGCGAACACGGGGACATCACTCCCAAGGATGCCCGCCGCATTCTTGAAGCTGCTCAATAGGAGACAGAATGAATTTAAAGGACGCCCATATTTTGCTGCAATCAGAACAAACCAGTCTGAAATAGAAGAAAATGAAATGAAGTTTAAAACCGCAGATGGACGCCGATACACGCAGATTTAAGAGAAGAACCGAATCCTATCTGCGGTTATCAGCGTCCATCTGCGGTTAAAAGGATCCGATCAGACGGAACCTTAAATACCCTGTGTAATATATGGACTCGTTCGACGCCATAGATCCGTTCAACATCCGGAAGAGGAATTCTTAGGGGTATCCTTGCTTGTTTGGACGGAGCTGGACCGACGGATTAAATAGGAGGCGGTGGTCTCGAGGGGATCGCTGCCGAGGACAGCTGCCGCTCCAGGATGGAGGCTGGAGACAGGGTTTAGGTCAATGAAGACGGGGTCACCCTTTTCATCCAAAAGGTATTCGACGGCGCCGAGCTCCATCTTCGTCGCCCGCACAATCTTTCGAACCGCCTCCGCGATCTTGGGGTTGATTTCATGGGGAGGCCGCAGAACGACCTCTGATTCGGGATGAGCGAGGCAGTAGTTGAACTGGTCCGGTTGGACCGGTGAGCAGGCTTCGTAAAGGAGGTCGGGGCCGAGGATTTCGATCCGGTGGACGCAGCCGTCCGCGGCGGTCAGCATTTCCTGCTCGATCCAGCCCTCTTCTGGACTGAAAAGATCCTCCGGAGCAGGTTCGTCGTCTGCGAGCCTCTGGATCCCTTTCCCAAAACCACCTGCGCCCGGCTTGAGGAGGACTGGTCGTCCGGGCAAGG
>Ga0307966_1004030_pt1 | contig 10959 bp, 9 predicted proteins | sample OrgLakmetagen646_FD_203141 | JGI IMG/M metagenome (GOLD analysis project Ga0307966, IMG submission 203141) | Saline water microbial communities from Organic Lake, Antarctica - #646 | ecosystem: Environmental > Aquatic > Non-marine Saline and Alkaline > Saline | place: Antarctica: Organic Lake... | reverse complement strand
TAAAACGCCATAAATCGGCAAGCGTGCTGATTGTCCAATCCCTGCAAAGGGACCATGCGGTGCCAACCAAATTGCCTACACTGACGTAGGCAGCGCAGATAAACTATCAGAGCAAGGCCTAGATCTGAGAAACACTGCCAACAAAACACTGCCCTCTTGGTTGCTACCCGACCTAACAGCACGTGCTTTAGAAGCCTCTTCTCGTCCTGACGCTATCCTATTTTTACCGAGCACTGTGTACTCTTCTCGCGTAACCACCCGCAACTCAATTTTTTAACAGCTTGCTAAAGACAAGAAATTGAATCCAAACCGTTGGGAGGTTCACCTGATTGAGTTTCAATTATGTGAAGACACTAGGCCTGATCCTCAATTTCAAAAAGCAAAAGCACAGCACAGGGTGCTTGTCACCAACCTACATGATATGATAGACAGGGATATAGGGAAATCAAGCTCCAGTGATTCTCGTTGGAGTAATGGGGACTAATTACAAGACCATACAGAAAAACCTCTGGCAGACCTTGTCTGGACTACCATAGATTAAAAACCTGACACACAAACTTAATGAACACTCCATTAGACATCTGCACTCATTAAAACAAGGTATGCACTGCAATATAACACAAGCAACAACAGTCAACGTTTGGGCCTGGGTGCTACGGCACACAACCCCCCTGACCCACTTATTTTTTTCAACTGTTTGACCTACATAGCCCCCTCCCTTAATCATGCTGGCTATGTTATCACTACCAGCGGAGTCTTTTCTTTTCTTTTCTTTTCTGTTTCTTTTTCTTGCTAAAACCAGCTCAGTGGTATTAGGTGAAGGGCGACGCGCATTTCACTGTGAAAGACCTGAGGAGTGTGTTTGCGCAATTTTGATGTCATGCTGAAACCAGCTCAGAGGTAATAGGTGAAGGGCAGCATGCATTTCGCTGTGAAAGAACTCAGGAGTTTGTCAACATAACGCAAATTGGAAGCCATGCTGAAACCAGCTCAGAGGGCAGCCCCCCATATAAAGCCCTGAACACGCAACTCAGACAGGCAGGGGCATGTACGACCATCAGCATACGTGATACTTGTATGTAATCAAAATAAACATTCATGCAACAGCAACGGTCAATGACCTGTCTAGCAAGGCATTGTGCACATCACAGCCTGCTACAAAACCTAAAGGAAGTTAAACTACAGATAAATGTTTTCTGGTAGTTGCTTTTTGCACACTAACTTGCTTTTCATAGCCAGGTAATGCACAATGAACAAGCAAAGGAATGCAGGGCTGACTGGACGTAGCACAACACACCTGTGCCTTTGAGTCTGCAGATGTGTAACTCTTTCCCCAATGTCCTCGCTGTCTGTGTCAGAGCTGCCCTCATTCCTATTGAGCTGTCGGCCCTTGCTCTTCTTTGCCTGAGCATTTGAGGCATCACTTGAAGTGTGGCTGTCACCTGTATCTGGATATTGAGACTTTTGGAAACGAACAGGCTTAAACTTCTTACGTGCTTTGCACTCGTGGGCAAGAGGAGGAGTAGAAGAAGGTTGCTGACAAGTTGAAAATGCTTTGTCTGATTTTCTTGGACCTTAGGCCGTCCAAGTCCACGCTTCTTAGGGAGACTTGTTACAAAGAGTGCGAACATACGCCTGGCATTTGTCAACAGCAACGAATCTGTGTGTGTTGGTGTTTGTGTGTGTTAGAGTGAGCACTCAGAAAGGTAAGGAGCACGCGCGCAGCTCAGGCCTGGCACATCTGAGCACACTGAATGTATGGTATAAAGCAAATGAGCTATAGGCAGCCCTCAATAATATTCACGTAGAATGTAGCGCACGCTTGCAGCAACAATGAGCACTAAAAGACGCTGCCAGAAATTGATTGTGCTTGGCGTTTCATTCCATGATGGGATCCATGTTGATTTTGCACGCAACACATTGGTAGCCATCTCATTTTCATAATGATCAAGCAGCACCTGGTTCATAACAAGAGCCAAACGTGCAAACATGCATCTTGTGACTAGCACTTTGTGACCAAGAGTGAGCTCAATTTTATTGTACCCACCACCATGGTGCAGACCCAAGACCTGTAGACAGCAAACCGCATTTGTTGATGCGCCCATCTGCCACTCTGACTGACAGCTCAGGCAGGTTGATACTGTTACATTTGAGAAATATTTCACTCACACAGTCCCTCTCAGCACCACAATCTATCAAGATAGTAGCAGGAACTCCTTGTACTAGCCCTGAAATTCTGATGGAGGGTTTTCCAATTGCGCCGGACGGGATCTTAGACAATAAAGGTGCCCAATCTTCATTGCTAGATTCACAGTTAGAGCTAGACTGGGCGACGTCCGACTTTTCACTGTGCTTTTGCGGCCAAACACTAAAACTATCGCTCTGGCCAATCAGACTATTTTCACTCTGACCCATCAGGCCAGCTTCACTCTGACCCATCAGGCCAGTATCACTCTGACCCATCAGGCCAGTATCACTGCGACCCCTCAGATCACATAGGCCCCTCAGGCCAAATGGACAGCGTCCTGCTCCCGCCCACCGATCTGCTCAGTGGCGAATTCAGGCACGCCATCAGCACTACCTGACCTGCCATCAGCAGGATTTTGCAAGGTTTTTACAGCAGAGAATTTGAGTTGAAACCACTCTTACGAAGTACGGCAGCGTGCTTAGCCACTAATATTTTATATAGATAACAGCTAAACATCTAGGGTGATGATGTTGCAAGAATTGAACTTGCCCTTGTGACTCCAGTCACTGTTATAAATACTCAGTAGTGTGATGTCACACTTCGATACTTTCTGTACCCCTTAAGGAGTTACCACGTAACAGTCGCATCTATGTGTACAGACTCCCCTCGGGGGTTGCTTGCGGCAGTTCTCTGAGACTATTGGCCTCCACCAACTGAGGCAGTAAAAAAACGGGAAAGCATTGTCGCTGGGCAGCATTCATATTGCATATATTGAAGCGTTTATATTCGTACTAGTTAACATCATCGAGTGATTTTATGTTACAATTTTGGAAATTTGGCAAATCATACTTTGTTAAACCGAATTGCAAGTAGGAATAAACAATAAATAAATAGGAATGGCGAAAGAGCAGCAGGTGCAACAGCAGCCCTCGATCACCATCCATGAACTCCACAAACGGGTGAGGAACACCAGAAAAAAATTGGCGAGGGTGGAAGAGCTGGAGAGCCTGCGTGCCGCTGGGAACACCCTCACCCCCGAGCAAATTCCTGTTCTTTCCACGCGGAGCGGCCTGGTGGCTGTGCTGGAGGAGCTTCAAAAGTTTGAGCCGCTGCTGAGGGAGGCAGCCAAGGAAGAGGTGAAGCAGGAATGTCAGGCCGCAGCAGCGAAGGCGGAGCAGCGCACACGGGAACGGATGGAAAAGGAGTTTCAGCAGCGGGAGCAGGAGTGGCAGAAGGAGAGGGATGCCCTTGTGAACGCCAGGGAGGCGGCAGAGGAGGAGAGGAAATTGCCCCCCAGCAAAGCCAGAATGCAGGAACTGTTGAAGGAGCCCCTTCAAAAGCTGCTCCAGCTGTTGTACTTTTCGGAGGTGGGTGTCTTATAAGTTTATAGATAAGGCCCTGGCATGTGAGAATGGAGCATGCAAGCTCTGTGCAAACGTGTCGGACGGGGGGGGGGGGGTTACAGATCTAGAGCCTTGTGCACTTTGGGCGCGCGTTTCTATTTGTGTTTGCTCCTCGTATCACACTTCACTGTATGGTTGTTAAAGTGATTGCCACTATCCAAGTTGCACAAAACATTTGGTAGAAGATTCTTGATGGTTTCACCCTTGTTTCTTCCTGAGCCGTCACCTCCTGCAGCATTGCCTTTATTCTCCTTCTACAATTCTGGCTGCGAGCAAAGAACCTCATTTGTGAACACGTGTCGGTGCCAAGATCGCACGTCCTTGTCCTCCTTTGTCTAGCGTTTCTAACTGATCCCACATGGCACGTTGACATTTCCTTGTTGTGCATTCCATGCAGCTGTTTGACACCCTGAAGAATCCCTGGCTGGCTGCCCCTGAGGCCCAAGCTTGCCTGGGTTACGACCAGCGGAAACCAAGCAACAAGGTATGGTGGTGCATTCGCGCAGCGGAACCTCTGTGTTTATTAGGCTGCTTGACCAAGGAAACCACACATAGACACACAGAAAGACACATACGCACACGCACTTGCGCGCACACACACTCACACACACAGCGACACACACAGAGAGACATACGCACACGCACCTGCGCGCGCACACACACATGCGAACACACACACACACACACACACACACACACACACAGAGAGACACACATACACACAAACACACAAACGCACACACACACACACGCACACAAACACATACACACACGCACACATACACGCCCGCAGCACGATCAGCACTTAGCAGACAGGGACCTCATGGACCTTGTGTACTTTGGACGCACGCTCCTTGCGCGCATGGACAAGCCCATGTCACACAAGGTGACCAAACGCACTTTGCATTACACATTACACACTGACACTTACCAAATACTGCATTACACACTGACACTTACCAATTACTGCATTACACACTGACACTTACCAATTACTGCATTGCACACTGATGCTTGAATGAGCACACCCATACCAGCACGCACTCTAATTGCACTTTTTACGTGTGCATGCGTATTCACGTGTACACAGACAGGTGCACACACACACATACACATTTTCAGGATACATTGTTGTGGTGAGCAGTGTGCATCTGCGTACATGGTTTCAAAGTGTTGTGCCTGCTTTACTCAGTAGTAACTGCACTTATCCAGCCCTACAGTGCATCGCCCGAATCACTGACGCACCTTATCTCCTTCCTATCTCGCAGGCCTTCCTCGACCTGTCTGTGGACATGGCCTTGAAGTGGCTGTACCAGCCCAAGGCAGAAGCCATCCCCTCACCCCCCGCACTCAACCGCGTCACAGGTGACACGAGAACACAGACACAAGAACACAGGCACTAGAACACAGGCACAAGAACACAGGCACGAGAACACAGGCACTAGAATACAAACATGAGAACACAGGCACGAGGATACAGGCACAAGAACACAGGCACGAGAACACAGGCACGAGAACAAAGGCACGAGAACACAGGCACTATACACAAGCACTAGAACACGAACACAAAAATTGGGAGCACGAGAACACAAACGCAATTAATGGGAGCACTGGAACCTACGCAATGGCCGGCACAAGGAATGAGGGAGTGTCGTGCGCAGCCAAACGAACACAAAGCAGCAAGAGCAGACAAGCCAGGGCAGGAAGCCCTCGCTCACTCAGGCTGCTGTTTGAGTTGATATCTTTTGATGGTATGACAAATGCTAATGGCCGGCTAGAGCCCTGTACATACACTCCATGTGTGACATGCGTCGCGCTTTCTCTGCTGAGTATGCACCGTATAAGCACCGTACACACGTATTCCACCAACTAAACAACCAAACAAAACCGGCACACAGGAAGCACGCCAGTGTTGTGTCCGTAGCTGTGCTGCTTCTATTTGCTAGGGAAGCTGCTTGTGTGTGAGCAGCTGTACTGTGTCTGTCTTTGTAGCAGCTCGCAATCCATTGTCTTCGTGCTGCACAAAAAGAAAAGCGCGCATTGCCCCCTGATGTATCGAAAGCCAAAAAGAGTTGTCCATCAATTAAAAGGCGTGGCCAGTTCTGGGTGTCTCTCTCTTTAATTGCTGATTAAGCGTATGAACGTATGCAATAGCCGAATGCAATGCGTAGTGCCGTGTCCTATTTGAATCATGAACGTATGCAATAGCCAAATGCAATGTGTAGTGCCGTGTCCAAAAAACAGAAAGGCAAAGGCATCTCATGCTGAATGTGACAAATAAACCTTTCAACCATCCTGACTCCATATATTGTGACGAACAAATTGATGAGTCAGCTGCCGTTTCTATTTTCGTTTGGAGCAACTAAACATGTTGGAATGTTGAAACATCATCCGCCCTCCCCTTGATGTCAAAGTGGCCTTGATAAAACCAGTCAATTACTTAATAGGCAACCAGGACTACATGCTTCATCATTCAAGCCTTCAGCTTCTTATTGTTCAGGAGGAAATTAGTATTCAGACAGAGCGTTGGAGTGTGTGTGTGTGTTTGTGTGTGCGCGCGTACGCGTGTCGCTTTGGCCAACCCTCTACATGTATGAATTGTAACAAGTGCTTTCTGATTTCATTGCAACATTGCAACACACACACGCACACACGCGCACACACATACACACACACGCACAAGCGCACGCATACACACACATTCACACGCATTGGATGCATGCAGTGGGCCACCTGGCTGGCCGTCTTGCGCGAGTCATGGCAAGCGAGTTTGTGGTGGTGACCCCTGAAGGTATGGTGGTGAGGGCAACATGTGGTTATAGCTTAGCTTACGTGACCCTAACCCTGGTAGGGGTGGGGTACACATAGAAGTCTATGCCCAAGTTTCTTTGGCACGGTGGAACAGGGGGGGGGGGTGGAGGTTGAGTGAAAGCACAGGTGTCTTTGACGCCTTGAATTGCTCAAGCACCATGCTCATGCTCATGCTCATGCAGCAAGACGCTTGCGGGCAAGTAGTTTGTGTGTGTGTGTGTGTGTTATGGTAGTAGACATGCGTCAATTGTAGTTTGTGTGCCAAGGTAGTAGATGTGCGTCAAATGTAGTTTCTGTAATGTTCAGTTTTGACCGACCTCTTTGTTTTGCTCTTTTATGTGAACCTTGGCAACCACGCACACTGCTGTGCGATGATAAACTCTAAACACAGCCGAAATAGGCGCGCGCGTGCGCGTGCACACGCACATACACACATACACACACGTGCACACATGTGTATATACTGCTGTGTAGGTGCGGATCCCACACAGAAGAATGCAGGAGCTGCCCCAGCCCCTGCCCCTGCATCCGCCCCCCCTGCCCCTGTGCCTGCCCTGGCAGCAGCCATGATGGACATGGCAACAGGCGGAGGCTCTCCACAGGTATGTCGCCTCAACGGTCTGGACAGTTACTTGTGCATGAGGTGTGTTGTCACAGGTGTGTCGTCTCGCGAGTAGTACGGACTGCTTCTTGTAAACAAGGTGCTTGAAATGTGCATCGTCTTGCACACCTTTAATGCACACCTTTTATGCACACCTTCAATGCCACGTGTGACCTCCGCCCCTCAGCGTGTTGCCACCTCTGCAGAAAAAACAAATCATACCTTTGGCGTCAAAACTGCTTGTTACGTGAATATATGTATCGCATGAAGTACAGAAATGGCATCTGTCGGATTACCCTTATAAGCAACGTTTCATTGCTGGCGTGGTTGTGAGGCCAGCAGCCAGCTGTGGGCCCCACTTCCGCTCTGTTTCTTTGAGTAATGTGCGGTGATTCTGAAACATACAGGATACGTCTCATTGTTGTTTGCTCTTAATGTACTTTGTGTACTTGCGCAGGGCTGACAGCGACAGTCGAATTGTTGAATTGTTGTTTGCTCTTGATGTATTTTGTGCACTTCCGCAGGGCTGACAGCGACAGTCAAATTGTTGTTTGCTCCTAATGTACTTTGTGAATTTGCGCAGGGCTGACAGCGACAGTCGAATTGTTGTTTGCTCTTGATGTATTTTATGCACTTCCGCAGGGCTGACAGCGACAGTCGAATTGTTGTTTGCTCTTGATGTATTTGTGTACTTCCGCAGGGCTGACAGCGACAGTCAAATTGTTGTTTGCTCTTGATGTATTTTGTGTACTTCCGCAGGGCTGACAGCGACAGTCGAATTGTTGTTTGCTCTTGATGTATTTTGTGTACTTTTGCAGGGCTGACAGCAACAGTCGACGGTTTGGCGCTCCTCCACCTTGGCGCTCTTAGTCAATAGGGTTGGCCAGAACCGTATCAACACACCGTGTATGACTGTATGTATGGAAACATTTCTGCGGAAACCTACCTGACACACCTGACACACCGTATGTACATTTTGTATATACGTATTGATTTATGGTTCTTGCCAACATTACTCAATAGATCCTACGCTGAAGCTGACTCGCTTCATGTGCTTTTGCGCATAGCCAGCCGCAGCTATCGGTTTTACAGTTTTTGACATCGGTGCTGACTCACTTTGTTTGCTTTTGCAGGGTCAGCAGCAGCAGCAGCAGCAGCAGCAGCCACCGCTGGGCCAGTTGCCGCACTCTTTGTCCCTGGGTGATGTGGTGGTGCCTGCAGGGCCACGCGGGGGTGCAGGTGAGGCACTCTGGGGTATGAAGGGAAAACAAAAGAAAAGTTGTGCTTGGCCAGTTGCCGCACTCTCTGTCCCTGGGTGATGTGGTGGTGCCCGCAGGGCCACGCGGGGGTGCAGGTGAGGCACTCTGGGGTATGAAGGGAAAACAAAAGAAAAGTCGTGCTTGGCCAGTTGCCGCACTCTCTGTCCCTGGGTGATGTGGTTGGTGCCCGCAGGGCCACGCGGAGGTGCAGGTGAGGCACTCTGGGGTATGAAGGGAAAACAAAAGAAAAGTTGTGTTGTGATGCAGTGGGGGGATGACATTTCCGGCTGTCCTATCAGCAGGGGGTGTATGTGTGTTGTGTTGCCATTGGTGGTGATATTTCTGTATGTCTGGCAAGGGGGTGGGTGGTAGTGGGAGTTTTTCTTTGCTGTGCTTCCTGACGGCTTCGAGCAGAACCAATTGGAAATGGTCAAAAATAAATACGACCTACCAACCACTGCTACTGCCACCACCTTCATAAGTCATCATCACTCACCACCATGGTGACATCATTGTCGATGCCACCGTTAGTGGTGATCATTGTCGATGCCACCACTAGTGGTCATCATTGTCGATGCTACCACTAGTGGTGAACAAACAACATGGAGGCCATGTTCAGACAGCTCAAGAGAAAACAGCGGCCTCATCCCTCCCCCCTTTTCCATCGTCAATGCATCGCAATGTGGTTCACGTTGACTACACACACCCAAATCCAGGCTGCTCGCCTGCGGAGTGTTTCTGAGAAAGTGTTGGGCACAAGATGCCTTTGTTAGTTGTTGTGAGGAGTGGGAACGTTGCCTGTGCAGTTTGATGTTATGGTTTCTCCTCTGTCCTATATAAAAGGTTCTGTGTAGGGTTTTGTCCTAAGTAGATTCTGTCCTACGTATAGGGTTAACCCTATATGACCGTACGTATGGACTTTGCCCTGCTTTTAAAAACGCGTATACACCATCAGCACGTACGTGTGTATGGTTGTGGCCAAAATCCTACCTGTGTACAAGAAGAAAAAGCAAGCAAGCAAGCGGAATGACTATTCTTACGTGCAGGGGAAGGGGCTGTGGGCAGCGGTAATTCAGGTGAGCTAGCTCTGCGTGGCTGTGTCCTTAGCATTTCTTGTATGGAGCATAGACAAAAACAAAGTGGAGCGGAGACAAAAACAAAGTGGAGCATAGGCAAAAATAAAGCTGCGTCAGCAGTGGGGTCCGCTCCCCACGTACATTGAAGAAAATGTGTGAATTGTTTGCAACCAATTTCCTTCACCACGAGCAGAAAGGGAAAATCTGTGGGCACTGCTTTTTGTGGTCCACGGATGATACAGTGCCTGTCCAAAGTCTATGGATGATACAGCGCCTGTCCATGGATGATACAGTGCAAGCTAGCGACAACGACATAAGATTGAAAGCCGACCAGCATGGCTAAATATATACATGTGTAGGGTTGGCCAGAACCGTATATATACACCGTATATGACCGTATATATATGGTTCTGGCCAACACTATACATGTGTGTGCATTGTCTTCCCTCTGGTCTGAGCACTGTGTCCTGTTTGCCGTGCGCGCACACATTGACACACATGCATGCACAAGCGCCTTCACAGACAAACACACACACACGAACCACACACACACACACAAACCACACATACACGCACACAGGCAAGGGCAGCAGCGGGGTGGCACCTGCAGCAGCTCACGCAACAGCATCACCACCCCCACCCCCACCCCCAGGCCTAGGAGCTGCAACTGCAGCAGGAAACGATGGGGCGCGCAGGAACAGCAGCGGGGGTGTGCTGCTGCCCAATGGTCCTGCCCCTCCAGGTTTGTGCCCCTGTGTGTGTGTGTGTGTGTGTGTGTGTGTGTGTGTGTGTGTGTGTGTGTGCGTGTGTGTGTGTGTGTGTGCGTGCGTGCGAACAGGCATGCGCTTGTTCTAGTTTGTGCATGCGTGTACGTGTGTGTGTGTGTGTGTGCGTGCGAACGTGCATGCGCACAGGCATGTGCTTGTTCTAGTTTGTGCATGCGTGTACGTGTGTGTGTATGTGTGTGTGCATGTGTGTGTGTGTGTGCGTGCGAACGTGCATGCGCACAGGCATGTGCCTGTTCTAGTTTGTGCATGCGTGTACGTGTGTGTGTGTGTTGTTGGAGGGGTAGTTGTTATCCTTACTCCTGCCACAGCTTTAATGTGTTCCGTTCTCACAGCCCATTATAGTACCGTGAAATAAACAGGCGTGTGACAAAGTTGTGTACGTATGGCTGCAGGTGTGGTGCGTAGTTCCCTGTGAAATGTCCAGATGTGTGATTGAAGTTGTGTACGCATGCATGGCTGCAGGTGCAGTTCGTAGTTCCCTGTGAAATGTGCAGATGTGTGATTGAAAGTGTGTACTTAGTACTTATGCATGGCTGCAGGTGTGATGCATATTTCTCTGTGAAAGCTGCAGATGTGTTTTGAAAGTGTGTACGTATGCATGGCTGCAGGTGCGGTGCGTAGCTCCCTGTGAAATGTGCAGATGTGTGATTGAAAGTGTGTACGTATGCATGGCTGCAGGTGTGGTGCGTGGCATCTTCACTCCCGCATCCATCATGACTGCAGAGGGCCCGCAGGTGAGGGAAGTGGTGCACGTGTGTGTGTGTGTGTGTGTGTGTGTGTGTGTGAACGTGCATGCTCGTGCCAGCGCATGCACATGGTGAACATGTGTGTTT
>Ga0307966_1004029_pt1 | contig 10960 bp, 9 predicted proteins | sample OrgLakmetagen646_FD_203141 | JGI IMG/M metagenome (GOLD analysis project Ga0307966, IMG submission 203141) | Saline water microbial communities from Organic Lake, Antarctica - #646 | ecosystem: Environmental > Aquatic > Non-marine Saline and Alkaline > Saline | place: Antarctica: Organic Lake... | reverse complement strand
AAGTAGGAGAAAAAGGTGAGCGGCAGGGAGCTCGGGTGGATGCCCCTAGACCGCTTAACTTGCCGCCTTTCCTCCTCCCTGTCACCATGCATATAATGAAAGGCACGCTTTAGTTTTTAATGGGTGTGCTTTCTCTGATCTTCTCCTCCCTGTAGTCACATAAATAGGGCTGGCCAATACCCTATATATACACCGTATATGACCGAATATTTGGTGATGTCCCTGGGGAAATTACTGTATATGCACCGTATATATACGGTTCTGGCCGACCCTACACATGAAGGATGAGGATGCGTACCTCCGTTTTGCATGTATGAGTGTGTGTACTTCGTTGTCTTCTGTGTGATCATATAAAGCATAAAGGATGCATCTGTGTGATCATACAAAGCATAAAGGATGCCTCTGTGTGATCATATAAAGCATTCAGGATGCCTCTGTGTGATCATATAAAGCATTAAGGATGCATCTGTGTGATCATACAAAGCATTAAGGATGCCTCTGTGTGATCATATAAAGCATTAAGGATGCATCTGTGCACATTCCTCTTCCGTACAAGTATGCTTTCCATGTTCTCATCCTATTCTAAGTACAATATTTATACAGTGCACACACACCTCAAACAACCACAATATGTTTCACTCTGTTCACTTTCTTTGCAACTTGGATTGACCTTGTAAAGCCAGCACTGATGTGGTATTTTATGTTTTTCAACGCTGTAGCAAATGGTCGAAGGGGTGCAAAGTTCAGCTTACAACGTATGCTCTAATGTAGGCCTATATAACACCACATTGCAAGTACGATACACCCCAGCTTCACACAATCAAGGCAGAGGGAAAGCTTGTCACGAGCAGAGGGGCCTGCTCAGCAGAAAAAGGCAACTTGTTACCATGTACACATATACGAAAATGCACACCCACTTGCATAATCTTATACGGTGTTCTGCCTTTGATGCACATTGATGAATCATACATCAGACATTCCTCCCGCTACAAACCTCACCCCTGCCCCGGCCTCCTACACCTTTGCCCACACACACCCCTCTAGATTCACACGCACACACGCGTGCATACAGTATGCACACACCCACACACAAACTCACACGCACATACACATATACAGCTATTCACACAAGCTCTCACACGAAATGTTATTTACACACGCAAGCGCACACCCACCCACACTCAAACACACACACACCTGGCTTCCTCGTCTTCACCCTCTTCATCGTCGCCCTCAAACTGTGGGAACTCCTCCTCCTCCTCCTCCTCCTCGCTCTCCTCCTCACTCTTTTCACTGCTGTTTCCCGTGGCAGTCGCTGCTGTTGGCGCGGCTACACGTGCATTTGCAAAATACATGTAGCGATTTCTAAGTGAGGGATGAGTGCCATCGAGTTGTATGAGTGGTAACGGAAAAGGTTGTCGTCGTCGGATGGATGGATGGCAACCACACAGCATTATGTTATGCAAGTGTCAAAGCAGGCGTCTGCTGGCTGTCTCCAGTACGTGCAAGTAATCAGATCGGGTGCACTGTTGTCGTTCTCATCCTCACCACACACATGACTCATAGCCGCAAATCCAAGGGTTAAGTCTTATTAGTGAAACGTTTAACAATCACGAGTGCGCGCATGCTAATTGCTCAAGCAAGGAGCAGCAGTCCTGCTGCTCATGGTACAAGGGCATGGCACTGCGCACAACGCCCCTTACCTACACTGCATACATATCATATGTACTTCACGATTCGTATCATACATGCTACTACATGATTCATATGTAACATATGAACTTCACGATTCATATCATACGTGTTACTACATGATTCATATGTAACATATGTACTACACGATTCATATCATACGTGCTACATGATTCATATGTAACATATGTACTACACGATTCATATCATACGTGCTACATGATTCATATGTAACATTTGTACTACACGATTCATATCATACGTGCTACATGATTCATATGTAACATTTGTACTACACGATTCATATCATACGTGCTACATGATTCATATGTAACATATGTACTACACGATTCATATCATACGTGCTACATGATTCATATGTAACATTTGTACTACACGATTCATATCATACGTGCTACATGATTCATATGTAACATTTGTACTACACGGTTCAAATACACGTAAGACACAATGCATACACAGCCAGCATGTGCACAACAACACAAAGACACGCGTGTGCGCCTCACCTGATGCTTCATTCCTCTTCCGCCGCTTGCGCTGCTCCGGCACGCCTGCTCCTTTTTTCTCCCCACCCTCTAGCTGCCCATTTTGAGCCCGCTGCTGCGCCTTGCGTGCACGCTTGCCCCCGCTGCCAAACACATGCGCATGCTGCTGCTGCAGCAACATCTCCTGCTGCATCTGCGCTTTCTGCTGCGAGGCCTTCATCTTTTGTCCCCGCCCCAGGCCTTGCGATGGCAACTGCTGGCCCCCAGAGGTAACAGACTTGCTGCCACCTGCGTGCGTGTGCGCAAGCGCAGGAAGCAGGGAGGGGCTCAAGCTCTGCTGCTGCGCTGTGCTGCGGTCGCCCGCCACGCCACGCAGCGCAGCCTGTGTGCTGCTGGGCAGCACAGACAGCAGCAGCTGCATAAAGTGTGGCTGCGTGGGGGAGGACAGCACCATTTGCGCTGCGAGAGCGGGGGGCTGAGACGATGGTTGCTGGTGGGGAGGGAGAAGGGACACCAGGTGCTGCCAGAACGAAATGTGTTGCATGGCAGCAGAGTCAAAGGGTAGGGAGGGTACGTGGGACAGGTCGGCCTGAAGGGAGGCACGAAGGTGCCGTTCCACCTCTATGTGCACACGCACTGATACTCCTGGTGCAGCGCCACCTGTTGTGTGTGTGTGTGTGCGTATGTGAGTGTATGTATGTATGTGAGTGTAAATGTGTGTGCAAGCGTGTGTGCCAGCATGTATGTGTGCGTGCAACACATAAAAATGACCGTGTCTGCGTGCAAGCATCCCCTCGCAACTTCATGTGAAGTGGGTTACAAGATCCGCACACACCAGCTGTGGGTGTGTGTCGCACCTGTTGGTTTGACATCCCCAAAGTGCAGGTGCACAGCCACCCTCCCTGAATCCTGTTCTTGCAGCTGTAGCCGCACACGCTGCGCCAGCGCTTGTCGTATGCTGTGCAGCAGCTGGTCTGCTTCACGTGCTGCAGGCACCAGCCGCTGCAACGTCTGCTGCTCTGCTTGCTGCTGCTGCTGTTGAGCGTGCAGTGCTTGCTGCTGCTGCTGCTGCCGCTGCGCATGCTGCTGCTGCTGGAGGTGGGCGTGCGAATGCGCGTGTGCGCCGTGGTGATGGTGGTTGCCTCGATGCTGCATGGCTGCAGAGCCCATGAGTTTTGAGCCTGTTGGCTGGTGGGCGACAGCTGAGCTGTCAGAATGGATTTGGCTGTTGCTACCTGCACCTCCTGCATTACCCCTTCCGCTGCTCGCCCCCCTGCCAAGTGAGCCACGCCCACCACGTCCACCCACACCCCGCCCACGCACTGCTGCTGCACCCCCACGAGGTGCGGGGGTGGAGGAGGGATGTGTGGTGCCAGGGACGTAGGAATGGCTCGGAGGAAGGGAGGAGCAAGCTTGCTGTTGCTGCGTGCTTGGTTTGTTGAGGGATTGAGTTTTGGCGTTGGAGGAGGAGGGAACACCTGGAGGGAGGCGGTTGTGCAGACAGTTGAGAATTGAATAAAGGAGGATGCTTGCAGCAAGGGCAATGCGCTTGTGGTGGCAAAACCCTGGGCAACTAAGGGGTAATTAGTTTGCGTTCCCAAAATATTCATTCGCGTAATGAAAGCATCAACCTTTTCGGATATACTTGTTTTGTTGCCAGAACGGACAAACTTGTTCTGACAGCAAACACAACGTGAAAGGCAAAGGACCCAGTCAACGACAGCCGCAGCCTCTCTGACGAAAGCACTGCCTATAACTTGCACCTGAGAAGGAGCGAGGCAGCTGTTCCAGGAGGTGGGCATGCGGGGTGACATTGGCCGCATATGCAGGGTCGCTGCGGCATGAGGCTGCGGCGACGTTGGCGTGCACCTAAAGACGTGGAGCAGGGTGTGTAGGAATGTACAGGTAGAGCAGGGTTGGCTACAGCTGTGGAATCATGCCGTTTGATTTTGGAAGCTTCTGCTTAGAACATTGCACGTAAGTTTGAAAAGCTGTTACGACTTCCGAATTATATGCATTCAGGCAGCAGCCCTGACAGCCTAGTGGTCAGACCGGAATCCTTGCAGGCCAGACTCTCTGGGGTCATGGGTTTGAATTGCATGGTAGCATGGTAGCATAGGCGCATGGTAGCATGGTAGCATAGGTGATTCGCTGTCCGACAGCAACACCTCTGTTTCCTATATCCATGCTTGTAATGTTATCACCGCTTGCGGACAGCTTATACAGTGTCGCGGACCATAGTCCAAATTGACTTTAGGTATCAGGCCCTGCTGATGTGACAAAACGATATCTGATCTAGGTCAACGCTGACACAAGCAATCATCCAATGAATGGACGGGCACTCAGTGACATCCGGTGGTGGTGCGAACGCACACATGGTCAGCAAGGCCTGCAGCTGATGCCAATAACAATCGCACGAATTACCATTACACAAACAGGCACCAAACGGACATTTGATGGTGGTGCACACACCTGGTCGACGATGTCTGAAGCCAGATACTTGATGTTGGGGAGGATCAGGGGCAGCACAACCTGCAGCAGAGGGGAGACAAAAAAAGAAACGCTTTGCAAGTAGGTAAACGTAAGTGTAAGACAGGAAGACGCAGCAGAGGGATGAGGGGTGAATATCAGTGGAGGTGCAGAGTATGTTGAGGAACAGAAGGAGCTCTGTTTTTATTTATAAGGGAGCTCTTGCATCAAGGGCAATCAGCAAAAAATGATGCAAAAGTGCCAGCGTTTGTGTCGGTGAATTATAAGGTAAATGGTAGATGGGGGGAAAGGCATGTTTGATGGGTTATCTGCAGATGTATCTTCTCGGCCATATTAGTGCGTGCCAGCCCAGTCAACACACACACACACCTCCAAGACTTGCTGCACACATGATTGCTATTGAAATTCACCATTTTCCAGTCATACTGATTCAATAACCATACTTGTGCGTGCCAGCCAGCCTAGCCAACACACACGCACCTCCAAGACTTGAGATTTGCTGTACTCCTGTGCTGGAAAATTAAGGCGAGGGTTACCCTGAAGCCCCAACGCCGCACAGTCCCTGGCATGTGCCGCGTCCACAGGGTTGGAAAAGTAGCCCACAATCTGCACAAGCAAATACAATCACACGCGCACAAATGAGAGGAAGCGCAGAGTGGTGCACAACCAACTCGGTCTTTTGTTAGCATGAGATGCTTCACGCAGGAAGAGGGAAAGGAGGAGGAGGAGGAGGAGGAGCTCAGACTCTATGTGAGTGCAGACACTTCAAATGAGCGGGATGACTTAAAACGACAAGTTTTAGCATTAGATACCCAAATTAAAAGGGGCCATGGATTTCAAAATGAGAATTGAGTTGGTGCTCGTAAGCCTTCCTGTAGTAGAGGAGCAAGGGGGTTCCTCTTACTACTACCCAGAACCTCGGGCAATACCTAATTAATTAGCAACTCAGCACGTGCAGTGAGGCTGATTGTGGTCAGCCCCACGGCTGGCCCACCCAAACACATGCTGTCCTGTGCCAAAAACTGTGTACAACCATGCCTCTCCAATCCCTTGGCCGTTTTTGACACACACACACACAAAAAGTTGCGATGGAAAGCTTTATTTTTCCTGTAAGCTGCAACCAGCGGGAAGCACAGGCAGCAACAGCTGATTCTATCTGAGATTATTTGCACTGTCCATCCACAGTGGAAGCCATCATTTGGCGCCATGTGAAGCTCATGGAGGGCTTGCACATTCGGCGCAGTCAGGGCACGGATCTATGGATTAGAGGCACAGGCAAATCTAATTTTGCACCCAATCTCACACACACTGTCAGGTCCCTCCCTCCCGCAGCATATCCCATCCAGACCCCCAGCACCAATATTGACACGACAGGATTACAGCATAATGCAAAAGAAGCTTATATGCTGGAGCGCAGGTGGATTGGAAAAAGTTTGGTAATTGAAAGTTTGGCTATTTAACCTTTACCCCTATCAATTTGCGGCAAAATGGCAAAATGCATGCAAACATGTGTAGAGCAGCACAGCCCCCATTCGACTGCTAAGATCTATGCTATAAGGCTGGTATGAGTTCGTCAACATGTGTGTACAGCTTGGAAAAGACAAAGGGGTTTATCAAATAGGCAGAAAGCTAAACGGCACAGTCTAGCGTGTGCCACCTGTGGGGACAACCGTACGCATTAAGGCCCATCCTTGTAAACTGTATCCTTCACCTCAGACACACCTACTCATCTATTCATGCACATACAATCATAAACAAGCACACTCACACACAAACGCACGCAAAAAATAACAGGCGCAAGCGCGCACACACACATTTAGGCACACATACTCACCAGGTAATGGCTGGGGGAGCGCAGGTTGCCGGTGGGTCCAGACTGCTTTGCAATGAACTGGCCTTTGTAGGGCCCCTGTGCAATGTGACGTAGCGGATACGTTGTTTCGTTTTGAAGCTAGACCACTTTTCTGGTAGATAGCCATTAAGCGCAAGAAACAATGCTGATGATCAAATTAGGTTTAGAGGAAGTAATGAGTAAATGAGTGGCAGTGTAAAACTCAATTCTTATCTTGAGGGCGCTCAACTTCCCCAAACGCATCGCAGCTTCAACGCCCGCGGTACAAACATGCCTGCTTCTGACACAGATACGTCATAGGCCCTAAACCATTAAACTTCTGATGCACAGTGCCAACATCTCGAACGCGCACACACAGCATTGAGTAGTTTGCATCCTAAACCCAGAGTTGCAACACCGTGCCTCCTCCTGCACCTCACCTGCTGCCCTTTGCCCTCTTGCTCTCAACTCGTGTCCTCGCACTGTATTTATTAACACCCCTTCATACTCTAGACCATACACTGCTTAACACAAACTATTGATGGCACCTGTTCACACTCTAGGCTGTCAGCTGCTCAAAACTTACAAGTCCTGCTTCGCGCCTACATTGGCAATCGCCTACTGATCTATTGTCCACGCTAATGACGTGTTTGCAACATTCTTTGGGGTTGGCTGTCCAGGAACGACACTTTCAAAACCGCTCACATCACACATGATGTCAATAGAGCGCACACAAGCACCCACCTGCCGCTCTCTGTTCGCACCAGTGTCACGCATGGGGTGGTTTTTGTGAATTAAACCCACACAAGTGCCCACCTGCTGCTCTCTGTTCACGCCAATGTAACGCATGGGGTGGTTTTTGGGTGACGGTTGTGTGGGCTTGGCAGGGGCAGAGGCAGGAGGCGCTACATAAGGACCCCGCTTGCCCTTGTTGGAGCGTTCGTTAGGGTCCAGATTTATCTTATCCAGTTCCCTGTCGGCTTTGCTCTGCTTGCGGGGCCAGGAGGAGGCGTTGTGCTCCCACACCCCGTAGTCAAACTTGTAGTTTTGCTGTGAGAAACACAGGTGCCGCATGTATATGTGCGTGTGTGTGTGCGCGCGTGTATGTATTGGAAAAGGTGCATTGCTTGCGCTGCATGTTTAAATGTGATGACTAAGAGGCTAAAAGGACATGAAATTGGGCCTTGAACAGAAAGGAGGGCCTCGAGCAGACACAAAACATACGGCGCTTGGGCTTCAGACACAAACAAGCTCTTAACTGTCAGCACAGGGGTAGAGATAACTTACAGTTGAGGGTTTAGGGTTCAGGCAAGGGTTTAGGGCAATTAGGGTTAGCCTTTAGGACACCTTCAAAAGGAGGGAAAAAGGAGACAGTGTTCTGAGGCCTTGTATATCCTAGACAAGAGCTCTGAACAACGTGTCTGTTTGCTACATGCATAATTAAGCACGGAATGGACTGGAGCTTATTTTAATCGCAAGGCCCTGTGGATGCCACATCATTGATGCTCCAAACAACGTGTCAGAGTCCTTTACCAAGATGCAAATAGGGAATATCATAGCATTTTGCGCAGGGACCTATGCAATTGATGTTTAGACATTCATTGACAGCTAGCCAGAACTCCACGTAAGCTACCCTCACACAAAGATGATGCCTTGTAACCTTACACTAGAAGATATCAGTACATCAGTACACACAAAGATGGATTTTGTCACTGGAATAGCTGCTGCAGAGTTCGAATGAAACATTTAAACAGGAAGGAAAGCTGGAGCTCCACCCAATAAAGGTTTCTTGAGCAAAGGGGCGACTCATGCACGATAACTTTGCCATCAAAAAGGATTGCACGCCAGGCAACGTCATGGGGAAGTAGCTCGTACGGGAGCTCACTTCACAGGACTTTGTGTCAGGCGGCGTCATGGAAGTTGGCAATGACGCAATGACGCAAGAGAGGGCGTTTGCATATGTCAGAGAGTCACCAAAGCTGCCTAGTGGACCAAGCCTTCACGTTCTTGGGTGGCTTGCACACGCACACGCACGCACACATACGCACACACCTTGGTGGCAATCTCTGCCAGCGACCGAATGGGGGCAGGCGAGTTAGATATGTCTATACCACACTCGCACGCACAGCCCAGCACATAGGACAAGTGGCGCATGCGGAATCCGGGGTACTGCAGGGCAGAGGGTAGAAAGTGGATCAGGGGAATGAAGATGGTCGTGCTGGCTACCCTCTCATGCTGGTTATGGATCGGATGACGTCACCAACTCTGCTGTTCAAAGTTGGCAAGTTTGTCAAATTGAATTACAAAGTGCATTATGCATCCTCTCAGGGTGCACCACTAACTAAGGTGCACACACGCGGTCCATTGACCAGAAAAATAGGGTTGGCCAAAACTTTACATATGTTTGTGCGGTGCATGTACGTTAGTTTAAGCAGCAAACCACTCATACGGCACGGTTCTGACCGGCCTTCTGGATACTCAGTATTGGATTATACAAACTCCATCATGTATCTGGTCCATACCACTCTCACCAGGATGCACATGCGGTCTATCGATCGGATGACGTCATTGAGTCCATACGAAGCCAGGGGGAAGTTGAGGTGCGCGATGGCACTCACGCCAAACACCCCAATTGCACACGCATCATGGTCACGTGCTGCGCTCTTTGCATCAGGGTGCTCGCGCAAGGTGAAAGTGGGCGAGCCCTCCATTTTCTGGTCTTTGGGAATAGTAATCTTGGATATGAACCTGTGTAGGGAGGGGAGCAGGAAGGGGGGGAGGGGATGTGTGCTTTGATTTTGGGTGAGTTTCGGAAAGGCAGGTTGCAGGCGGAGCAATGAAGATGGATGTAGCTCTCCAACAAAAAGGCCTCCCTTGCGTACAAAAATCTCAGAGTTCCTGGTGACTCCAGTTCTATCCACTCCGGACCAAATCAAGGCATGTGTAGGGAGCATGGAGAAAAAGCACACACAAACACACTGCATACATTACCTACACACAGACTCAGCCTTTAAGTGTGAGCGCCTTACTTGAGAGCACTCCTTGGTTCGCCCTCCTTCAGCTCTGGCCTCACGCCTACGTATTGTGCAGCCGCTCTGTACTCTGCCTCCACCGCCTGTGCATCGACAACATACAAGCTCATATCACAAATTTGTAAGTAGCCTTGGTTGGGCTTGCACCATTAGAGATGAATGGTGCACAGCAAGGACATGGTGTAGATTGGCTCTAGTGTTTACGCCCTAGATGACTGCATCCTTATCTTGCAACATACCTTTTCCCATGGCTTCAAGGTGTTGGGGTCAAAGCTGAACTGGGGTGTGGGCTCGTACCTACGATTGCACATACCATGGATTGAAATTTAATGACAAGCAGGGTGGGTTTTACGCTTAAACAGACTTGCAATGCTGTGTAGTTGAGGACAATGGCAGGAGCTAAATTGTTTGCACTTTCAAGAATAACGCTATCCCCTCCCTTATCTATCCGCTCCTGTTCGAACTCCCACACCTTTTCTCTGACCCTTGGGTTTTTTATGCCTAGTTGTGCACACAACAGGGAAGCAACAAAGCAAAATAGGTGGTGGGGGGGGGAGCCAGCTCAGGACCTACTTGAGACCAGAGGCAAAGTAGGGAGAAGGCAGGGGTAGTGGCCCGCTTGCACTGCCAGACAAAGTAGCGTTGGCGCCATCATTCCTCACCGGCTGGCCATCATCCCCGTACGCATTAATCCCTGCGGATGACATTGGGGGTTCTGAAACTGTGGGTGCAAGTGCGTGACCTCTCACAGAGCAAGCGCCGTGCACGCAATGAAACCGGCTCTAACTAAAGGCCTTACGGTGAGGAAAAGCCTGCATGCCTGGTATGAATTCATCAGTTGGCATCATGGAGACAGCACAAGGGTCGCCCAAGCGTTACCTGCTGCTGCTCCAGCAAAGTCCTCCTTCTTGGCATCTAGCTGCGCTGTGCTGCCTTCTCCTAAATGGTTAGCTTGAGACAAGATTATCTGAGCAAGCGTCGCCTCCCTGTTGTCTGGGTTAAGCACCGACAGCTGCTCCTGATCCTGCCCCTGCTGCAACTGCTGCTGCTGCTGTGACTCTAGAGAAGCCTGGTACTGAGCCCGCCTTGCCAGCTCCTTGTTGCTGGGCCTACCACGCCCTCGAGCAAGTGGCTTGTCTGCTGTAATTTGTAGTGTGCGGTGCAGAGCAGTGCAGAGCAGTGATGCAGAATGGAACAGGGTTGTATGGCTGCTCGCTGGAACTAGAAAGGGTTAAATCAATAGCACTTGAGGGTTTGGAAACCAAGCAATGGCTGATGCTGGCAGCTGGCTGCATGCATCCACACACCTTCTGTGTCTTTGCTGAAGGAGGAAGAGGGTTGGGTTTGCATGTGGCCAGCTGCGGTGAGTGCTGTTGGAGGGGAGGATGGATGATTCTCACGTGCACCAG
>Ga0307966_1004023_pt1 | contig 10969 bp, 5 predicted proteins | sample OrgLakmetagen646_FD_203141 | JGI IMG/M metagenome (GOLD analysis project Ga0307966, IMG submission 203141) | Saline water microbial communities from Organic Lake, Antarctica - #646 | ecosystem: Environmental > Aquatic > Non-marine Saline and Alkaline > Saline | place: Antarctica: Organic Lake... | reverse complement strand
CGGAAGATAACTGGGGTGGTAAAGTTAAGCTGACGTATGCTGGTGGCCGGTTTAATTGGTATGCGCAAGGTGCGGTAATGGGATTGGTTGCCGGCGGTGGCGCTGATCAAACCATGACCTTTACGGGCTGGCGACTCAAAGACAGCGGTAGTGGTAACCAGTATAATTTTCTCTCAGGGTTAACGTATCAGGTGGGAAGCCTGCAGATTGCCCCTAATTTTATGTGGCAGAAACCGATCGAAGGTCCCGTACCGTCTGCAGCCGCGCTTGGAGATGATTATGTAAGTGGATTAGGCGCACCAGCACGTCCGCGAAATATTCTGGATGATCCGTTTGTTGTAAGAGCCAACAGGGAACAAATAGCAGGTGAACTGCTTTTGACGTACGATCCAACACCGGGAACCTATATGTACGAGTGGGACAACGACATGAATGAAGATGCCCGTTTGGCAATGAGTCTTGGCTTTGTCTATCGGCATCTGCCTACAACTCAAGATGCTGCCGTGGGTATTCTACCTGATGGCAGAACGTTCTTCCCGTTCCCCGGCGCTCCACCGGCAGAAGATCTGTGGGAAGTGAATTCTCGCATTGTTTCAAAAGTGAGCAGAGATCTCGGAATCATTACCAATCTCTATGGTGGAAAAGCTCAGGCAAATGGTGATGCAGACAGGCTGGTTTATCGTTATGGCGGTGATGTACGAATGATTTACAAGCAGATGAAAGTAAGTTCACACGTTAAAGTTAACGATTGGGGACCCTATGACTATCACAGGGATTTCAATCTGACGTTCCCGCTTCAGCTGATTGGCGACTTTTCGTATGATATCGGAAGACCCGATTGGTTTAACCTGCCTTCTACACGAATTGGCGTAAGAGGTACGTGGCGATCACTCAACGATTTTTCACCAAGATATGCACCAGCGTTCATGACGGATGTTAGTGGTCAGATTGTTCCTGATCCTACAGCTCCCGGATTTGATAATGGTAGTGAATGGGAGTTCAGAACATACATCCAAATTGATATCTCGAACTAATTAGGGGCAAGTAACATGAATACTATTGTAATGAAAAATTTCAAACGTACTTTTTTAGTAGCACTATCACTCGTGTTCGTCGCATTAGCTTGTGAACGATCTGTAGATGGGCTGGAAGAGCCTGAATTTCCTGCTAACCCGGATGTGTTTATTGACGGATTCAGCTCAGGCCTTGAGTATTTTCCTTTTCAAGGCACAAAAGAGGATGCATTCAGTGTAGATAGCGATGATACCTTTGATAACACGGCCTCATCAATGCGTTTCGACGTTCCGAATGAGGGCGGTCCCGACGGGTCATTCGCCGGAGCCATTTTCAGAGACGATAACGGAGGAAGGAATTTAACCTCCTTTAATGCATTAACGTTTTACGCAAAAGGAACAAAGGCCGGTACTATAAATGAGATCGGCTTTGGGCAGGATTTCTTCGGCAATGAGTATACAGTGACATTGAATAACCTCAGACTGACGACTAACTGGGAAAGATATGTTATTCCTATTCCTGATGCGTCTCCTCTGACATCTGAGCAAGGATTGCTTTGGTATTCAGAAGGTCCGGAAGACGGTGACGGGTACTCTTTCTGGCTTGATCAGGTCAGATATGAAGATTTGTCCGGTTTGGCACAGCCCAGACCTGCAATCATGAATGGTAACCAGGTCACTCAAACAAGTTTCATCGGCTCTTCAGCATCAGTTACGGGACTTACATACACCATAAACCAGGCGAATGGATTAGATGTGACAGTAGGAGCCGCTTCGGCTTACTACACCTTTAGGTCATCTGATACAAATGTAGCTACAGTAAATCAAAATGGACAAGTTTCTGTAGTTGCAGAAGGGACGGCTGAAATTACGGCAACACTGGGTGGCATTAGCGCAAATGGTACGCTAACCGTTGAGTCAGTGGGTGATTTTACCCCGGCTCCCGTACCTGCGGAAGCACCAGAAAATGTAATCTCTATCTTCAGTGACACCTACGATAATGTTCCTGTTGATTTCTACAATGGATTCTACGCACCGTTTCAAACAACCACGTCAAATGACTTTACTGTAAATGGCAACAATGTGCTGGGTTACGAGAATTTCAATTTTGTTGGAGTAGAGTTTAACCAATCCGTTCCAACTATTGATGCAAGTGAAATGACCAACCTCACGCTGGATGTTTTCTTCCCTGATGAAGTTCCGTCTGGTTCTGCTCTCAGAGTTGTACTGGTTGATGTAGGTTCTGATCTTGCTGTTGGAGGTGGAGATGATAGTTCTGTTTCCGCTACACTCAGATCTCCTTCAAATCCAGATAATCCGCAACCCGATGATTTGGTGTCTGGTCAGTGGGTAAGTTTCGACTTTGATATCACAGGCCTGGCAAACAGAAATAATCTGGGACAGATTGTGCTGGATGCAGATCTGGGAATCGCACTTCGGGGCGAATCGTTCTACGTAGATAACATCTACCTGTATAACAGTGCAGCTGAATAGCAGGTTTACATTTACAGGCCGTTCTCATGGAATATGGGGACGGTTTGATTTTATTAATTAATCAATCAATAGTTTTTTTCCTTTTGAAGTTGAACCCGCACGTTTTAAACGTTTCAAACCCATGAAGTACTTTTTGAAATTAAATGTTCTCATTCTTGCGACGGCTTTTATGCTTTCTGGCTGCGCAACAAACACCGAAGAAGCTGAAGATGATGCCTACACTGATATTGTTTGGCAGGATGAATTTAACTACGAAGGATCAGTTGATGCAGATCTCTGGTCTTTTGATATCGGAACCGGAGAAGAGATTTTTGGTCGGCCCGGCTGGGGTAATAATGAACTGCAGTACTACACAGACCGCCCCGAAAATGTACGGATCGAAGACGGAATGCTTTTGATAACGGCCAGGAAAGAGTCATTTGATGGGTCTTCGTATACATCATCCAGAATATTGACCAAGGGTAAATTTGAGAAAACCTTTGGCCGATTCGAAGCTCGTATTCAGTTACCCTTTGGTCAGGGTATTTGGCCTGCTTTTTGGTTGCTTGGCGACGACTCAAATGGGTCGGTAAGCTGGCCGCAAATTGGTGAGATCGATATTATGGAGTATCGGGGACAGCAGCCTACGGTTGTCCATGGATCTGTTCATGGACCGGGCTATTCGGCAGGAAATGCTGAAACTGACACTTACACATTGAATGACGGAAGATTTGATACTGAATTTCATCTCTTTGCAATTGAGTGGGGACCCGATTTCATTAAATACTATGTTGATGATGTCCTGTACAATGAGATTAACCCGGATGATGTGAGCGGAGACTGGGTATTCAACGATAATTCATTTTACATCTTACTAAATGTTGCCGTTGGGGGAACATTTGTGGGGCCTGTATCTCCACAAACACCATTTCCACAAACGATGTTGGTCGATTACGTTCGGGTATATAGTGAGTAAAGCTGTGAAAGAAGCAGTTTTTCAGCTGCCGGATTTATCTGTTTAAAAGCAATTGAACTAAATACATTTTCAAAAATATAATCAAGTCATATAGTGTCAATTAGCATAGAAGATTTTAATAACGAGTCCTGGTTTAAAATTTCAGATCTGGACTCCATGCGCCCGTTTTTCATTAGTGTTGTAAGTGATTCCAACCACTGGATGTTTATATCAAGTAATGGTGGGGTGTCAGCCGGAAGGAAAAACTCCGAATTTGCTCTGTTTCCGTATTATACTGTCGATAAACTTATAGATTTAGCTGATATAACCGGCAGTAAAACAATCCTGCAGGTTCAGAGGGGGGATAACGTGCATGTTTGGGAACCGTTCTCGATTAGAGACAGCGCTCAGTATGAAATTGATCGAAGTATCTACAAGAACCGATTCGGTAATAAAATTATGTACGAAGAGATCAATCAGGATCTCAACATGATTTTTCGGTACGAATGGAATTCAAGCAACCTATATGGCTTCGTTAAATCTTCGAGCCTTATTAATGCGTCTTATGAGCCGGTTAAGGTAACGGTTCTTGATGGTATTCAGAATATTATGCCACACGGCGTTAGCAGTGATCTGCAAACAAAATCCAGTAATCTGGTAGACGCCTACAAACGTCAGGAACTTGTTGATGAATCCGGTATCGGGCTTTTCGCGCTCAGCGCAATCATTGTCGATAAAGCGGAACCAAGTGAGGCGCTGAAAACCAATATTGCATGGTCAGTTGGTTTGGATAAACCAAAGCATTTGCTCTCATCTATTCAGCTTGACCGCTTTAGAAAACAAGAGCCGATATCAGAAGAGACTGACGTTAAAGGTGAAAAGGGGGCCTATTTTGTTGTATCAGATATTGAGCTCGATGGGGACTCCGAGGCTGACTGGTCAATTGTCGCGAACGTGAACCAAACTCAGTCTGATGTTGTAGCTCTCAACAAATCAATTAACGAAAACAGCAGTCTGTTAGAAGAGATTCAGCAGGATGTTGAGCGTGGAACGCAAAAATTAATTCAGCTTGTTGCCGCCTCTGATGGCTTGCAGCTCAGCTCTGATGATTTCAGAGATACACGCCATTATTCAAATACGCTCTTTAACATTATGAGGGGCGGTATTTTCGACAATAATTATGAAATTGAGAAGAGAGATTTTGTAGGATATCTGAAAAACGCCAGCCTCAAAGTTTCAGAAGAAAACAGAGACTTTATTGAGAAGCTTCCCGAAAAGCTTAATAAATCTGATCTTGAGCAGTTTCTGTCAGAGTCTGACGATCCCGATTTACTTCGTTTGGGTACAGAATATCTTCCTTTGAAATTTAGCCGGCGCCATGGTGACCCGAGCCGCCCCTGGAACCAGTTTTCTATCAATACTCACAGCGAGATTGATGGATCAAAAATTCTGGATTATGAAGGTAACTGGAGAGATATTTTTCAGAATTGGGAGGCTCTTGTACACTCCTATCCCGACTTCATTGAAGGGATGATTTTTAAATTTCTGAACGCGTCCACGTTTGATGGCTACAACCCATATCGGGTTACAAAAGGTGGATTTGACTGGGAAACCATCGAGCCTGACGATCCATGGTCCTATATCGGATACTGGGGAGATCACCAGATCATATATCTGCTTAAATTTCTTGAGTTTTACTCCGATTATAAGCCTGACGCATTTAAAGCTATTTTCGACAAAAACTTGTTCGTTTATGCCAATGTACCGTACCGAATCAAGCCATATGAGGACATTGTTGAAAATCCGAAGGATACGATTGAGTTTGATGATGATTCTGATCACACAATAAGAGCAGACGTAGATCAAAAAGGAGCTGATGGTGCACTGCTCGGCAGCAAGGCAGACGATATTCACCATGTTAACTTCATTGAAAAAATCCTGGCCACTGTATTAGCCAAAGTCTCTAATTTTGTTCCTGAGGCGGGAATCTGGATGAATACACAACGTCCGGAATGGAACGACGCCAATAACGCACTGGTCGGTAACGGTGTATCTATGGTGACGCTCTATTATCTGAGGCGATTTCTAAAGTTTTTTGAACCTGTTATAGCAGATACGGATCTCAAAGAAATTTCTGTTTCTGACGAGCTTACTGAATTTTTCTCTGGTATTGCTCAGGTTCTCCGGGATCACGAACAGGTTCTGAGTGGTGATATCGACAACGGCGTAAGAAAAAACATTACGGATGGCCTTGGAGAAGCAGGCAGCAGTTACAGAAATCGGGTGTATAATCACGGCTTCAGTGGTGACAAATCTGAAATCAAAGTCACCCAGATTCAAGATTTCATACAGCTGACACTTAGATATTTAGAACACTCTATCCAGGCTAATAAACGAGAGGATGACCTGTATCACGCCTATAATATTATGAGCTTTGATGCTGATGGGGTGTCCGTCTCATATCTGGATGAGATGCTGGAGGGGCAGGTTGCAGTTTTAAGTTCAGGGTATTTAGAAGCGGATGAATCAGTGAAAGTACTGGATGCTCTCCGGCAGAGTTCGCTCTACCGGGAAGATCAGCAGAGCTATATTCTCTATCCTAATAAATCACTACCGGGTTTCCTGGAGAAGAATAATATCCCTGAAGAATCAGTTGAAAAATCTGAATTGCTTCAGAAGCTTGTTGCAGACTATAATCTGCGCATCATCAACAAAGACATTGAAGGTGGTTACCACTTCAACGGTAATTTCAAGAATGCGGGCGATGTAAAAGCCGCATTAAATAAGATGAAAACAACGGATTACGCGCCGCTCGTTGAGAAAGAGGAGGCGCTCATTCTGGAAATTTTTGAAGAAGTCTTTAACCATAAAGCCTTTACCGGCCGTTCGGGTACGTTTTTCGCATTTGAGGGACTGGGTTCTATTTATTGGCACATGGTGTCGAAACTTCACCTGTCAGTGTATGAAACGTGTAGGAGTGCCGCTTCTCAAGGCGCGAACTCCACGGTTATGAAAAAGCTCGCAATCCACTTTGATGATATCGGCAAGGGTATCGGTATACATAAAGACCCCAAGGTGTATGGCGCTTTTCCAACCGATCCATATTCGCACACGCCTGCACACCGCGGCGCACAGCAGCCGGGTATGACGGGTCAAGTGAAAGAAGATATCCTTTCACGGTTTGGTGAGTTAGGGCTGTTTGTTAAAAAAGGCGAGTTAAACTTTCAGCCGTTTCTTTTAAAAGAAGATCAGTTCACTGACGAAAGCAAAACGTTCGATTTGGTGTCACTTGATCACGAACCCTACAGCATTGAACTTCCTGAAAATGCGCTTGCATTTACGTGTTGTCAGGTACCTGTGACATACACGCCTTCAGAAAGCAGCGGATTGACCGTGCATTTTAATGACGGCACAACCAAAACATATAAAGCCCCCAAGCTGGACAAAGAGACATCTGCTCGCTTGTTTCAGCGAACAGGAGAGATTAAACAACTAACGGTTTCTGTAGACTCAGAGGCACTTCGGTAGCCTCTGATACCTGCGGGAATATTAAATCTGACAGAATGAAAATATTTCAAACAGCTCTGATACTTCTTATAGTCCTGTTTCTTATGGCCTGCACATCACAAACTACTCCGGAATCGGAGTCTTCAACTGTTACAGCGGAAGAAATATTGGGTAACCCTGATTATCAGGCGATCTCATACAGTGGTTATCGTGGCATTAGCCGGGATATTCAGCCTACTATTCCTGAATTGAAAGAGGATATGAAACTCCTTGAAGCGATGGGTATTAAGGTCATTCGTACCTACAACCTCTACCTTGATGCAGTACCCAATCTGCTTCAGGCTATAAGTGAAATGAAGGAGGATGATCCGGAATTTGAGATGTATGTGATGATGGGCGCATGGATTGACGCCAAAAATGCCTGGACAGACGAGCCTGACCGTATACGGGATGAAGACCATCCGCGGAATCCAGAAGAAATTGAACGTGCTGCAAGGTATGCAAGCATGTATCCCGATATTGTTAAGATTATTGCAGTTGGAAACGAGGCGATGGTTCACTGGCAGGCAGAATATTACGTTGAGCCAAGTATAATTCTGAAATGGGTGAATAATCTACAGGAGCGGAAAGCAAGTGGCGAGCTGCCTGAAGACTTATGGATCACAAGCTCCGATAATTTTGCTTCATGGGGCGGAGGTGGCGCTCAGTATCAAACAGAGGATTTGAATGAGTTAATACGATCCGTTGACTACATCTCGATGCATACCTATCCTATGCACGACACGCACTATAACCCGGATTTTTGGGGTGTGCGGGAGTCTGAAGAAGACAATACGGATATGGAAAAAATCGAAGAAGCGCTAAACCGCTCGCTCGATTACTCAGTTTCTCAATATCAAAGCGTAGTTGATTACATGAAAAGCATTGGTGTTGATAAACCTGTGCATATTGGCGAAACCGGATGGGCAACGGTTTCTAACGGACAGTATGGTCCGAACGGATCTCGTTCAACAGACGAATATAAAATGAAGCTTTATCACGACTTAATTCGGGAGTGGTCGGACGTAAACGGTGTTTCTGTCTTCTACTTTGAGGCTTTTGATGAAAAATGGAAAGACGCTGCAAATCAGCTTGGCTCTGAAAATCATTTTGGACTGATAAATCTGCAATCTGAAGCAAAATTCGTTCTCTGGGATATGGTAGACGCCGGAGTTTTCGACGGCTTAACACGCGATGGTAAGCCCATCACTAAAACATTCAACGGCAGTTTGGACGACCTTATGGAGACGGTTGACGTACCCCCAACCGATGAGGAGATACAGGCCAGACTGGAAGAGGAGTAAATATCTTATGGACTCAAATTTCATATACGTACTTTCGATAATGTTGGTAATGATTATGGCAGGATGTACAAACTCTGACACTCTAGAAATTGAGGTTTTTGAAACATCAGCCGCTGGTAATCAGCTTACAAAACTGACGGAATTTCCCGAAGCTGATTCTACAGTTCAAATCACCATCAATCCAGACGAGACGTTTCAACAAATAACAGGTTTTGGCGGGTCGTTTACTGAAGCATCTGCATACCTTCTCAACGAGCTTGGCGAAGACAACCGAAACCGGGTCCTCGAGGCCTATTTTGGCGATAATGGAGCCCGATATTCGCTGACAAGAACGCATATGAACTCAAGTGATTTTTCGCTTGGGAACTATTCCTACGCACCTGTAGCCGGAGATACACAGCTCGAAAACTTTTCTATTGATGAGGATCGTGGTGATCTTATTCCAATGATCAAAGATGCGATGGAGATTTCCACGGATGGATTCAAAATCATTTCGTCGCCCTGGACGGCTCCGCCATGGATGAAAGACAACAAACAGTGGGAAGGCGGAAAGCTGCTGCCGGAATATTACGATACCTGGGCTCTGTTCTTTTCGAAATATATTACGGCCTATTCTGAGGAAGGAATCGATGTATGGGGTATCACGATCGAAAACGAGCCGCTTGGGAATGACAGCAACTGGGAAAGCATGCACTACACCCCGGAAGAGATGAACGATTTTCTTGTGAACCATCTGGGTCCACAACTTCAGGAGGATCACCCCGATGTGGTAGTTCTTGGTTATGACCAAAACAGGGATACCGAGATGATCGAGTGGGTGGATGCGATGTACAAAGAGGATGAGGAAACAGCATCTTACTACGATGGAATTGCAGTCCACTGGTATGGAAGCACGTACAAGATTTTTGAGGAGCAGCTGCAGTACGCCCACGACGCTGCACCGGGTAAATATATGATTCAAACTGAGGCCACCGCAGATGCAGAAGTACCTGTCTGGAGAGATGATGACTGGTACTGGTCAAAAGAAGCTACGGACTGGGGATGGGACTGGGCACCTGAGGACAAAAAATATCTTCACCCTAAATATGTACCTGTCTATCGTTACGCGCGTGATATGATTGGTACACTGAACAATTGGGTAGATGGCTGGGTTGACTGGAATATGGTGCTCGATCGGCAGGGCGGCCCAAACTGGGCTCAAAACTGGTGCCTGGCACCGGTCATTGTCGATCCGGAATTGGATGAAGTTTATTTCACCCCGCTCTATTATACGATGGCACATTTTAGTAAGTACCTACGACCGGGTGCCACTCGAATCGGCTTTGAAAATTCGGATGAAAACGTGATGGTAACTGCGGTTGAAAATCCTGACGGATCTATTGCTGTGGTTCTTTTTAATCCTGGTGAAATCCGTAAAAATGTGGAGCTGGAAATTGGCGGTAAAACGGCCGTTTTTTCTATAGACGGAAAAGCAATTCAAACAATAACAACTACGTCGGGCACCTAAAAAAACTACTAACGTGAATTAACTAACTTCGGAATAAGCATGGCATCGCATAAAACTCCACCGGAAAAAAAAGTTCCATTACTTCAGAAATCAGCTTTCGGAGCGGGTCACCTTGTCTTGAACCTGCTGCCCGGTGCACTGGGTGTATTTAGTTTTTTCCTGCTCACTGCTTTCGGGATGAACCCTTTTTTGGCAGGTTTACTTGGAGGGCTTCCACGAATTTTTGATGCCCTTTCGGATCCGATTATGGGATTCATATCGGACAATACAAAATCACGATTTGGCCGCCGCCGCCCCTACATTTTTGTAGGCGCTATCTTGAGCGGCCTCTTTTTTATACTTCTGTGGCAGCTCGATGAGAATAACTCACAGATGTATAACTTCTGGTACTTCCTGATTATGTCTATGGTGTTCCTGGTGGGTAACACGATGTTTGCGACCCCGCTTATTGGTCTTGGTTACGAAATGACAAGTGATTACAACGAGCGGACACGGCTGATGGCGTTTTCTCAAACAATAGGTCAATTTGCCTGGATGATTGTGCCGTGGTTCTGGGTCCTTGTAGCGGATCCGGATCTATTTGTTGATCAGGCAACAGGTGTTCGCCGCCTGTCGATATATGTTGGGCTGGCTTGTGTTGCGCTTGGTCTATTACCTGCAATTTTTTGTAAGGGGATGGACAGTGCAAAAATGGAGAATCGAAAAGAGATTTCAGCCCGGACGCTTTTCAAAAACCTGAAAGAACTTTTTGATGGCATTGTGATGGTTTCCAAAAACAAACCATTTGTGAAACTTTGCGGTGCCACTTTCCTGGTCTTCAACGGATTTCAACTGGTCGCATCATTCAGCTATTTCATTATCGTATTCTACATGTTTAATGGCGACTACGGTGCCGCAGGTAACTGGCCTGCCTGGTTTTCAACTATCACTGCAGTAGCAACTGCATTTATGGTTATTCCAATCGTGTCTTGGTTGGCTGATAAATTTGGCAAACGGAAAGCGTTTATTATATCAACTGCTCTTTCCATTGTTGGTTACATTTTAAAATGGTGGGGCTTTGATCCGGGTAATCCCTGGCTGATATTTATGCCCATACCGTTTATGGCGTTTGGGTTGGGAGGTCTGTTCACGCTCATGATGAGTATGACCGCTGATGTTTGCGATCTTGATG
>Ga0307966_1004021_pt1 | contig 10971 bp, 14 predicted proteins | sample OrgLakmetagen646_FD_203141 | JGI IMG/M metagenome (GOLD analysis project Ga0307966, IMG submission 203141) | Saline water microbial communities from Organic Lake, Antarctica - #646 | ecosystem: Environmental > Aquatic > Non-marine Saline and Alkaline > Saline | place: Antarctica: Organic Lake... | reverse complement strand
GTACAAACTAGGTAAAGAAGATCGCATGATGTTAGCTTATACTAACAAACGCGTTGAAGAGCTTAATGCTAAAATAGCTGGTAAGCTTTACCCTGATGAAAGTGATACAGTGTTTAGCCCTACTACGCAGAAGCTTTATGAGTTCAAAGGTTGGGTTGAAAATCCACAGTATATTGACTTGCATTACAGCGATCCATTGATGCTTGGTAGTAAGTTCCGCACGCTTGAAAACTTAGTTAAGTCTGGGCTATGCCGCTTTGCTATTCTTGAAGATGAAGAAGGTAACGTATGGCAACATGCAATTGTGTTTGGTCACTATGAATACAAAATAGCTAAGGAAAACCTTGAAGCTGAAGCCATAGATTCTAACAAAGCAATAGAGTCCAAGTACAGAGGGTTTAAGGCAGCAGGCTGGGCTAAGAACAATTCTCAGACTGCGCTTGCTCGTACCAGGTCCAAGGCTTGGCGTGATTGTCTAAGCTTCAAGGATTGCGTAATATGCATAGACTTTCCATATGCTCAAACAGTTCACAAGAGTCAAGGCAGTACATATCACACGGTTATGATTGACACAGATGACTTAGGTATATGTGCTAATCGCAATTTTGGTATGTACCTGAAGCTTCTCTATGTAGCAATCAGCCGTGCAAGTCACAAGGTAATAACATCATAATGGGCCTTTAGCTTAGTTGGTAGAGCGTACGACTCATAATCGTTTGGTCGCTGGTTCGATTCCAGCAAGGCCCACCATACAAAGCAATAGTAGAAGTGATATAACAAATTGATCTAAACATATAACAAATCGGTATTTAATAAATCAGAAAAAACATTGTATAATGTATAAACATTCAGACATTAAGGAACAGTGTCATGCTAATTGACTACAACATGAGCAGAGATTATTGTGCAGACTGGACAGCAATTAACGCTATCCGAGAGATTGTTCAATATGCGCTAGACTCAGGTAAAGACTACGACTGTGATATTCAGGAGCAAGACATCAGCGTTGTAACATACGACACTAAACTTAGTCCACGTGTATTCTCCATGGGAGTGAGCGAGAAACATGACTACGCTATTGGTAAATATGGTGAAGGCTTTAAGATAGCTATGCTTGTGCTAACACGCTTAGATTGTAATCCAGTAATTTTTACAGGTAATTACGTTGTGTCTGGATTGTTTAGAGAGCATGAGTTCACAGGTGTAGAAACTTTTTGCTTAGAAGTAACGCAAGCATCAGCTAATGAAGAAAACACGCAGTTTGTTTGTAGTAACGATGGCATTGATTTAGAAGATTTAGCTAACAAAATTCTGCCATTCACGCACAAAGATATTGCATTACCTAGAACAGTAGATGTTTGGCAAGATCGCGCTGGTGAAGTATTTGTTAACGGTCTGTATGTAACTAAGACTGATTTAGTGTTTGGTTATAACTTTGCACCATCACAAATACAGTTGAATCGCGATCGTAACATGGTTGATGGCATTTACTGGCAGTTAGCTAAGTACTATGCAGACCTAGATGTTGATAAAGCAGAACTAATTTTCAACCTAATTGAGCGTGATGCACCTGACGTTCAAGACCTTAGCTATATGCTTCACAACGATGATCTAAAAGCTGAGCTTGCACGTTTATTCTTTAACAAGTATGGTGATGGTGCTAAGATTTCTAAACCCGGCACTAGTTATTTTGGTGGACATGGTAGTATTAGCGTAGGCTACACAGCTGGACGTGTTTATAGTAAATGCGGTGTTGAAGAAGCTAAAAAAGCAATAGACCCGGATGCACCTGACCAAGTAATTAAACAATGGAAAGAAGCTAACAAAAACAAGCTTCGTCGCGATGTACGTGAAAGCTTAGACAAAGTAATTACTCGTTCTAAAGGCTGGAAAAAGGCGGATATATTCTAATGGATGGAGATTAATAATGACTAGCAAAACACTTGAAGAACGCGTAAAAGCATTTCAAATTTTAGAGCTACCTGGTCAGCCGCAAAGTATGCATGTGGGCACCTATAGCTTAGTAACTGACTTACTAAAGCGAGTCAAAGAACTTGAAGCCGCAATTCCGCGGTGTAAAGAGGAGAAGTGAAATTATGAAAGCTAACTGGTATCGTAACGCGTCTGAAAAAGATCAAGACAAAGTGCACGGTACAGGTGAAGTTCTTAAGTTCCAAATTATGGAGCGTTCACCTGAAGGTGTTGCTATTTTGCTTGATGACAAAGGTAATTTGGTTACTAAACCAATGAGCTTGGTGCGTGTGATTGTTGAACAAGCTGAACCCGAGCCTGTGAAGCAAGCAGTAAAGCCTGTGTACAAAAAGCCAACACCTAAACCAATCGCAGACAAGCAGGAGTAATTTAATAAATAATTTAAAAATAGGTGTACAAAAGCCTAAATTTAAATTATAATATATCTAGACTGTAGGAATAATCTTACAGTCTAGCAAACTTATGTTAACGGAGCAAACTTATGTCTACTATCGCTAAGTTCAAATCACCAAAAGGCAATCTTGAGTGGGTAACAATCGACGGTGAAGGCAAAGAAAACCTGTCTGGTAAGCTGCAATACGTTGCTAACGTGGTTATCGAAGCCAATGATCCTGTTGTTGCCTTGATTGATAAATTCTGGGAAGACAACAAGCCACCTGCGTTTAAGAAAGATGCCAAGTCAAACGGTATCTATCCGCATAAAGTGGCTACTGATGAGTCTGACGAAAACGGCAAAGTCATTTATAAAGAAGATGGCAAGCTGTACCTCGCATTCAAAACCGGTACTTCATTCCCAGATGGTAAAGCTAAAGTGGTTCAAGTGTACAATGCTAAAGCTCGCAAAGTACAGTTGCCTGACGGAACTAAAGTTGGTAACGGATCGGTAGGCGTTATTTCTGGCGCAATGGCTATCTACACCAATACAACTCCGAAAGGTGCCTTGGTTGACGCAGGTGTTACTTTGTACTTAGATGCCATCCAAATCCTCAAACTTGAAGAGTTCACTACTGACGCCGGCTTTGCAGCTGACCAATCAGAAGATGGTGAAGGCTGGACAGGTGATGAAGGCTGGACAGGCGACGAGCGGCAAGAGCCTGATGCAAGCGAAGAAAAGCCTAAAGGCAAACCTCGCCTTTAAGTAACAGCCGCTAGCATACCGGTAAAAGTATGCTACTCACTGACGACGGAGTCAATTATGAGTAACGCAGATTTAACAACAACTGTCTCAGGCATACCTTGTAGTGTAGTTATTACTAGCTACAGCGGTGCCAAACCTTGGAAACAACACACTTTTAGCGGTGCCGGTCCTGGCGATTGTGATCCTCCTGAAGAAGAAGCAATAGAGTGGCACTTAGTTGACCGTAAAGGTTACTATGCTCCTTGGCTTGAACGCAAGCTAACTAATAGTGACAACCTTCGTATTGAGCGTGAATGCTCGGAGAGTAAAAATGGACACTAATGATTGTGATATTGCACTGCACAGTGACCAGGCTTATTGCCGCGACTGTGGTCTTACTTTGGATCTGAATGGCTCTGAGCTACCACCTTGCGGAATGATAAAAAGTAATTCTTCAACAGAAGAAAACATACATAGAGCTTTGTTGTTTATTTGGGGTTTTGCTATAGGCTTAGTTACTCTTGCTATTTTTAATATGCTTCCTTAACTAATAGGTAATTAACATGTATAAAATAGTTAAGCTTGAAGAAATAGTTGTTGACAAGTCTGTACCATTATTCTGCGACACTGAAACAATCGGCTTTTACGGTAAAGTAAGACTGTTGCAATGCAATCAAATTCATTGGTCTGAAGTACTATTAGTTGAATGGCCTAACTCTGTTCAATTAGCTGCTTTTATAATTGAGCATTACACGATTTGGCACAATTCGCACTACGACATAACTACAGTGCAACAACAAACTAATACGCGATTTGTACCTGCAAAGTTTGATGACACATTTTTAGCTGCGCGGATAGCTAAGCCATATTGGACTGAGTTCACCTTAGATGCTACTATAACAAGTATAATTGGCTACGATCCGTATAGACAAGCTGGATTAGATAAAAGTGTATTGCAAAAGTCTGATTGGTCTAAGCCAGTGCTAACTGATGACCAGCTTTTGTATGCTGCACTAGATGTTGAGTACATGCCTGAAGTGTGGGAAGAAATTAAGCACGTTGTTGACAATCCTGTGTATATCTTAGATATGTCTAGCCTTAACATTGCATTAGACTTTCAATGGAATGGTATGCCTGTTGACTCAGCAAAGCTAAATGCTGAATATTTGCGCATTAACAAAGAACTTGCAGCTATACCAATGCCTATCAATGCAAATTCATGGCAGCAAGTTCGCAAGTGGCTTAACGTTGAACAGTCAGACAAAAAGTTTCTATCTGAGTTAGCTTTGCGCGGTAACGATAAAGCCCGTGCTGTATTAGATGTGCGTACACGTCGCAAGCTTATTAACTTTCTTGAGAAGTATGATGTTGAAAAAGTAATTGGTAAGTTTAAACCTTCAGCACGATCTGGCCGTTTTACTTCATCAGACGAAAACCTTCAGCAAATACCACGTGCACTTAAAAAAATCTTTGGTTATCCAGTTGACTCTGATCGTATACTTATTTACTCTGATTATGCTCAGCTAGAGTTGCGTACAATCTGTGCTATCCTTGGCGTGTTAGTCATGGAAGACATGTTCAGAAAAGGCGTAGACTTACACGGCTATGTTGCTTCTGTATTGTTCGGCCCTGACTGGACTAAAAAAGATCGCCAAGTAACTAAAACATACAACTTTAACTTGCTGTACGGTGGCTCTGTTGGCATGGTACTTAGCATCTTGATTACATACGGTTTGCTAATTGAAGAGCGCGTAGCTAACAGACACAAACGCAAGTGGCTTAGCTTGTTTAAAGAAATTGACAAGTGGCAGCAACAGCAAATAAGTGCTTGGCGTCGTGGTGACTTAGGTAGCACTCCGCTTGGTCGCAAGTATGTTGGCAATCTTATGACTGACCAAATGAACATTAAGAATCAAGGCGCGGGCGCAGAAGTAGCTAAGCTTGCACTTCATTACTTTGCTCCTTGGTTAGCTAACTACAATAAAGAATGCGGCACAGATGTTAAGATAGCTAACTACATCCACGACTCGTTTATACTCGACGCGCCTAATGATCCTGAAGTGTATAAACCTGTAGCACAAAAGCTTGCAGAGTGCATGCAGCTTGCCTGGTTTGAAATGAGTAAGTTGTTTAAAATCAAAGACTTGCCTATGCCTGTAGACGTATCTGTAGGTTTTAACTGGGGCGACATTGAAGACGATGACTGCACAAATGTTTGGGACTTTACTCTTGAACCTCAAGCTATGTATGCAAAAGCAAATGAAGAATAAGTTATAACCTTATTCCAAAATGTTATTTAATAAATAGACAAATGCGCGTTATAATGTATTTAATAAATCAATGGAGCTAATCATGGCAACGTCAAGAATTGAAGTTTCTACAGCAGTAAGTAAGCGCGTAATACTTGATCTAAATGAAAATGAAGCTGAGTATTTGCGTGATGTTTTGCAAAATTGTCCGTTAAGTACAACACCTGACACTGAACATGCAATAAATAGAGAAAGTCGCTCAGCTATTTGGTGTGAGCTAAACAATTGCTTGGAGGCAAAGTAATGGAGCAATATGAGCAAAACTATGCTAAGCTAATTATAGACATACTTGAAGATGGTGAAGTGCGTCAAACACGTAACGGTGAAACAACCGCTGTGTTTGGCCGTATGCTTACCATTCCAATTAACGGCTCAAACAAGTTTCCTTTGTTGCAAGGCCGCACAATGTATCCTCAGGGCGTGCTTGGTGAGCTAGCAGCTATGTTGCGTAAGCCTACGTGTGTTGCAGATTTTGAAAAGTGGGGTTGTAACTATTGGAAGCTGTGGTCTAAGCCAGACGGCTCAATCAATGTAGACTATGGTAATGCTTGGCATGCTGATGGTCAAATTGAAAAGCTTAAGCATTCACTTGCGTACAATCCAATGGATCGCCGCATGATTATTAATGGTTGGCGTCCAGGTAAGCTAGATGAGCTAGACCTTCCGTGCTGCCACATGATGTACCAGTTTTATGTGCGCAAAGGCAAATACCTTGACATGATCTGGACTCAGCGTTCAGTAGATATGATGATTGGTTTGCCTTCTGACATTGTATTTGCTTCTGCTTGGTTGATAGCTATAGCTAATGAGTTCAGCTTGCAACCAGGTGAAATACACATGTCGCTTGGCGATTGCCACATCTACAAAGAGCATTATGAAGCAGCTGAAGAGTACGTAGACAGAGTTTTTGATAAACCTTTTGATAAAGCACCAACTTACAGACTAGGTGTAAAACCTGGTAAAGACTTTTGTCTGTTTGAACCCGATGATATATGCCTAAGTGTGTATCCATCACATCCTAAACTAAACCTGGAGCTCAAAGCATGATTACTGACATTAGTAAAATTTATGATCGAGTAGTAAAGTGGAATGCAATTCGTTATGATAGAGTATATAACCATGATCTAAGTATTAACTTGCTGAAAGAAGAGTTACAAGAATATCTTGATGCTGAGACTGAAGTAGATCGGCTTGATGCAATGTGCGATGTTATATATGTTGCACTAGGAGTGCTTTGGAAAGTGGATGTCGATGACGAAACACTTATGAGTGCAGAAGAAGAAGCTTACAATAATGTGTGGGCATTAGTTGAAACTGATATACTTGATCCTATTGATTTTGCTTTTGCGGTAGTTATTAGATGCAAGCACGATCTTGACTATCCTGTTGTCTTAGCTGCTCAAATGTTAATTACGTTGTGTACTGCTCAGATGTCTTACTTTGGTTTAACAACTGATGAAGCAATAGAAGCAATACTTGTTGTGTGTGACAGTAATGATTCAAAGTCTATCAAAAAAGTGCCGTCACACATCAAAGCTAACGCCGGTGACAAAGGCCCATTCTTTGTAGCGCCTGAACCACGCCTACAAGCCATCCTAGACAGAGCGAGGGAACGTCGTGGCGACTAATGAAATTGCACAATATGTCTTAGCTGAAGCAGCTAAGTCTAACGTTGATAAGCGTAAAGTTGGTTGCGTAATTGTTAACAGTAAAAATGCAATTATGGCAGCTGGTCGCAATGCTTCTTTTGATGACGATGATAAACCTGACATTCATGCTGAAGAAATGGCTTGCGATGAATTTGAAGACGACGACACTGGCCCTTACACTGCTTATGTGTCGCAACCGCCTTGTCCTAATTGTGCTACTATACTTATGGATACAGGCATATCTAAAGTTGAAGTAGTGCAAGAATTTATCAAGTTTGATAGTGATAAGCTGCGACCTGATCTTGTACCGGTTTCTTCAATCAATGCTTTAGCTGAAGTGCTAACATTCGGTGCTCGCAAATACAAACCTAATAATTGGCGCAACAATAAAGACTTAAGTCGCTATCAAGCAGCAATGTGGCGGCATTGGCTTAAGTACCTTGAAGGAGAAGTGCACGATCAACAATCGGGTATGCCACATCTATGGCATGCAATGACTAACATTGCTTTTTTGATAGAATTAGACGGCCAATCAAAGACGAAGATCGAAATATAAATTTCAAATCCGTGGCCGTTTTCGTCTCCGTCATCAAGTTTTTAATTCAGGTCTATAGGTTTATCAGGGCCTAAATTTAAACTTGGTCACGGAGACCACAGAAGATCTTAATCACCTTTACTTTGGAGTACCTATTATGCTACTTATTGATTTGTCAGGCGTTGCATATCACAAAATCATAAACTTTTATGTGAATGAGCAAGAGCCTAGTCTTGAGCAAGTTCGCCGTGTATTGTTTACAGATTTGATAGAGTACGAAGAACAATACGGTGAAATGTTTGGACGCATGATTATCTGCTGCGATTCTAAGCCTTACTGGCGTTCGCTTGTACAACCAACGTACAAAGCTCCACGACTTAAAGCGCGTGAAACGTCTACTATTAACAGCGACTTGTTCTATGAGCATCTAGCTATTCTAAAGCAAGAGCTTATTGAATACACTAATTACGTCATGATCGACACTCTAGGTGCTGAAGCTGATGACATTATTGCAGTGTTAGCTAAGTTAGCACACGACAAAAATGAAAAGACTGTGATTGTATCAAGTGACAAAGATATGATTCAGCTGCAAACTTTGTACACTGGCACCTTTCAGTTTAGTCCTAACCGTAATAAAATGCTAACACTTGAAAACACTGAATATGATTTGCTGTCTCACATTCTTAAAGGCGACACAGGTGACGGCATACCTAATGTGTTTAGCGTCGAAGGCTTCTTTATGATTGAAGGTGACAAGCCTCGTCAGCGTTCTATTACTAAGAAAATTATTGCTGAAGTTAGAGAGTGTTATCCTGACCGTATAGCAGAGTGTGAAGTATTAGACAATGATGCTAAAATAAGGTTTGTACAAAATCAAGAGCTAATTGATACACGTTACACGCCTTACTTGCTGCAAGAAACTGTTACAGCATTGTATGACGCAAAAATGACTCAAACCAAAAAGCACCGCATTGAAGAGCTACTATCACCATTTGAAGCAGTTGATGAAGAAGACACTGACTTTATAGATACAGAAGCAGTACGGCTATGAAAACTAAAGAAGCAGTAAAGCATATTCTTGCTGAGCACCAGCTAACTAAGTACAGGTTTGCTCAGTTAATCGGTGCTCAGCCGCCGTCTGTAGATCAGTGGCTAAGAAACACTAGAATGTCTAAAGCTTATGCAGACATAATCAAAACTCACTTTCATATAGAAATAACGGATGCTGTATGAAGGCATACGACTATCAAACAGAACTAGCAGACGATGCGTACGAGATATTGCGCGAAGATATGATTGTCTACTTAGCATGCGAAGAGCGCACAGGTAAAAGCTTAGTAGCTATACTTGTTGCAGAAAAGTGCGAGCAAGTAGACACCATATTAATAATCACAAAAAAGAGAGCATTAGCCGGTTGGCAAGAAACATTAACTAAGTTCCAGCATACTAAGTTGTACACTGTAGTTAACTATCATCAAGCATGTAAAGTTAAAAAACGCTATGATTTAGTAATTCTTGATGAGTCGCACAACTACATTTCTGCTTTTCCTAAAGTAGGCAAGTTGTGGAAAGACGTTAATAAGCTAACCAACTTTGTGCCATTGATCTATATTAGTGCCACTCCGTACGGTCAAGGACCTCAGCAACTGTTTCATCAGTTTGCTTTGTCTTCTTGGTCACCCTGGAAGCATTATGCAAACTTTTATAACTGGTTCAGGATGTACGGTAAACCGTATAGTATTGAAATCAATAGCATAAATATTCCTCAGTATGACAGAGTAGACGTAGACTTTGTATTAGGCTGCGTTAACCACTTGTTTGTTACTGCTACAAGAAAAGCTTTAGGATTTACTCATGAACCTACAGATGTTGTACACCATATAAAACTAAGTGATCCAACCAGAGACGTGTACAACGAGTTAGTTAAGCACGATCTTGTAGAACTAAGTGTTGGTACTGTGCTTTGTGAAAGTGGATCTAAGCTTCGTACAAGTTTACATCAGCTTGAAGGCGGCACTATAAAAATCGGTGTTAATAGATACGTGCTAGCTAATGTAGAAAAAGTTGACTTTATACTTGACAAGTTTGGCGATGTTAGTTCATTAGTAGTAATGTACAATTACATTGCTGAAAAGCAAAAGCTCGAGCATCATTTTAAGAACGCAACAATATTGCAAGCAACGTCTTATGCAGAAGGCGTAGACTTACACGAATATCAAGACTTAGTTATCTATTCACAAGACTTCTCTACTGCACGACATACACAACGTAGAGCTAGACAGAGCAATAGCAAACGCGACACGCCAATCAACGTACACTTTCTTTTAGTTAAAGGAGCAGTAAGCTCGCAAGTATACAAGACAGTATCACTAAATAAGCGAAATTTTGTGGATTCAGTATTTAAACGGAGCACTATTTAATGTTTAGACCTATGAAGCCTTGCAGTGAACTAGTTAGCCCATTTGATATGAAAAAGTGGCCTAAGCTTGCATCAACTAAGTTTGACGGCATTCGCGGTGTCACAAGCGAAAACGGTTTACTGTCTAACAGTCTTAAACAAATACCTAACTTGTTTGTTCAAAAAGCATTAGCTGATTTACCACCATTTCTTGATGGTGAACTTGTGCTTAAAGGTAAAGCCGGTCAAGTATATGACAACAATCAATCAGCATTTATGAGTCGCACAGGTCAACCAGACTTTGAATTTAAAGTGTTTGACCACGCTAAATTTCCTAGCCACTGGTTTTTAGCACGTTTACTAACAGCTAGAACTTTATGCGTAGATCACGAGTTTGCTGTTGGTGTTGAGCATGAGCTAATAACAAAACCAGAACAAGCTTTTATTTTGTACGATCAAGCCAGGATTGACGGTTATGAAGGCCTTATTTTACGCGATCCTGATGCCATATACAAGCATGGGCGCAGCACACGTATCCAAGAAATGGGTATGAAGATGAAGCCGTTTGATCCTGATGAAGCTAAAGTTATAGGCTTTTCAGAACTGCATCATAATGACAATGAACAAACTTTAAATGAGATGGGCTATACTGTACGATCTAAGCATCAAGACAACAGAGTTGCAAGTGGCATGCTTGGTTCATTAGTGTGTAACTACCAAGGTAATACGTTTAAGATCGGCACAGGTTTCACAGTTGCACAACGTATAGAAATTTGGCACAATCAAACTAGTTATGCAGGCAAGCTTGCACGGTTTAAACATCAAGGTATAACTAAAGCAGGCGTACCGCGAGGTCCAGCTGTATTCTTAGGTTGGCGTGATACTTTAGATATGGGTGATGTATGAGCGAACAAAAGACACAAGCTAAAATACTCGACTGGTTAGAAGCAAACGGTTTTTATGCTGTCAAG
>Ga0307966_1004020_pt1 | contig 10971 bp, 8 predicted proteins | sample OrgLakmetagen646_FD_203141 | JGI IMG/M metagenome (GOLD analysis project Ga0307966, IMG submission 203141) | Saline water microbial communities from Organic Lake, Antarctica - #646 | ecosystem: Environmental > Aquatic > Non-marine Saline and Alkaline > Saline | place: Antarctica: Organic Lake... | reverse complement strand
CTTTTAAGGCGCCGGTTGATAGCATCAACGTATTGGCTTATATGTATACCTGGGCACCGATGCAGGCACTGATACGTGACAGCTTTGCCCAGGAGTACGGCATTGAAACCTTCGAAGACATTGCTCGCCTGAAGCCACCCATTACCGTAGCTGTTAATCGCCGTGGAAACATTGCCTCCAGTGTTGCTGAAGAAATGTTCGCAGCCATCGGTGTGACCGAAGCAGATATCGAAAGCTGGGGCGGCCGTCTGATCTATGCGGCGTCTGATGAGCAAATGAGTCTGATCCAGGACCGTCGTGCTGATATGATTTTAAACAGTCTGTTTGTCCGTCACAGCTCAATTATGCAAGCTGGAAACAGTGTTGATCTGACACTGTTGCCGTTAAGCGATAGCACTATAAGTACGGTTAACGCGGCAAGCGGAACCATCTCATTTGTTATTCCTGAAGGCTCATATGAATGGTCCCCGGCAGCGGTTGAAACTGTGTCTCTCGGCGCGGCTTTAGCAGTGCGTTCAGACATGGATGAACAGATCGCCTATAATCTCACCAAAGCGTTGTTTGAAAACTATGGATTGATCGCTGGTGTGCATCCAGCCATGCGTAGTCTTACTCCGGAAGTTATGGCTTCAATTGATGTGGTCCCTTTTCATGCGGGTGCTCTGCGTTATCTTAAAGAAGCCGGTCAGCGTTAAGCCGACAGCCTGTTCGTCCTTCAGGGCTTTCTCCAGGCCCTTTAGGACGGAGTTCCAATTCCTGTACCTTTTTCTAGCAGAGCGTAATGACCCATCAAGAGGGTGAGACTAAATGAGCACAGTGCTGAGTTCGCTGATCGAGACAGGGGTGAGAAGATCCCTGTCCGGGAGACTGAGAACCGGGGTGCAAACTTGCGCCGCGTTGATCGCCATTGGCGTTGTATATACAACAACCATCGTCTATATAGATCTGTTCGTTATGACAGTGGTGTTTTTGTCGGCCATTCTGGCCCTGCTGTTTCTGATGTATACCGCCGGTCCCGCTGGCAGGCAGGATAGTCCCAGTGTACTGGACTGGTTGTTTACCCTTGCCAGTATTGTGGTGGGTATCTATTTTGCCACGGAAAGTGAACGAATCGCCGAGCGGATAACCTTGCTGTTCCCGCTGGAAACAATCGACTTGAGCATGGCATCCGTATTACTCGTGCTCACTGTCGAAGCGACGCGCCGTACCGTTGGCTTGGGGCTGACCAGCGTGGTGTCGGTCTTTGTAATCTACAATCTTTTTGGTTCCAATCTACCTGGCGGGTTTGGCTTCCGTGAAGTGAGCTACAACCATTTCCTGGACATCATGATGTTTACTTCCGATGGTCTGTTCGGAGTACCATTGCGTGTTGCAGCAACCTATGCCTTTTTGTTTGTGATGTTCGGAACCTTTCTGGCACGGGCCGGGGGAGCGGACTTCTTTTTCAATTTCGCCTCTGCCATCGCTGGCAAACAAGTGGGTGGTCCGGCCAAAATTGCCGTCATTTCATCGGGCCTCTATGGGACTATGTCCGGCAGCCCGACTTCTGACGTTGTGACTACAGGGTCCATCACTATCCCGATCATGCAACGACTGGGTTACAGCAAACAGTTATCCGGAAGTGTCGAAGTGGCCGCATCCACCGGTGGTAGTCTGTTGCCTCCAGTCATGGGGTCGGCTGCTTTTATCATGGCCGAGTACACAGGTATCCCTTACCGCGACATTGTCATCGCTGGCATTGTGCCTGCGCTGCTCTATTATCTCTGCGTCTATACTCAGGTGCATCTTCGCTCTCAAAAAATAGGCCTGAGGGGGTTGAGTGATGAGGAAACCCCGAAGCTCACGTCTACATTGAAGAATGGTGGTTTGTTTATAGTGCCCCTGGTGGCTCTTTCTACAGCCCTGATGATGGGATACTCTCCAACTTACGTAGCCGCTGTCGCAACCGCTGTAGTATTGCTGGTAGCGTCAGTAAGGTCTTCAACTCGCATGGGCGTGGTTGCTATCTGGCTGGCTCTGGGCGAGACAACGTTACGCATGGTGTCTGTTGTTGCCGCCTGTGCAGCTGCAGGACTGGTGATCGGTGGTATTTCCATGACTGGCCTAGGCGGGAAATTTGCCGAACTTGTGTTTTTACTAGCCGGTAATTCAACCTTTTTGGTACTTGTTATATCAGCCATTCTGGCCATTATCCTCGGTATGGGGATGCCGACGCCTTCCGCATTTATTCTGTCAGCGGTATTAGTTGGGCCAACGATGCTTGCGCTTGGTATTGGTGTTCTACAAACGAATATGTTCATTCTGTATTTTGCAGTGTTGTCGGCCATGACGCCACCGGTTGCAGTTGCCGCCTTTGCGGCGGCAGCCATCGCCGATGCCAAGCCTCTGGGAATTGCGGTTGGCGCGGTGCGATTGGCGATTACCGCTTTTATAGTGCCGTTTGCATTTGTATATGGTGACGGTTTGTTGATGAATGGCAGTGTAGCGAACATCATTATTTCGTGCGCCACCGCGGTAGTCGGTGTGATTCTGCTGAGTATCGGTGTAGAAGGCTATTTCAAGGCACGTTTGAATACGCTGGCTCGGCTTGGGTTTGGTATAGCAGGGTTGCTCTTTATTTTCCCAAGTGTTGCTGCCATTGGTGTTGCATTGGTGCTGACTTTGGCAACAACAATGCTAACTCCTCATTTGCGAACTAGCCTGAAATTCTCTCACTGATTCCGGGGCTTCCCGGCACTTTCAAGCACGGACTGGTTTCGGACAGCCGTGCTACTGGTATTTTCCGGATGATAAAATGACTGGCAGTCTAATGACCATAGTGTGGTCGCTGTTATCTGCAATGATGTTTGCTGGCACCTTTATCCTCGTTAGGGCCGGGCGCCGCACAGTAAGCGTACTATCCACACTTTGGATAACTCTGTCGTGTAATGTAATTATACTATGGGGCTGGAGCCTGAGTAATCAGCAACCGCAGTTTAATCAATGGTGGGACTGGCGCTACTTCGCACTGGCAGGGCTTTTTGCGCCGTTGCTAGGTCGCCTGTTTCAATTCATTGGCATGGCGCGGTTGGGTGCCAATATAACAACACCAATTACCTTGACGCACCCGCTGGTAACCGTTGTTATTGCTGTACTGATTCTCAATGAACCGGTAACAGCCACTACGTTATTTGGTGGGTTTCTGGTCTTGTCCGGTTCACTGGCGGTTGGCTCTCAAGGGGCTTCAGCTGCAGTATTGACGTCAGCACTGGGAGAGAACCGGCGTTTTTACCTAATGTTCCCTATGGCTGCTTCACTTGCGTATGGCATTTCCGTAGTGTTCCGAAAGATAGGGATTGATATGGGTACTGATGCGGTAACGGCTAGCGCTGTCACCACATCAGCTTCCTGGTTGATCGTGACACTCTATGTAACTTTACGGACCGAGTGGTGTGCGATTCGATGTACCGCATACGAAATGAAATATCTGGCCGGTGCTGGTCTGTTATCGAGTTTGGGTCCAGTCTTTTTTTATCTGGCGTTGCAACACGGGGAGTTGATAGTGGTCGCGCCGCTGGCTGCAACGACCCCGCTGTTTGTATTGCTAGGAACCTGGATTCTGTTTCGGCAAGAAGAACTGTTCACCCAAGCGGTATTTATCGGGACGCTGATCACAGTGGTCGGAGTTGGTATTATGACAGCGCTTTAGGGGCGAATGTTTGAAACAAGTTGAAGTAAGTAAATTGAGCAACCCGATAGCCATTTGTCTTTAGCCCGTGGATATCAGTATATTTTTTTGGTTAACAGCCGCTATCAATCCACTGCTTCTGAGCATGTCGGGCGCGCATTTTCCATAGTCGCCAGGGTCTTTCGACCTGACCTTCAATGGTTTTTTGGGTTGTCTCTGTTTCGCCCTGACTGAGAAATTCAATCGGTCCCAGGCGACTGGCTTCGGCTTGTAGCTTTGCATTAACTTCCACATACACAGCCCGGTAAACCGCTTGTTTTAACGTCGGTGCCACGACAGTTGAACCATGACCGCGCATAAGAACAACAGTATTGTCAGCCAGAGTGCCGGATAGTGCAGCACCCAGTTTTGGGCTGGTTATCAGGAGGTCAGTGGCGTCGCCAGCAACGTCCCTGATTTCAAATATGGGTGCGCTGGTGCCAATAAAACCACTCATGTGACATATTGGACGCAATGGGTTTGATTTCACTACACTGAACGGAATGACGGATGGTGAATGGCTATGTACCACCGCCATCACATCAGGGCGTGCACGAAATATTTCACCATGAATATAGCGCTCAAGATAGACTTTTCGGGTATCTCCGTCGACTGTATTGCCATCCAGATCAAATTCAATGATGTCACCCCGAGTTACCAGCCCTGGTGCCATATTTCGGGCAAGAAAATAGTGGTCCGGCTTATCAGGATTGCGCACACTGACGTGTCCGAACGCATCTACGACACCTTCGTTAAACAGGATGAGGTTGGCATCAACTAGATCTTCCAGAAGTCTGGTTACCGGTTCCGAGTGATTTTTCATTATTGTTTGCCTCGTTTTTGTAGGTCAGTCTTCAGTGTTTCGTCCGTTTTCAACTACTTCGTTGTCGATGACCAGGTTTTCGATCATCGCCAACAGGGTGTTTCGAGTAATATTACGGTGTTCTTCAGATACACCAGCCAAAGCTACATGATTAACTTCTTCTGCCAATGGTGTGAGGACTTCCTTCAACTCGCGACCTTTGTTGGTCAGGAAAACGTGCAGCTTGCGTCGGTTTCCGTTCAAGTGATGACGTTCGATCAGACTGTTCGCTTCCATGGCTTTTAACGCAGTAAAGGTAGTCGGCTCCATGACACCAGCTTCTTCGCTCAATTCACGCTGCGTTAGCCCTTCGCTGACCCACAGGATGCGTAAGAAGGACCAGTGCCCAAAGCTGACTTCGTGCTCTGTGAGGCGGCTCTGCAGACTTTTGGCGAGCAGTCGACTGGCATCGCGCACCAAGTGAGCCATGCGGTCATTGGGTACATCGCGGTGCCAGTGTTGCAATACACTCTGTGCTTCGCGACTGGTGTCTTTAGACATGATTCGATGTTTCCATTCCAGGCTAAGATAAATTATGTGGGGACCGGACATTGATGGATCAGATTAACTGCCTGACCGTCTCGCGCTGATTCCAGGATGGCAAAACAGACTTCCATGGTGGCAAGCCCCCATGCACCTGAATGGATGGGTATGCGATTGTGCCGTATTGCGGCGACCCACTCATCGATCACTTCCCGACGTGGAATATCCGGATCTGGTAAGGAGATGACACTGTACTCAGTGTGACCATAGACATGTATACCTGACGGCGTTGGTCGCAGGTCGGCCTGGTCGCAACTGGCCAGCACAAAGCCGAAGTGATTGTGAGCAACGCCACCGACAAGCGTGTCCGCTAGCCCGAGGGTGTGGCCATAGGCGCGACGGTTTTTAAGGGCAGCCTCTTCCTCGGCAGACTGAATGGCAGCCAATGCCTTTCGCGCTTTGCCGTACTCTGCAGGCGAGCGACGTTGACCAAGTTCGCCGGACCAGTCATTGAGTTCATCAGTGTCGTAATGAGCGTAACCACTGTAAGTGATGTTGGCAAAGGCACCGTTGCTGAATGTCAGTAGCGCGCTGTAGGCGCCTTCTGTTGGTCGGGCCGCATCCCATTGACCGGTCTGTGCCATAACCCGGGTAACCTCACCGCCGCCAAGCAGTCGCACAATGTCGACCTGATGCGCGGCCTGGCTGTACACGACGCCACCGCCCCGTGCCGTATCGAGTTCTTCCGGTCGGCGTGGCCGGTACAGGAAATCGGTGAAGTTCATGGCCTGGATCATACGGACCTCGCCCACCTCTCCAGATCGTATCAGCTCAGCGGTACGCAGATAAGGCGTATCGAAACTGTGGCTATGGCCAACAAGTAGCCAGAGACCTTGGCGTTGCATCGCGTCGATCATCGCCTGACAATCGGTCAGTGACAGTGCCATGGGTTTTTCTACCAGAACATGTTTACCGCTCAGTGCCGCATATTCAACCTGTTCCCGATGCAAAGCATGGGGCGAGGCAATGTAAATCGCCTCGACCTCGCTGGACTGACACATCGCTTCAAAGGAGTCATAGCCGGTGCCGCCAAAATCGGCCTCAAACCGGGCGCGTGCCTCGGCTCGCGGATCAGCCGCGGCTACGAGTTTAATGTCCGGGTGAGCGGCCAGCGTTGGCAGCAATAACATAAAGCCGCGGCCCAGACCGGAGATTCCGATGCGCACCTTTAGACTGGTTCCCTCAGTGCGCGTCATCATTGTGGCAATCCGATCACCAGTTCAGTGCCGCTGGCACGTGACACACAAGGCATGATGAACCGCTCCTGCTCTTGCTCGCTGAGAACTAGGTCGCGGTGATCAGCATCTCCTTCGATAAGCCTGCATCGGCAGGTTCCGCATGTGCCGCTTTCACAGGATGACGGTACTTCGACTCCATTGGCTGCCAGTGCTTCCAGAATCGTCTGATCGGTTGCAACGGTAATGACGTTATCGCTTCCCTCGACGCGAACGTCGAAAGCCTGGTCATCGGGCTGGTGTGCCGCATCGGCAGCACCGAAGTCTTCAAAGTGGACGCTGCTGGGTGACCAGTGTCCGGACATGTCACGGACTTCTTCCATCAGGCCGCGGGGGCCACAACAGTAGAGGTAGGCTCCTTTTGGCTGCTCAAGGACCGGCCACAGATCGTACTGGTTTTCAGCTTCGCCTCCGGTATGGTGAATGACCACCTTGCCGCGGAATTCCGGTGTACTGAATTCCTCAATGAAGGCGGTTTGTTCAGCATGGCGGCTAAGATAGTAGAGTTTCCAGGGCTTGCTTCCGGTTTGCATCAGAGTCTGGATCATTGAGTACAGGGGGGTAATACCAATGCCACCGGCGATGAAGATGTATCGGGTCGGATTGCCGGTAAGCGGGAAATCGTTGACCGGCGCGGAGATGGAAAAATGATCATCGAGGCTACTATCGTCAATCAGGCTGCGTGAGCCGCCTTTTCCGTCGGCTTCGTATTTAACCACGATAACGTAGTGATCTACGTTATCCGGTCCCTGGCTAAGTGAATACTGGCGCACATCGCCGTTCGGAACCTGAATCCGAATGTGCGCCCCGGCTTCGGCGGGGGCCAACTCGGTACCGGGTTCCGGAGTGAATTCAAAACGCACGACGCCCTCAGCGATTGTCGTTTTAGCCGACAGCGTAACTGTCACATCAAGGGGCGGGTGAGTCATGGCATCGGTACCTCCAAAATAAAGTTACATATCTAAGATTATTTGGAAGTTTCACTAAAATAGTAGACTATTGCAAGTGCAAAACAGTGGTCTTTTGTTCTTTCTAACAATAAAACAATGGTTCATTAACCGGATGATGTCCAAGTGTGATTCATCCGTACCGATGTGAGGTGTTATGTACACAATCGACAAGGCGGCTCTGGCCGCTGCCACTAAGGCGAATGTTGCTGCAGCCATTGCCGAAGACGTGGGTACAGGCGATATCAACGCAATGCTGATTGCTGTTGAAAGCCAGGCGACGGCAAGTGTCATTACCCGCGAGGCGGCGGTTGTCTGCGGCACCGCCTGGGTTGATGAGTTATTTTGGCAGGTTGATCCGACGGTACAGGTCAACTGGCATGTAAAAGACGGCGAGCAAGTTGCAGCTAACGACACCCTGGTAACCATGACTGGTAGTGCCCGATCGCTATTGACGGGCGAGCGTGCAGCGCTGAATTTCTTACAGATGCTGTCGGCAATCGCCACACGTGCTGCCTATTTTTCTGGCAAGATCGCCGGTACGGGTGTCACTCTGCTGGATACCCGCAAGACACTACCGGGATTGCGTTTGGCTCAGAAATACGCAGTTACTTGTGGTGGTGGCCAGAGCCACCGTATGGGTCTGTACGATGCGTTTTTAATCAAGGAAAATCACATTGCTGCCTGCGGCGGTATACGCAAAGCGGTAGATGCCGCGCGGGCACTGGTGCCTGATAAGCTGGTTGAGGTGGAAACAGAAACTCTGGATGAAGTTGACCAGGCTTTGGCCGCCAGTGTAGATGTGATTATGCTCGACAACTTTTCACTGGAAGACACTCGCCTGGCTGTGCAGCGAGCCAAAGGAAAAGCCAAAATAGAGGCTTCCGGTGGCGTTAACGAGCAAACTCTAAAAAGTATTGCCGAAACCGGCGTTGATTACATTTCCATGGGCACGCTGACCAAGGATCTTAAAGCGGTCGATTTGTCGATGCGCCTGAAGGTTTCGCACTGACAGGCGTGCGCCTTTATCCAGTGTGCACATCACTAGGCTTTCGCCATTTTGGCCATAGATGAGAATATCGGAATTCAACAGATAGTGTGTGTAGATTTTGTAGGGAATCAGGTTGTGAGAGTCGCCTTCGAATACATTGGAAAAGGTTTTCTGAACGTAGCTGGAATGGTTGCGAACAGTAGTACAGTATCAACACCAGCCAGTTTCAACAATTAAGAGTATAGTTTGGCGGTGAAGGGTTGGCCGTATAATTTCCTGATGTCCATGACGTCGCGTTCAAAAATGGTGTTGAATCGCGCCAGATCGTGCTTCTAGGGCGCAAAATTGCCATGTCAGACCACCAACTAAAACTCTCCGGTGCAGTCCTCATAGGCTGCTACTGGTGTCATCATGGCGCAGACGCTAACTTAACTGTTCACGCAGGTTGTTCGCAGACGCATCAAAAAACACACTGATCGAGCCCCCAACACTACCTGGTCTGCGCGCAATGACGTTCAGACCGTTCCGGCATGCATGATCGACGTGCGCTGTGTACTCATGACTTTCGTTACTGATCGACTTTCAGCGGTGCCCGACTCAGCTGGTTTACACCGGCCGCTGCCTTACTAAGCAATTGTACAAAGTGCTCAGCCTCGGCAGCTGTCAGCCCTTGCAGCATGATAGCCTGAGCGGTTTTGACCGCCTGATCGAGCTCACCCAGTACGTCAGTTCCCTTTCCTGTCAGCTTGAGTACGCGGGCCCTCCGATCGGCTTCGCTGGTATCACGTTGCAGTAGCCCTTTTTGGACCAGGCGGTCCACCACTCCTCCAATGGTCGTGCGGTCGTAGGCAATCAGTCCCGCCAAGGTCGCTTGGTCGACGCCAGGATGGGCTTCTATCTTCGCGAGCGCGGCAAACTGTACGGGCGTCAGGTCGTAGCCGAGTTCGCTCACTTGCGTATGAAAAATCGCTACCGAGGCCTGATGGTAGCGGCGAATCAAGTGACCTGGCATGGTATTGACGTCAGTCATCTGGGGTCTCCGATGATCGCATTAATTGACAGGTATACTGATGATCAGCATACTTAATATAAATTTTAATCGCTATTATACCGCGTCAGAAAGCAGGTGTATCAAACCCGTTCCGGGTACGGATTCATGTCATCGTTGAGTGGCCGAGAATAGGCCTCGGGGAGTTGGTATGCAATTTCATCTTGATGGGTTTAAAGCGGGTGATCCACGTGTTGTGGAACCATTAGGGTCTACAGAGACGGCCGCTGAGACAGATTCTCTTCCGGCACAGGTAGACGTGCTGATAGTCGGCTGCGGGCCTGCCGGCCTGACGCTTGCTGCGCAGCTGGCGGCTTTTGGGGACATCAACACCCGGATAATTGAGCAAAAAAGCGGCCCGCTGAAACTGGGTCAGGCCGACGGTGTTGCCTGCCGTACCATGGAAATGTTCGAGGCGTTCGGATTCAGTGAACGGGTGATGCAAGAAGCCTACTGGGTTAACGAAGTGACCTTCTGGAAACCGGATGCAGATCGGCCCGAACACATAGTACGCAACGGTCGCGTACAGGATACCGAGGACGGCCTCTCCGAGTTCCCACACGTCATTCTTAACCAGGCTCGGGTTCATGATTTCTATCTGGACGTCATGCTCAACAGCCCCCGGCGTCTGGTACCGGATTACGCTCGTTATGTGCTTGATTTAGAAGTGGACCGGTCAGTGCCTGACTATCCCGTCACAGTGCGCATCGCCCGAACGGATGCCAAACACCAGCGTCAAGAAGAGGTGGTCAGAGCGCGCTATGTTGTCGGCTGTGACGGCGCCCGCAGCGTGGTGCGCAGTTCAATCGGCCGGGAACTGCTAGGCGATTCTGCTAACCAAGCCTGGGGTGTGATGGATGTATTGGCGATCACTGATTTTCCGGACATTCGGTTTAAAGCGGCGGTTCACTCAGCCAACGAAGGCAATATTATGATCATTCCCCGCGAAGGCGGCTATCTGGTCCGACTTTATGTGGAGCTCGACAAATTAAATTCGAACGAGCGGGTTTCCAGCCGGAATATTACGGTCGACCATCTTATCGCCGCTGCGCAGCGGGTGCTGCGTCCTTATTCGCTGGATGTAAAAGAAGTTGCCTGGTGGTCAGTCTATGAGATCGGTCAGCGCATCAGTAATCATTATGACGATGTAGCCGGGAGGGAAGATGAAGGGGTATCGCCCAATGTTTTTATCTCCGGCGATGCCTGTCATACCCACAGTCCGAAAGCAGGCCAGGGAATGAATTTCTCCATGCAGGATACCTTTAACCTGGGCTGGAAGCTGGCGTCGGTATTACGCGGTCAGTGTGAGCCTCGCTTGCTGCACAGTTACTCTGCAGAACGCCAGACAGTGGCACAGGAGTTGATTGATTTCGATCGCACCTGGGCCAAAATGTTCAGTGCCCGACCCAGCGAGGGGGGCAGTGATGGTGTGGACCCGAAAGAATTTGAGCGCTATTTTGTAGAACACGGACGGTTTACGGCTGGCACTGAGACGCATTATCCGGCCTCAAACATTTGCGGTGAAGCCACGCATCAATCTATGGCGAAAGGGTTTGTTATTGGTAAACGCTTTCACTCAGCGCCTGTGATTCGACTGGCGGATTCCCGGTCGCTGCACCTAGGGCATGTTGCCAGGGCC